>Ga0181521_10001421_pt1 | contig 29769 bp, 27 predicted proteins | sample PEATcosm2014_Bin_32_FD_119764 | JGI IMG/M metagenome (GOLD analysis project Ga0181521, IMG submission 119764) | Peatland microbial communities from MTU Mesocosm Facility, Houghton, MI, USA - PEATcosm2014_Bin02_60_metaG | ecosystem: Environmental > Terrestrial > Soil > Wetlands > Peat | place...
CCGCTGGCCAACGCCAACGTATTCACCATGCAGCAGCTGACGGCCGCCGTTGTACTGCGCGCTTGCCGGCTGGACATACGCCTGCGTCACCGGGATGAACTTCAGCCCCAATCGCCCGCCTTCCGCTCGGATCGCCGGGAGGGAACGTAGGGGAGGGTGGTCCCTTGAAGCAGCGTAGGTAGGTATCCCCGCACTGTCGGGAGATGCATGAAGACCTGCCGTTACCGCGTCGCGCGAGCGCACAACCGCCACGTTCGGCGATACCAGCAACACCGTCTGCATCACCGTCGGCCGGCAGCCCCGACCCGTGATTAGCATCAGGCGCACCGCCGCCGCACCGCCGAAACCCGCGCGTTCCATTGACGTTTCAGGCAAAGCGCGCCGGGCAACAATCGAGGCGAAAACCCTAAAGCCATGTCCGCATCGAAGAGTCGCGCGCGCGATGAGAAGGGCTTTTTCGGATGCTCAATCGCGGTCCTCATCGCCTCCGACTCTCGATCGCGTGATGCCCCAGTGGTGCCCAGAGCCTTTTCCGTCGATCCGATATCTCTAGTAACTAATTGATAAAGCTGGCGTCCCCGACAGGACTCGAACCTGTGACCCTCAGTTTAGGAAACTGATGCTCTATCCGGCTGAGCTACGGGGACGCTCACGGGCGGTCAGGTTATCACCCGCCGGCGGCGTTTGACGAGGCTCGAACCGCGGCGGGCAGGATCGCGCGGTAGCAGGTTTCGCGATCGTGCTGGGAAAACCGCGAGAAATCGGCGCCCATCTGGCCGCAACGGTTGAGTGCCTCGCGCTTGATCGAGTCGCCGGGATAGGCCTCGCGCACCGATCCGAAAAGATTGCCGTGAGTGGCAAGTTCGCCGGCGGCGCCGAGCGCCATCAGGATCAGCATGCCCCACATCGTGAAATAACTCGTCGGCATGGCAACCTCCGGGGTTTCGGTGCGGTGCCATTATTCGCGCAACGTGGTTAAAACCCGGTGAACCGCCACTAATTTAGGCAGCTAGCGCCGTAGTGACGGCGCACCATACCGCCGCGCTTGACCTCGATTTTCTTCGCATAATAGATGCTGATTTCCGATATTCGGGGCCCGACTTGGAGCACCGGAAGTAATAGGGCGGTCAACAGCCCGCTCTTGTTTGGGAGGAAAGGCATGGCGGAGACGAGTGCGGCGGTCGTCGGGACAACCGGGTGGCGGGCGATCAGCCGCTACCAATGGCTCGTCTTCCTCGTGGTGTGGCTCGGCTGGACGCTCGACGCCGCCGATTTCGGGCTCTTCTCGCTGGTGCTGCGCCCGGCGCTCACCGAGCTCCTCGGGTTTCCGACGACGGGTGCGCTCGATCCCGGCCAGCTGGCGCAGCTCGGCAAGTTGGGCGGCCTGCTGGCGATGACCGGACTGCTCGGCTGGGCGTTCGGCGGCTTTATCTTCGGCATCCTCGCCGATTACATTGGCCGGGTGCGCGCGCTGGTGTTTTCGATCGCGATCTACAGCGTCTTCACCGCGCTGCAGGGCATATCCCACGGGGTTTGGGATTTCGCCATCTACCGCTTTATCGCCGGGCTCGGCACCGGGGCGGAGCTGATGGTGGGCATCCCGCTTTTGGCGGAGACTTTGGGCGAGACCCATCGAGCCAAGATCGCCAGCGTGATGATGACCGGCGGGGCGCTCGGCACCTTTATCGGCGCCTGGGCCTACAGCATCGTCGGCCCTTATGGCTGGCGCTATGTGTTCTTCCTCGGCGTGGCGCCCGCGATCCTGTTGATGATCGTGCGCCGCCGGGTCATGGAGCCCGATCGCTTCAGCGCGGTGCAGCAGCGGCGCGAGGCGGTCACCGCCGGCCAGCAGGTGGCGCAGGATGACCACCAGTTCATGCAGTTCGTGCCGATACAGCTGTTCTCGAAGGAGCACCGCTACAACACGCTGGTCGGCGTGCTGTTCGGTCTCGGCTCGCTCCTGGCGATCTGGACGACGAACATCTGGTTGCCGACGATCCTGTCGCTGATGGTGCAAAAGGGCGGCGTCTCCGGCGCCGACGCGGTACCGTTCGTCAGCCAAGGCATGATGATTTGGAGCCTCGGCGGCATCGCCGGCTATATCGGGTTCGGCTTTATCGCCGATCTGATCGGCCGCCGGCTGACCGTCGGCTTCTACAGCATCGGCACGATGGCCGGCGGTCTCGTGCTCTATCTTGCGCTGCCTGCCTACGAGCCGTGGTATCCGGTGGTGTTGCCGATCTTCGGCTTCTTCGTGTTCGGCGTGTTTTCCGGCTTCGCGGTCTATCTGCCCGAGATCTTCCCGACCCAGGTGCGGGCGACCGCAGTTGGCTTCTGCACCGGCAGCGCCCGGATCGTCACCAGCTTCGGGCCGCTGGTCGCGGGGCTCCTCGTCGGCGTGTTCGGCAGCTTCAACAAGGTCACCGCATTTATGAGCTGCTGCGCAATCTTCAGCGTCATCGCGATGATCCTTGGCCGGGAGACTAAAGACTCGCCGTTGCCGAAGTGATGCGTCTTTGCGAGCGTAGCGAAGCAATCTCCTTCCGCCTTGGCCCCCTGCGGCGGGGGATTGCTTCGTCGCTTAGCTCCTCGCAATGACAGCGCTAATTACGGATTTATCAGCGTCTCGCTCTGGCTGATGATGAACGCCTCGTGGCGTTCGAGGAAATCGCTGACGACCTCGCAGAACGCCTCGGGCCGGTCGGTGCCGATCGCGTGCCCGGCGTCGTACACCAGCACCAAATTGCAGTTCGGCAGCAGCGTCTTGTAGTGGCGCCCCATCTGCGACGGGATCACCTTGTCGAGCGTGCCGAACAGCACCAGGGTCGGGGTCGCGAGCCCGGGGAGCAGGGCTTCGAGCTCGGCGTCGCGGTCGGGCCCGCGCAGCCGGCCGACCAACCGCCCGGTCTGCGCCGCGACCGCCGGGTCGACCGCTGGCAGCGGTGGTACGCGCTCGGGGTGCGCGAACAGCATCCGCGCCATTTCTTCCGGCGTTCCCGACGGCGCCCTTCCGCCTGGGGCGCGGATCGCCGCCGGCGCTTCGAGCACCAGCGCCGTCACTCGCTCCGGCATTTGCGCCGCCAGCCACAGCGCGGTCTTGCTGCCGAACGAGGTGCCCATCAGATTGAAGCGGTCGAACCCCAGCCGCGCCGCCGCCTCGCCCATCGTCCGCGCCAGCTCGGCCATCGATTGGCTCTTGGTGTTTTCGGCCGAGGCGCCAAACCCCGGCATCTCGAACGCGATCACCCGGTAGCGCTGAGCGAGCAGCGCGTGCGCCGGGTTGAGCCGCAACCCGCCGGCGCCATGCAGGTGCACCAGCGGCGGCCCGTCCCCCGCTTCCAGATAGCGGATGCGGAACCCGTCCGCCTCGACATGATGTTCGCGAAATTCTGCTGCGCCGGTCATCGGGTTCCATTCCGCTGAGATGAGGTCGCACTTCTACAACAACCGGGCCAGACATGCAGCCAGGACATGTGCCTGGCCGGGCGGCACGGCTTTACGCACAGGGTAAAGCGGGACTACGCTTTGTCTGGAATATGATCCGCTCGTGCCGAAGGCGGCGCGGATGCGCCGACGCACTTGGGAGGACATCGATGTTGCTGAACCGGAGCGAGATCAGCGCCGACAAGAGCTTCAACCTCTTGACCGAGGCGATCCTCGAGCGCGACCAGCCGAAAACCACCGACCTCTTCGCCAAGATGGTCCAGGGCGGCCAGTCGATCGGCGATGCGCTCAGCGTCGTGACCGCGGCCGAGGCGCCCTACATCCAGGTGCCCTGCCACATCAATTTCCGCGACGGCAACATCGCGCTGACCAACAACGACCACACGCTCCTGGGCCTCAGGGCATCGACCTATCTGATGCCGTACCTGCCCGAGAAATACCGGCTGCTGCCGCTGTTGCAGAGCGTTTGGTACATCGGCGCCGGGCTCGATATCTGGAACCAGCTGCTGTTCAAGTATCCCGGCCGTTACGCGACGATGAAGGGTGTCACCGTGCCGCCGCCGTCCTACGGGCCGACAATCTGGCACGAGGATACGCCGGCGATCCGCGAGGAGGGGTCGCTCGACGACCGGCTGCACGCCTATACGATCGCGACGATGAATGGCGACTCGCGGCGTTCCTACGGCCTCTTCCTCGGCCTCGCCGAAGACGAGGCAAACCGGAAGGCGCTCGACGAGCACCTTCAGTTCATGGGCCTCATCGACATCCAGGACACGGTGATCGGCCGCAAGGCGCGCAACACCGGGCACAAGGCGCTCCGCGCCCGTGCCGTCGCCGACCTCGCCAACTACGTCGGTTGGGAGAAGTCGCACGGCGTCTTCTACATGGGCGTGCCCGACATGGCGATTGGCCCGCTCTACTATTCGCTCTACGACGCGGCCAGCGTCAGGATCGCCGCCGAGTTCGAGGATGCCGGCAAGAGCCTCAAGGAGAAGAACAAGACGCCGCTCGCCCCGACCGAGGTCGAGGACATGGTCCAGCGCCTGATGGTGGCCGATGGCGAGGAAATTTGGGATCTGCTGACCACGCATCTCAAAGACGGAAAATCGATCAAGAGCCTGGGCGACACCATCCAGATCGGCGCCGCCGAGTTGATCCTGCGCACCACCGTGGCGCGGCAGTTCACCAACGGGCAGCACCCGTTCGACTATTGCAATGTCGCCAACAATTGGCTGCGCAACACCGGCAGCCCCTACCAGGAGCGAATCCTTTACCTGATGGCGAATTTCGTCAATGACTCGGCGCACGAGAACAAGCTGGTCAAGTCGGTCATCGAGGAGGAAATCGCCGGCTACGAGGGCAACGGGCGCAGCCCGCAGGCGCTGCTGCGCGAGCTCGACGACGCGATCATGTCGCTCGACTACGCGAAGTCGACCGCGGTCGCCAACGCCTATCTCAAGACCGGCGCCGACCGCCGCGCCTATATGGAGACGGTCGCGCTGTGCGCCTGCCGCTTCCAGGACGACCCGCACAATCAGAAGATCACGATCTCGAGCTTCGAGGAGTACGGGCACAACTCGACGCATATGAAGGACCGGCTGCTCCTGGCCACGTCGCGTCACTTGGCCGGCTGGACCAAGATGCCCGGCGAGCGCGAGTGCTTCGCCCGCTTCGAGAAGGAGTGGATCTACAACTGACGGCGCCCGCGAAGGCGCCACCGGTCGTCCCACCCCCGCGAAAGCGAGCCCCAGGGAGCGGCCTCGCCGCTCGCCCACGGCAATGTTGGGCCCCTGGAGCCGAAAGCGATACCTCCCGGCATTTTTCGCACCACGCTTGCCGAACTCGGTTCGCGTTGCCCTCTTGGGGGTTCCGCCGCCGGAAAACAGCGCAAATTTTCTCCTGACTTTGTGTGACCTGCGTCACACGCGGTCGGCAGCCTGTGCACTAATTTCACGTTAGGTGGCCAGCGCTTGCTTGGTGTCTGCAAGCCCTGACTTTTCTACGGTTAGGCACCAAGTGAACCTTGTCGATAGGAGAGCGTCATGTCCTCCGATCATCCGTTTCGACGTAGTGCTGCGCTGTGCCTCGTGCTGGCTGCCAGCAGTCTTTCCCTCGACGACCGGTTCCAGACCGCGACGGTGTCGGAGAAGTTGGGTTTCATCCGCGAAAGGGTAAGCGCGCAGGGCGGCGAGCGCGCCTTGCAAGCCGCGCCCCTCCGCGAGGCCGGCAATTGCTATGCCGGCTACTGGCGCAACTGCTGAGTAAAAACCGTCGGTACGGGCTCCCACTGCCAGGCATGGTGCGGCCATGAACGACATCTACGTAACTCTGCATTTCGGCCCCGCCGAATTCAAATACACCTTCCTTTTCATCGTCTACCTGTGCGTCGGATGGCTGACGATCATCTTTCACGCGCGTGAAAAATTCGATCAGCCGACCTACGATACAGGGAACGCCGACGTGGATTCGATCATGGTTCCGCGGCTGTTTCTGTCGCAGCACCTCTATCTTCGGGGCTTTATGATCTACCTGGCCGGGATGACCGGGATCTTTTTCGCGTTGAGCTTGGCGGGCCCTGCCCTAGTGATGGGGATGCTGGCGGTATTTGAGAACCCCGACGCCGTGTCGATGAACGCCTCCGCGGCGGTCGACACGGTCGTCCCTAGCCAGTGGCCTCTCGTTCTGGCACTCGCGATCGTCGGGCTGGCCCCCAAAATTGGCGGCCTGCGCATGCCCGAGCTGCGGCTTCGCCGCTTCAGTCACCGCATCGCGTTGATCCCGGCCTATGCCCGGTATCTGGCATTTCGGATGCGGCAATCGCCATTCGACATTTCCGCCAGCGGTCGTTGCGCCTACCCGCCGCCGATCCGCTACCGGCCATCGCAGCAATCGACCGACCCACTGGACCGAACGTGGCTGAAGACGCTGGTTCTGACGGGATATGTCAAAGCCGGAGCCGAGGGAACGTTCTTGTCCGATAGCGCCGGTTCGGTCGACCAAGGCGCGAAGAGCGCGCTGCAGACCGAGACGCGGATTCTCTGCTCCGCCTTGCGGGATGTCGATGGGCGATTGGCCGCCACCGCGTCGCCGGAAGAGCGCGACGCGCTTGACGCGGAACTGCAGGAGCTTCTGTCCCGCGTCTACCTCTTGGTCGCGTGCACCATCCTTGCCGCGCGGATCCGCGACATCGACGGCGAATTGCGCGCGATCGGGTTTCAGCTGACGGTCGCGAACGCCCCGACGCTTCTGCCGGTGGCGATGGCCTTGTCGCTGCTCTTCCTGGCGCTGGTGGTCGGCAACGAGACGTTGCTGGCGATCGGTGGCAGATGGGGCGCGGCAGTCGCACCGCCCAGCTTCAGCCTGAATTGCCTGTCGACGTCCTACACCGCGATGACCTATGGGGTCTCGCTGCTCGCAGCGATCGGCGTCTATCGCTCTTTGGACACGGAGGGTGGGTGGCGCCAGGACACGCGGGAGAACCCCATCAATTCGTACTTCTTGGTCACGCTCGCCGGGTATGGCGCGGCGTGGCTGCTACTGAACCTGCTCCTGTTCCCCATTTTGGCCGCACAGGGTCTCGACAAGCTTTTCGCCTTCAGCACGTTCCGATCGCTGTCCCCGGGCGCCGGTGCCCTCTTCTTGTCGCTGTGGTTACACCGGAAGGAGACCAGTGGTCGCGAGTTTGTTAGATATGCGACGACGACATCGGTGGTGCTTGCCTTGGTGGCGGGGTTCGGTTCCCTGTTGTTATTGCGGGAAGCCGAGGATCCCTATCCCGTGCTGCAGGTGTTCTACGACGCGTTTCAGGGTCTCCTCAGCGGGCTGGCGGTCGCGTGTCTCGCCGAACTCAGCCGGTCTTACCGCACCAGCGTGATGATGCCGGTGACCGAGCGAGCCGCCCTGCTGGAAAAAGTCCGGCGGTTTTCGGTTTAGGATTACCCACCGAAGCGTTGCGGCGATCTGCGGACGGCGCTGCGATTTTTTCCCTGCGCTCGCTATCGTTCCTGCCCTCCGCGCAGCAGCTCGGCGAACCAGGCGCGGAAGCCGCGATCGGCCTCCGCACTGTCCTCGACACCGGCGCTGCGCCATAGCTGCGTTCCAAGGATCGCATCGCCAAACGTGGCGACTGCGATGAGGTGGATGAGGTATTCGGTCTCCTCGCGTCGGACGACCGTGCCGGGCGCCGCCATGGCGACGCGGCGGGCGTGCAGATGATCGGCAAGCTCGCGCTGGATCATCATGGTGGCGCCATGACCGCCATCGGAATCATCCCGAGAATCGACCGTGGCAAGCCACGCCATGCGCTGGGCGAGCCCGCTGCGGAACGCCTCGAACACCCGGTCAAGCTGATCGTCGACCGTAAAGCCGCCCTGGGCCATGGCCGCGACGAGCTTGTCTCTCAGTTCGAGGGTTGCTTCGGCCGTCAACGCGCGGACGAGCCCCGCACGGCTGCCGAAGTGATGCAGGATCAGCGGATGCGAGATACCGGCCGCGGCGGCGATGTCCTGAAGGCGCAACCCTTCCGGCCCGGTGCGGGCGATCGCCGCCTGGGCGGCATCGAGGATCAGCCGGCGCGCCTCTTCCGGGGTGCGTCGGGCGCGCTTGCCGGAAGCGGTTTTCGCTGGCTGTTTTGGCGTCCCTCGGGATTTCATATTGACAATATTGTCAGCAGACATATCTTTGCACGATCGGCCTCAACCGAGGATGCCGCGATGACCGAAGCCGCCGCCGATACTCGCCTCCATCCGATCGCCGCCTTCCGCGCGATGCGCAACCTGACGCGCAACCGCGAGGATACACGCCAGGTGTTTTTGCTGAATAACGCGTTGCGCGGCAAGAGCACGCTGCGCCAGTTCGCGCGTTTCCGCCAGACCGAGACCGGCAGGACGGTGCTTGCCGAGCGCCGCCAGCTGCTCGCTCGGCTCAGCGACCGGGCGAGCCTCGCGGCGCTGCCGGCCGGCACGCTTGGCCGCGCCTATTTCGAATTCATGGCGGCGGAAAATCTCTCGGCCGACGGCTTGGTCCAGGCGTCGAATTTCAAGGAAGAGTTGCCGCCGGGCGATGACATGACCTTGTTCCGCGAGCGCAACCGCGAGATGCACGATCTGCTGCACATTGTCTCCGGTTATGGCCGCGACCCGCTCGGCGAGAGTTGTCTCACGGCGTTTTGCTTCGCCCAGACGGGACTGAAAGGGTTTGCGGTCATCGCCCTCGTCAGCGCCCACCGGATCGCGCGCGCGTGCCTGGGACAGCCGATCCGGCGCACGGTGCTTGAAGGCTATCGCCACGGCCGGCGCGCCGGCTGGCTGATCGGCGCCGATTGGGAGGCGCTGCTCGCCGAGCCGGTCGAGGCGATCCGCGCCCGCTACGGGGTCGTGCCGCCGGCCTATTATCCGAGCGTGCTAGCGTCGCTTCGAGCGGTAAACGCCCTCGAGCAGCCGCGGGTGCAGGCAAAGGCGGCGTAGCGGCTCAGATATCGCGGATGTGCGGCAGCACCCTGCTGCCGAACAGCTCGAGCGAATCCATGAGTGAATCTAGGTCGGCCGAGCCCGGGCTGGTGAGTGACAGGTCAAGCACGCCCGCGCCCATCACCTCGCGGCATTGCCGTATCTGATCGATCACCGTGTCGGGGCCGCCGATAAACGTCGTCGGCAGCACCCCGCCGACATTGGCCTGCCGCGCTTCCCCCGCGACATTGCGCTTGTCGACCTGCAGCATCGCCTCGCGCAGCGCCGGCCGCATCGGGAATGCCGGAGATCCCGCCTGCTTGGCCATGCGGTCATGCGCGACCGCGTCGGTTTCGGCGACCAGCATGTTGGCGCGGTAGATGATGTCGTCCGGCCCCGGCTCCCACCCGTATTCCTTGCATTGTGCGCGGTAATACCCGGTCGATTTCGCCATCACCTCGTAGGGCCCGTAGGAAACGCCGAGCCCCAGATGGTTGCGCGCCGCGAAATCGCACGATTCCTTGCTGGTGCCGAGCGCATAGGTCGGCGGGTGCGGCTGCTGCAGCGGGCGTGGCCAGACCGAGACCGTCCGGTATTGGAAGTACCGTCCCTGCCAGCCGAACGGTTGCGGCTCGGTCCACGCTTTGAGGATCAGCTCCATCCCCTCGTCGGTCTTCTCGCGGCCCTCGGCGGGGTTGAGGTCGAAGCTCAGGTATTCGTTGGTCGTGCCGCGCAGCAGCCCGACGACGAGCCTTCCTTGCGACAGGGTGTCGACCATCGCCAGCTCCTCGGCGACGCGGATCGGGTTGCTCTGCGGGACGATCGGGCCCAGCAGCGCGATCTTGATGTTCTTGACCCGGGCGGCGACATAAGCCGCCGAGACGATCGGCGACGGGGTCAGGATGCGCGGCGAATAATGATGCTCCGACAGGCTCACCCAGTCGAAGCCGATCTTCTCGCAGTATTCGATCCGCTCGATCATCGTCTGGTAGGCCTTGTCGCCCGACGCCGGATCGTAATTCGCCGGCGCGGCCGGCCACTCGGCGGGCAGCGGGACCGGGGTCTGGTAGCGCCCGGTTTCAAAAAACGAGACCTTCATCGCCGGTTCTCCTGTCGGGGCTATCGCGTCCGGTTGTAAGTGTAATCCTCGCGCTCGCCGCCGCCGAGGCGCAGCCCGTCGGGGAGCGGTGGACGGGCGGCTTGCAGCTTGGCATGCGCGTCGAGCGCGGCCTGATCTTGCCACAGCTCCAGGAGCGTCAGTCTGTCCGGGTTTAGCGCGCTGCGGAACACCTCGAACTGCAGGCAGCCGGCATCCTTGGCGGACACCTCGCAGCGCGACTTCATCGCCTCCGCCAACTCGGCGCCCTTGCCGGGCGCGGCGGCGATCGAGATCACGAGACGAACGGACATGGCATTTCCCTCCTGCAGGCGTTGCGCCAAGCATGGCGATGCGCGACGGGCGAGGTCAAACCCAAAAATCCGCTAAGATCGTCAGAACCTTTGAAGGAGCCCGAAGATGCTGTTCACCTGCACGCCACCCGGCGCCCGCATTCCCGGGCGTTTCCCCGGGCCCGCCCATGCCCGCGGCAAATGGTTCACGATCGACATCCATTGCCACGTGCGCAGCGACAAGGCGGCCGACATGGTCGAGGGCAACGAAGCAGTGTCGAAATGGTATCTCGAAACCGCCGCCAGCCCCGAGAGCCAGGCACAGAACCGGGCCAATGGCGTGCGCACCGTCGAGCAGGGCCGCTCGCCCGAACAGCGCATCGCCGACATGGATTTGATGGGGATCGACATCCAGGCGATCTCGCCGGCGCCGCGCCAGACCTATTACGGCGCCGACCCCGATCTCGGCCTCGCCACGTCGCGGGCCTGCAACGACTTCATCGCCGAGATCTGCGGCAAATACCCCGACCGCTTTGTCGGGCTCGGCACCGTGCCGTTCCAGGCCCCCGAGCTGGCGGTGCAGGAGCTCGACCGGCTGCACAAATCCTTGGGCTTCCGCGGCATCGAGATCATGACCCATGTCGCCGGCGAGGATTTGTCGGCGGAGCGCTTCCGCAAGATTTTCGCACGCTGCGAAGAGCTGGGCCTCCTGATCTTCATGCATCCGGACGGGTTCACCGAGGCGCGCCGCTTTCACGACCACTACTTCGCCAATGTGATCGGCAACCCGCTCGACACGACCGTCGCGATCCATCATCTGATCTTCGGCGGCGTCCTGCAGGATTACCCGAACCTCAAAATCGTCTGTGCCCATGGCGGCGGCTACCTGCCGGCCTATTCGGGCCGCATCGACCACGCCGCGGCGGCCCGCCCAGACACCTGCACCCACCTCCACCACATGCCGACGACCTATCTGAAGCGGCTCTATTTTGACGCGCTGGTCTACACCCACCACCAGCTGCAATACCTGGTCGAGGAATACGGCGCCGACCACATCCTGGTCGGCACCGATTATCCCGCCGATATGGGCGAAGTTGACCCGATCGGCTTTATCGAGGGCGCGAAGTGTCTCGATGATATCGAGCGCCGCGCGATCCTTGGCGGCAACGCCGCGCGGCTCCTCAATCTCGAGATGCCGCCCAAACATTGAGGCGGCAGCCGGTGCGGCTTAAAGGCTATCTCGCCCTTGGCGCGGTCGCCGGTGCGGTGTCGGCGGCGGCAGTATTTCTGCCGCTTGGCGATGCCCCGGCGCCAAAGGTGCTGGGCTACTGCTTTGGCATCGACTACCCGAGCCCCCGATGCGACGGGATCGAGGTCTCGTTTTATCTCTTGCCCGGGCTGATTTTCGGCATCGCCTTCGCCGGTATCGAGGCTTCGCGCGGGCAGCTCAGCCCGGTGCGCGCCATCGCTTTCGTGGTCGCCTCCGGCATCGGCAACGCCGTCGCGACAACGCTGTGCGTCGGTTTGACCGTCCCGCTCTCCGGTTTGCTCGGGATCGACGGCGACATCCCGGCCGCCCTGGCGGGTGCGATTTCAGGCGCGATCGGCGGGGGGCTGCTGAGCGTCGTGGCAAAGCTGGTCTGCCGTGTACGGGTGTGGCGGTCGGTCGTGGCCGCGGCATGTCTTGGCTTGCTCGTCCCGCTGGTTCCGGAATGGCCGGTCGGCGGCAGGTTCGTTTTTTACATCGTCTGGCAGGCCGGCTATGCGGCCGCGCTTGGCGTGGGCTGGCCCCGAGAGGCCTAGCGGCAATGCAGCGCTATTCGTTCGCCGCGCTCGCCCGACAGGCGTTCGGCGGGCATCGCGGCTGGCAGCCGCTATGGCGCAAGGCGTCGCCAAAACAGCGCTACCACATCGTCATCATCGGCGGCGGCGGCCATGGGCTCGCGACCGCCTATTACCTCGCCAAGGAGCATGGCATCCGCGACGTCGCGGTGTTGGAGAAGGGCGCGATCGGCCTCGGCAATACCGGGCGCAACACGACGATCATCCGTTCGAACTACCTGTGGGACGAAAGCGCGCGGCTTTATGAGCATTCCCTGAAGCTGTGGGAGGGCCTGTCGGCCGAACTCAACTTCAACCTGATGCTGTCGCAGCGCGGTGTGTTGAACCTGGCGCACACCGTGGCCGATGTGCGCGAGGGAGTGCGCCGGGTCAACGCCAACCGGCTCAACGGCATCGACGCCGAATGGCTGGAGCCGGAGGCGGTCAAGCGCTTCTGTCCGGTGCTCAACATCGAGCGAAGCGCGCGCTACCCGGTGCTCGGCGCGACGTTGCAGCGGCGCGGCGGGGTCGCGCGCCACGATGCGGTGGCCTGGGGCTATGCCCGCGCCGCCGACGCGCTCGGCGTCGACATTGTCGAGAATTGCGAGGTGACGGCGATCCGCACCGCCGGCGGCCGGGCCGGCGAGATCGAGACGAGCCGCGGCACGATCTTCGCCGACAAGGTCGCGATCTGCGCCGCCGGACACTCTTCGGTCCTGGCGGCGATGGCCGGGGTGCGCCTGCCGCTGCAGAGCCACCCGCTCCAGGCGCTGGTGTCGGAGCCGGTGAAGCCGGTGCTCGACTGCGTCGTGATGTCGAACACGGTGCACGTTTATGTCAGCCAGTCGGACAAGGGCGAGCTGGTCATGGGCGCCGGCATCGACGCGTTCAACTCCTACGCCCAGCGCGGCTCGTTCCACATCATCGAGGCGCAGATCGCCGCCGCGCTCGAGCTCTTCCCGATCTTCTCGCGCCTCAAGATGCTGCGCAGCTGGGCGGGGATCGTCGACGTCTCGCCCGACGCCTCACCGATTATCAGCAAGCTGCCGATCGCCGGGCTCTACCTCAACGGCGGCTGGGGCACCGGCGGGTTCAAGGCCACTCCCGGCGCCGGCCACGTCTTCGCCCACACGATCGCGCGCGACGAGCCGCATCCGCTCGCCGCGCCATTCGCGCTCGACCGCTTCACCACCGGCGCGCTCGTCGACGAGCACGGCGCCGCCGCGGTGGCGCATTGAGGGGTCCCATGTCATTGCGAGCACAGCGAAGCAATCTCGATCCGTCTTGGGCCCCTACGGCACGAGATTGCCGCGTCGCCTTCGGCTCCTCGCAATGACGGAGTAGGTCGATGCTCCTGATCCCCTGCCCGTGGTGCGGCGAGCGCGACGAGATCGAGTTCCGCTACGGCGGCGAGGCGCATGTCTCGCGCGCCAATCCCGACGATGTCGATGACGTCGCCTGGGCGGATTACCTCTACATGCGCAGTAACCCCAGGGGCATCTTCGCCGAGCGCTGGGTCCATCAGGCCGGCTGCCGGCGCTGGTTCAACCTGCTGCGCGACACCGCCTCGCACCGCATCATCGCGGTCTACAAGATCGGCGAGACGCCGCCCGGCCCCGGCTCGCATGGCGGCGACCCGTGACCCAACCCTTTCGCCTGCCGAGCGGCGGGCGGATCGATCGCGGCCGGACCCTCCGCTTTCGCTTCGACGGGCGCGACTACGAAGGCCATCCCGGCGAAACCCTGGCCTCGGCGCTGCTCGCCAACGGCGTCCGGCTGCTCGCGCGCAGCTTCAAGTTCCATCGCCCGCGCGGCATCTTCTCGGCCGGGATGGAGGAGCCTTCCACCCTTGTTCAGCTCGGTGATGAGCCCAACCGCCGCGCCACAGACATCGCGCTCCATGACGGGCTCGTCGCGACCGGCCAGCACGCCTGGCCCGGCTTGCGGTTCGATCTCGGCGCCGCGGTCGGCTGGTTCGCGCCGCTGTTCCCGGCCGGGTTCTATTACAAGATTTTCTTCCTCTCGCCGGCGCTGTGGCGACGCGCCTGGGAGCCGCTGCTGCGCCGCATGGCGGGGCTGGGCCGCGCGCCGCGCGAGCCCGATCCCGCCCGCTATGACAAAACCCACACGCATTGCGACGTTCTCGTTATCGGCGCCGGTCCGGCGGGATTGGCGGCGGCGCTCGCGGCAGGACGGACCGGCGCGCGGGTCATCCTTGCCGACGCGGATCACGAGCTTGGCGGCTCAACGTTGCGCCGGCCGGGGCAGATCGATGCCGCCTGGATCGGCCGCGCGGCGGCGGAGCTGACGGCGCTCCCCGACACGCGGGTGTTGACCGAGACGACAATATTCGGCCGCTACGACGGCAATTATCTGCTCGCCGCCGAGCGCGGTGATCATCCTCGTCTCTGGCATATCCGCGCCCGCCGGGTCGTGCTCGCGACCGGCGCGCTCGAGCGCCTGCTGGTGTTTCCCGGCAATGACCGGCCGGGGGTCATGCTGGCAAGCGCGGCCGAGACCTATGTCAACCGCTACGCCGTCGCGCCGGGCCGGCGGACGGTGCTGTTCACCAACAACGACCATGCGTACCACACCGCGTCGGCGCTTCAGGCCGCCGGGGTGTTTGTCGCGGCGATCGTCGATCTGCGCGTCGCGCCGGGCGCGTCGCTGGCCGACATCCTGCTCTACGCGGGACATGCGGTAATCCGCACCAGCGGGTCTCGCCAGCTGCGGCGGGTGACGATCCGCCCGCTAGCCGGCGGCAAGGCGACAAGGATCGACTGCGACCTGCTCGCCGTGTCGGGCGGATGGAACCCGGCCGTGCATCTGTTCGCCCAGGCGCAAGGAATGCTGCGCTATGACGAGCCTCTCGCCGCGTTTGTCCCGGACGCCACTGACCCGGCCATCGACCCGGTCGGCGCCGCGCGCGGCAGCTTCGATCTCGCCGCATGCCTTGCCGAGGGCGCCGAAGCCGGCGCGCGCGCCGCCGTGTCGTGCGGTTTTCCCAGCGGGGAGCTGTTGGCGCTTCCCGCTATTCCGGCGAGCGTTGAGGCGCCGCCCGAGCCGGTGTGGCTGATCCCCGCAGACGGAAGCGGCCGCACCAGTTTTGTCGATCTGCACAACGACGTCACCGCCGCCGATATCGCGCTCGCCGCGCGCGAGGGCTTCACGGCGATCGAGCATGTCAAGCGCTGGACGACGCTCGGCATGGGCACCGACCAGGGCAAAACCGGCAATGTCGCGGGGCTGGCGCTGCTGTCGCGGGCACTCGGTCGGGCGATCGCCGACACCGGCACCACGACCTTCCGCCCGCCCTATGTCCCGGTTGAGTTCGGTCTCCTCGCCGGACGTGAGCGCGGTAAGTTTTGCGACCCGATCCGGGTCACGCCGATGCACGATTGGCATGTCGCCGCCGGCGCCGTGTTCGAGGATGTCGGCCAGTGGAAGCGGCCGCGCTATTACCCGCGTCCCGGCGAGACGATGGACCAGGCGGTGCGGCGCGAATGCCTGGCGGCGCGCGATGGGGTCGCTCTGCTCGACGCCTCGACCCTCGGCAAGATCGAGGTGTCGGGACCGGGCGCGGCGCGGTTTCTCGATCGCGTCTACGTCAACCATTGGCGGAGCCTCGCAGTTGGGCGCTGCCGCTACGGCGTTATGTGCCGCGACGACGGCATGGTGTTCGACGACGGGGTCGGCACGCGCCTCGCCGCCGACCGGTTCCTCGTCACCACCACCACCGGCAATGCCGGCGCGGTGCTCGACTGGTTCGAGGAATGGCTGCAGACCGAATGGACCGATCTCGACGTCTTCTGCGCCTCGCTGACCGAGGAGTTCGCCAATGCGACCCTGGTCGGGCCGCGCTCGCGCGAGGTGCTGGCGGCGCTGGCTCCAGGCCTCGACCTCGCGAACTTCCCGTTCATGGCGCTGCGCGAGGCCGCTGTCGCCGGCATCCCGGCGCGGATCTTCCGGATCAGTTTTTCGGGCGAATTATCCTACGAGATCAATGTGCCGTCCGCCGCCGGCCTCACGCTATGGCAGCGTCTCATCGAGGCGGGCGAGGCCCACGGCATCACCCCTTACGGCACCGAGGCGATGCACGTGCTGCGCGCCGAGAAGGGGTATTTCATGATCGGCCAGGAGACCGACGGCTCGGTAACGCCGCTCGATCTCGGCCTGGTCGTGGCGCCCGACAAGGATTTTCTCGGCCGCCGCTCGCTCAACCGCAGCGATGCCGCACGGCTCGACCGCAAGCAGCTGGTCGGCCTCATGCCGGACGATCTCAACATCGTGGTGCCGGAAGGCGCGCAGATCGTCGCCGCGCCCGGCTCGACCACGATGATCGGGCACGTGACCTCGAGCCATTTCGGCGCCCGCATCGGCGGCGGCTTCGCGCTCGCCCTGGTCGCCGGCGGTCGCGCCCGGCACGGCGAGCCGGTCTGGGTCTGGCACGCCGGCCGCAAATTCGCCGCAGGCCTTTGCCCGCCGGTCTTCTACGACCCGGAGGGGCGCCGCCGCGATGGCTGAGCTGCCCTACGCCTCGCCCCTCGTCGCGCTCGACGAGGCCGGTCCGGCGCGCCAGGTCGGCCTGCGCTTGAGGCCGCCCTTTCCGGCCTATCTTGCCGGCCTCCCGCTGCCGCTGGTGCCGAACCGGGTGGCGGCGATGGGAACGCTGCGCGTGTTATGGCTCGGCCCCGACGAATGGCTCGTCGTCGCCGAGGGCGAGGCGCCGGACCTGCTGCCGCGGCTGGAGCGCGCGGTCGCCGGCCGCCGCGCCGCGGTCACCGATCTGTCCTCGAGCCGCACAATTATCGAGCTCGCCGGCAATCATGCCCGCGCGCTGCTCGAAACCGGCTGCGGGCTCGACTTGCATCCCCGCGCCTTCGCCACGGGGCAATGCGCCCAGACGCTCCTGGCCCGGGTGCCGGTGATCCTCGACCAGATAAGCGACGCGCCGCATTATCGTCTGCTGGTGCGCCGCTCCTATCGGCGCTGGCTGGTCGACTGGCTGATCGACGCGGCCCAAGGGCTTGAGGAGAGCCTGGAGCGTTGAGCCTCACGCAAGGCCGCTTGCGCGCGCCGCTGGTTGCGGTCGGCGTAAAAGCATGGCTAACCTTATCATCAGTCAGCGAGGGAACTGGACGATGGCAGGGTGGAGCGAGCAGAACATCGACCTGGGCGGGCTGAAGCTCCGCATCGGGCGCGGCGGCAGCGGCCGGTCGGTCCTGGTGCTGCACCACGATATCGGAACGCTCGATAAGCTGCCGTTCTACGAGGCGCTCTCGACGCGTTTCGACGTCATCGTGCCCAACCATCCCGGCTGGGGCGAAAAATCCGAGCGGGCGTCCTGGCTGCGCCACCCGCGCGACCTCGCCGCGCTCTATCAATGGCTGCTCAATGAGCTCGGGGTCGAGCGCGCGAGCCTGGTCGGGCTTGGCTTCGGCGGATGGATCGCCGCCGAAATGGCGGCGCTGGCGCCGCGCGACTTCCACCGGCTGGTGCTGGTCGGCGCGATGGGCATAAAGCCGCCCGAGGGCGACATCGCCGACCAGGCAATCGTCAGCTACATCGACTACGCCAAGGCCGGCTTCCACGACCCTGCCGCCTTCACGCGAACCTATGGCGATGTCTCGACCGACCAGCTGGTCGATTGGGACCTCTGCCGCGAGATGAGCTTCCGCGTCGCCTGGAAGCCGTACATGTACAACATGTCCCTGCCGCATCTGCTGGGCGGGGTGCGGGCGCCTTCCCTCGTCGTCTGGGGCGACGACGACAAGATCGTGCCGAAGAGCGCCGGCGAGCTTTATGCCAAATCCCTGCCCAAGGCGCGGTTCGAGACCATCGCCGCGTCCGGCCATTGCGTCGACATGGAACAGCCCGACGCGCTGGCCCGTCTCGTCACCAGCTTCATCGAAGAGAACTAGCCGCGCGGTAGCGCAATAGGAGACCGCCATGCATGTGATGTATTTCACCGAGCAGCCGATGTCCGCTTATCCCGCCGATATCGGGCTGGAGACCGGGCACACCGCGCTGATGTTCTCGAACAAGCACTTCGACCCGGTCGCCGGCAGCCGGCTCTATAACCAATACCTCGAGCACTACATCTACGCCGAGGAGCAGGGCGTGGAAGGCTTCATGCTCAACGAGCACCACAACGCACCGTTCTGCATGCAGGCCAAGTGCAACGTCTTCGCCTCGATCCTCGCCGCGGTGACCAAGAAGGCGAAGATCGTCCTCCTCGGCAACCCGCTGCCCCTCGCCGAAAACCCGGTCCGCCTCGCCGAAGAGCTGGCGATGATCGACATGATCTCGAAGGGCCGCCTGGTCTCCGGCTTTGTCCGCGGCGGCGGGCAGGAGCAGCTTGCCACCGGCGTCAACCCCGCGTTCAACCGCGAGCGGTTCGAGGAGGCGCACGACCTCGTGACCGCCGCCTGGAGCCGGCAGGGGCCGTTCCGCTGGGAGGGCACGCACTACCAGCACCGCGTCGTCAACCCGTGGGCGGTGCCGCTGCAAAAACCCTACCCGCGCGTCTGGATCCCGGGCGTATTGAGCCAGGAGACGATCATCTGGGCGGCTAAGCAACGCTATCCCTATATCGCGCTCAACACCTCGATCGAGGCGACCAAGAAGATCTGGGAGCTGTACGACAAGGTCGCGCTCGAGACCGGCTACGAGTCCGGCCCGGAGAACCGTGGCTACCTGCAGCAGGTTCATGTCTCGGACAGCGAGGAAAAGGCCGAGAAGAACGCCCGGCAATTTCTCTGGATGCAGGGCGAGTTCACCGGCCTCGCGCATCCGGTATGGGCGAACCCGTCGGGGTATTTCTCACCCACGTTTCGCCGCAACTTTGTCGAGTTCGCGGTTGGGCGCGCGGAAAACCCGCGCGGCCGGCCGACCTTTGAGCAGCAGGTCGCCGACGGGCGCATCTTCTTCGGCACGCCGAAGACGGTCATCCCCAAGCTGCGCCGCGTTCTCGAGGAGACGCGCCCCTCGATCTACGGCATCTGGGGCAATGACGGCTCGGTCAGCGACGCCGACGCCCGCACCTGCATCCGCCTCCTCGGTCAGGAAGTGATGCCGGCGATGCGCGAAATCGGCATGGAGCTGGGCCTCAAGGACCCGTTCGAGCTGAACTCCCCGGTGCACCTCAAATATTCGACCGACCTCAAATCGATGCCGCAAGCGGCGGAGTAGTGCCGCCGAGTTCGAACGCCGGCGCATCCGCGCCGGCGCCATAGGCCTGCGGTGACCGGTCCACCGGGCTCATTTCTTCGCGGCCCCGGCCTATCGGTGTGGCAAACGGGCGGCGGTTCATCGTCATCGAGCCGGCCAGAGCAGCCTTGCCGACACGCCTACCCGATCGCGGTGCGCGATCCGTCGCTTACTACCGCGATTGGATTGCTGCTGCGAACGCTGCCCTATGTGCTGATCCGCTTCGCCTTGTTGCTGGCGTTTGCGATCGGCACCTTGTTCTGGCTGTCGCTGACGATCGGCGGCGGCGTCTGGCTGGGGACCCATGTCGCGCACGCGATTGGGTGGGCGTGGGCGATCGCCGGGATCGTCCTCTACAGTTATCTGTGGTACGCGGTCCTGCGGTACGCGCTGCATCTGCTCGAATGCGGGCATGTCGCGGTATTGACCCAGCTGATCCAGTACAATCAACTCGGCGATACCGGTGAGAGCATGATGTCGCTGGGCATTCGGCTGGTGCGTCAGCACATCGCCCAGGCCACCGTTCTTTACGGACTGCACGCGCTGATCCGCGGCGTTGTCCACGGTTTCAACCGCACCATCGATTTCTTCGCCGAACTGCTGCCGATCCCCGGCCTCGACTCGATCCTCTACGTGCTGCACCTGATCCTGCGGGCGGCGACCCGCTACATCGACAAAGCGATCTTTTCCTACAATCTCGCGCGCGGCGACGACAACCCGTGGCGCAGCAGCCAGGACGGGATCATCTATTACTGTCAGAATTCCAAGGAAATCCTCAAGAAGTCCGTCTGGATCGTGATCCTCGACAAGCTGCTGACGTTTGTCGTGTGGCTGTTGCTGCTGGGCCCAGCAGTGGGCGTGGCGCTGCTGCTGCCGTACGCGGTGCGCGAATGGGGCACGGTGGCATACATGCTGATCGCCGGGCTATTCGCCTTTGCCGTCCGCGCCGCGTTTGTGAAGCCGCTGTTTCTGATAATCATCCTGATGAGGTTCCATACGCTGATCGAGAACCAGCCGATCAACGAGACCTGGGACGGCTATTTGAGCGGTATGTCGAATCGGTTCGCCGACCTGAAGACTCAAGCCCAGACCTGGGCGAGCCGACCGACCGCACCCAGCTGAGCCGTTTTTCCGGTCGCTTCCTGATCCGGCTCCTCGGCCAAGAGGTCATGCCGGCGAAAGGCGGGACGCACGCATCCCAGGTGCGGTCGGGTTTAGCTGAACAGGGAAAAGTCCGCACTCGGAGCGAATTTTCCCGAGAATGTCATCCCGCTACCGTCAGTGGCACGCAATACCGCGTGCGTGGCGACGCCCGGCGCGATAGCACGTATCCGTGCTCTGGTTTCGCCCCTAGGATCAAAAGGGAACACTTGGTAGATGCTGCCGCGCTGGTAGCAGTGATGGCCTTCGAGTGGAAGCTGCCGTTCTCCCATTTGGAGAATGTTCCGGATTGGGTTGTTGGAGATGATGCCGACAGGAACCGAAAGCGCAATGTTGCCGTGATTTTTGCCAGACACTCGAATCTCAGAGATGTGGTGTAATATTTGCGTCGTGTCGGCTTGGCGATTTACCGAGACACTCGGCTGGTAGAGAAAGATCTGGTCGATTCCTTTATCTGTGACGATAGCGCCCTTAGCAATCCAGTCGGAGCATTCCCGCAAGGAGGCGGACTCCGGCACGCGAATGATCATAAGGTTCATCTTTTCGGGAGGATTATTAGCCACATATCGACGAAATTCGTTTATTTCTCTGGCCACGCGATTTAAGAAGTTTCGCCGCTCTTTGGGGTGATGCGGCACAAAGACCTGAACCGAATGTGATGGCTGTGTTTCATCCAGCGGGAGATGGTCTCTGGGCGGCGCATTGACAAAAAGCGTCCATTGGGAATCCAGTTGTACGGTCGAGGGGACCACCGCATTCTGGAGTAGCGCTGGAACCCTTGTGTGGACGACCTTCCAGTCTTCCTCCGAAGGATAAAACCGCCCCATCAGCGTTATTCCTGACCAAGCACGGGAATTGTTTCTCGCATCTTTTTTTATTAATTCATGTACGTGCTTAGACTGTATTTCTAAAGATCGTTGATAATCCGAAGATCCGACGCTTTTGATTGAAACGCAAATTGGTGCGCCGTCAGTCCTGAGAATGTTGGCATCATAACCCTGGCCGCTATGCGTGTTAGGCTTAACTTCTTGTCCGGGCTGGCAAAACATCGCAAGCGCTAAAATCTCAAAAATCGATCCAGTTCTTTCATTTTTGTTTCCCCTCTTAACTCGTTTGACATGCCACTTGAGCCACGCATTATCAATGGCGCTTAACTTGTTGAGCCCATCTCCCAACCAGAAAAGTTCACAAGTAGCCATTCCGTCGTCTCGCTCCCAAAGCGACCGTAACGGATGGCTTTCTTTTCCCCGAAGCCATCCCCCACCAAAAGTGTCATTTATTGCTTGCAAAGCGCAGGAAAGCTCATCCGCGGGTAACTGCGGATTATTTCTTCCCCTTAAAAAGTCCCCATCCATCGTCGATGCTGCGGTTCTTTGGGAAACGGACGCGATATGTGGTCTTCGTGGCCTGCGCCGGCAAGTCCTAAACCTTTCTACCCCTGTTAGTCACTCCGCCGGCCGCTTCACCGCGACCGGCTTCCGGCGCCGCCAGGCTTCCGCTCTCAGCAAATAAAGCCCGGTCAAGGTCACGATCGCGGCGCCGATGATGGTCGGTGTGGTCGGCACCTCGCTCCACACGATAAAGCCGATCATCGAGCCCCAGATGAGGGCCATGTAGTTGAACGGCGAAACCGCCGCGGCCGGCGCGTAGTGGAGGGCCTGCGTCGTCCAGTATTGCGACACGCCGCCGATCAGGCCGATCGAGCAGAACAACAGGAAATCAATGGGGGTCGGCGTCACTCAGAAGAACGGCAGGGCGGGCAGCGCCATCAATGTCATGAAGATCGCCGTCCAGGTCACGATCGAGGCCGAAGGCTCGGTGCGGCAGAGGTCGCGCACGGTCAAGGTGCCGACCGCGTTGCACATCGCGCAGGTCACCGCGCCGGCGACCCCGAGCGCGTTCTCGGCGCCGCTCGGACGCGCCATCACCAGCACCCCGACAAACCCGACGCTGACCGCGATCCACCGCTCGCGGCTGACCCACTCCTTGAGGATCGGGTAGGACAGCGCGGTCAGAAACAGCGGCGCGGCGAAGGTCAGCGCGATCGCGTCGGCGACGGGCAGCAGGTGAAAGCCGAAGAACGACGCGACGTTCGACCCGCCCCAGATCACCGCGCGGCCGAACTGTCCGGCGAGCCGGTTGGTGCGCATCACCTGGATCCCGCCGGCGCGCATCACCAGCAGGAATGACGGCAGCAGCGCGACGAACGAGCGGAAGAACACCAGCATCGGGATCGGGTAGCTCTGCGCCAGCCACTTGCCGATCGCGTTCTGGATCGAGAACAGAAACACCGACGCGACCATGTAGAGAATGCCGAGCCGGATATCCTCGACGCGCAGCGCGGGTTGAACGGTCACGCTCCGATTCATGTTCCTATTTTGTTCTTGAAAAGCCGCGCCGCCGACCTATGTCATGCAGCGATAGGCGGGGCAGCGGATCGCCCCGCAAAAAGGTTCGCGCCTGTTAATTTCCTGTATTATCAGGTGAAACGCAACGCAGATGGACCGTTTTCTCGGCTGGTCACAGCGCGTCTGGCGCAAAATTCACGACGGTTTCGCCGCCCTTGATCGCCGCGAGGAAACCCGGCGCGCGGGCGAGGTCCTGCTCGGCGAAGAACGTCGCGGTCGCGAGCTTCGCTGCGGCGAGCGGATGGCCGCGCCGCTTGGCGTCGACCGCCAGCCTGGCCAGCAACGCGCCGCCCAGCACCGTGCCGAACAAATTGAGGTAGGGCACCGCGCCCGCGGCGGCATGCGCCGGCCCGGCATCGACCAGGTAACCCGTCGCGTCTTTGAGCGCCCTCAACCCGTCGGCGAGCGGCTGACGAAGCGGCGCGAAATCGCCCGAGAGATCGCCCAGCCAAGCCGTCATCTCCGTGAACAACTCCCGCGCCGCCTCGCCCTTGTCGCGCCCGAGCTTGCGGCCGACCAAGTCGCCGGCCTGGATGCCGTTGGTGCCCTCGTAGATCGCGGCGATGCGCGCGTCGCGCAGATGCTGCGCCGCGCCGGTCTCCTCGATATAGCCCATGCCGCCATGCACCTGTACGCCGGTCGAGGCGATCTCGATCCCCTTGTCGCTGCACCACGCCTTGACCACCGGGATCAACAGATCGGCGCGGCGCTGCATCCTTGCATCCCGCTCCGCCGCATCGATCGCCGCGGCCGCGTAGTAGGCGAGCGCCCGCGCCGCCTCGGTGCCGGCGCGCATCGACAGCAGCATCCGCCGCACGTCGGGATGATGCACGATCGGCGGCGTCGCACCGTTTCTCGGCATGCCGATCGGCTGGCCTTGCACGCGGGTGCGGGCATAGGCGAGCGCGGTCTGGTAGGCGCGCTCGGCGATCCCGACCCCTTGCGCACCGACCAGCAATCGCTCGTTGTTCATCATCGTGAACATCGCTTCGAGCCCGCGATGCGGCTCGCCGATGCGCCAGCCGATCGCACCGCCATCCTCGCCATAGGAGAGGACGCAGGTCGGCGAGGCGTGGATGCCGAGCTTTTCTTCGAGCCGCAACGTGCGCACATCGTTGCGCTCGCCCGGCCGCCCCGCCTCGTCGAGCAGGAATTTCGGCACCAGGAACAGCGAGATGCCGCGGCTGCCCGGCGGCGCATCGGGCAGCCGCGCCAGCACCATGTGGATGATGTTGTCGCTGAAATCGTGGTCGCCGTAGGTGATAAAGATCTTCTGCCCGGTTATCCGGTAATGCTCGCCCCAGCGGCTGTCGGTGGCCGGCACCGCCCGCGTCCGCAGCGCGCCGAGATCGGAGCCGGCCTGCGGCTCGGTCAGGTTCATCGTGCCGGGCCATTCGCCCGAAACCAGCCTGTCGAGATAGAGCCGCTTCTGCTCGGGCGAGCCGTGCGTCCGCAACAGCTCGATCGCGCCGCTGTTGAGCAGCGGGCAGAGCGCCCACCCCATGCAGGCCGAGTTCCACATCTCGGTGAGCGGCAACGCCAACGCCAGCGGCAAACCCTGGCCGCCGATCTCCGGTTCGCAAGTGAGGCCGTTCCAGCCGCCCTCGACAAATTTGCGGTAGGCCTCGCGAAACCCGGGCGGGGTGCGCACCACGCCGTTTTCGAGAACGCTGCCGATGCGGTCGCCGGGCTGGTTCAGCGGTGCGAGCTCGTTCTCGGCAAACCTCGCCGCCTCGCCGAGCACCGCGTCGGCGACCTCCGCCGCATCCTCGGGCAGATTGCCCAACGTATCGAGCACGAGGCGCATATCGGCGAGCGGGGCGGCATAGGTCATCGGAACTCCTCCCTGACCGGCAGCATAGCGGATCGCCGCTATCCCGGCATCGCGCTATGATCGTCGGCCAGACCTTTGGGAGGAACAGCATGGCCGCCGATTTCACCGGGCAAACAATCCTCGTCACCGGCGGCGGCAGCGGCATCGGCGCCGCGACCTGCCGCCAGTTCGCCGCTTCGGGCGCCAATGTCCATGTCGTCGACCGCGACGGCGCGGCGGCAGAGCGGGTCGCGGCTGAGATCGGGCACAATTCCCGGGCGCAAGCCCATGCGCTCGATGTCGCCGACGGGCCGGGCTTCGCGGCGCTGGCGGGTGAGATCGCCGCCGCCTCGGGCGGCATCGACGTGCTGGTGAATTGCGCCGGCACGATCACGCAAAAGACGCTCGGCACGATGACCGCGGCCGAATGGGCCCGGGTCATCGACGTCAATCTCGGCGGCACCTTCAACGCGATCCAGGCGGTGCTGCCGCATATGAAGGCGAAAGGCGGCGGCGCGATCGTCAACATCGCCTCGATCGCCGGGCGGCGCATCTCGTTCGGCGGCGGCGCCAACTACTCGGCATCGAAGGCCGGGGTGCTCGGCCTCACCCGCCACGCCGCCTATGAGCTGGCGCCCGACCACATCCGGGTCAACGCGGTCTGCCCCGGCCCGACCGCGACGCCCTTCGCCGGCGCCGCGCCGACCCCCGAGCAGAAGGCTCAGCGTGCGAAGAAGATCCCGCTGGGCCGTATGGTCGAGCCGGAGGACATCGCCGACGCCGTCCTGTTCCTCGCGAGCCCGGCCGCGAGCATGGTCACCGGCATCGCCCTCGACGTCGACGGCGGGGTGCTGATCAGCAACGACATCCCCTACGAGGATTACTTCGCGCGGATGAAGTGACCCCGCAGGGGTCATTGCGACCCGCGGACTTTGATCCGCGGGGAAGCAATCTCCCTCCGTCTTGGCCTGCTACGGTGGGAGATTGCCGCGTCGCGCTACGCGCTCCTCGCAATGACAGCTTTGAGCGCTACTCGCCCCGCGCCTTGGTGTACGGGTAGATCAAGTCCCCGGTCTTGTACTTCTCGGGCGCGAGGATCGTCACCGTCTTCGGCTCGCGAAACTGGTCGAGGTCGTTGCCCTTGATGTCGTGATATTGCACCCAGATCGGCCGTCCCTCGGTCCACTCGCCGTCGGGACCGAACGCGATGTCGCCCTCGATCGTGTGAAACGGGTGGCTGTGCATGTATTCGGCGAGCTTGTCCTCATCGAGGCTCTTGGTCGCCTCGATCGCATCGCCCAAAATCTGCAACTCCGAATAGGCGAAGGGCGGCAGGAAATAGCCGAGCGGATCGACTCCGGCACCAGCCGCCTGATCCTGATATTGCTTGATGAAATCCATCACGCCGGGGAATTCCATGCTCTTCACCGGCTCCCACAATTCGACATTGACCGCGCCGTTCATCAGCGGCCCGAGCTGGGTCTTGAGCGCCGCTGTCGGCAGCCCGACCAGCGCGCCGCCGAGCAGATTGGTCTTCAGGCCGATCTCCCCGACCGCGCGCAGGATGCCGACCGTGTCGGGCGGGTAGGAGGCGACATAGACGATATCGGGTGCGGCCGCCTGCACCGCGCGCACGATCGGCGTGTAGTCGACCGTGGTCGGCGGATAGGTCTTGTCATAGACGATGTCGAGGCCCGCCGCCTTGGCGTTCTCGCGCGCGCCATCGGACGCGTTGCGCGAGAACTCGGCGTCGGCGGCGACGATCGCGATCGTCTTGGGCTTCGGGTTCTGCGCCATGGCGAGATCGAAATAGCCTTGGCTGAAGGTTTTTGTCGGGTTCGGCCCGAAGGTCAGCATCGAGAAGTATTTCGGGTAGTTGAACTGGCGGTTGGCGGCGAGTGCGAAGAGCCCGAAGAACAGCCGGTTGTGCTGGATCGCCACCGGCATCGCCGGAACCACGAGATTGGTGCCATAGGACGAGATCAGCAGATCGACCTTGTCGATGCTGATCAATTTCTCGTAGATGCCCGGCACGTTCGATGGGTTCGACTGGTCGTCGTAATAAACCAGCTTGACCGACCGGCCGAGCAGCCCGCCCTTCTTGTTGATGTTTTCGGCCCAGATCTGAAAGGCGAGCAGCCCCGACTTGCCGACCACCGCCAAACCCCCGGTCAGCTCCATCGAAAAGCCGATGGTGATCGGCGGTTTGTCGTCGGCCCGCGCCTGCCCCGTCCACAGGACGCCGCAGGCCAGAGCGGCGCAAAGCGCTTGTCGAAATCCCGTCATCCGAGCAACTCCCTGACTTGTTCGGTGGTGAGAAACCGGGTCTCGGCGCCGCGCAGCATCAGATAGAGCTTGGCGGTTTCCTCCAGCTCCTCGACCGCGTTGACCGCGGCGTCGAGATTGCTGCCGGCGACGACCGGTCCGTGATTGGCGAGCAGCACCGCATGGTGCTTCGAGGCGCAGCCGCGCACCGCCTCGGCGAGCGCCATGTCGCCCGGCTTGTAATAGGGCACCAGCGGCAGGCGGCCGACCCGCATCACGTAATAGGCGGTGATCGGCGGCAGCACGTCGTGCGGGTCCACTTCGGCGAGGCACGACACCGCCACCGAATGGGTCGAGTGCAGGTGCACGACGGCACCGGTGTCGTTGCGCTCCTCGTACATGACGCGATGGAGGAAACTCTCCTTGGTCGGCGGGTCGCCGCCGACGAGCTTGCCGTCGTCGTCGAGCTTGGAGAGCCGCGCCGGGTCGAGCCGGCCCAATGACGCATTGGTCGGGGTCATCAGCCAGCCGCCCTCGACCCGCACGCTGATATTGCCCGACGAGCCGGCAGTGAGCCCGCGCTCGAAGATCGAGGCGCCCAGCGTGCAGATCGCCTCGCGCGCCTTGGCGTCGCTCATCGGGTGGCCTCCTCGAATGCGGTAAAGGCGCGCAGGAAGAAGTCGGGCGCGCCGAAATTGCCGGATTTGAGCGCCAGCGCCAGTTCCGGTTCGCCCGGGCTCGCCGGCAGGCTGACGGTCCACGGCACGCCGGGGTCGATCTGGCGGCCGATCCTGAGGCCGGTGACGCCCAACGCCTGGACCACCGCGCCCGCGGTCTCTCCGCCGGCGATGACGAGGCGACGCACGCCGCGCGCGGCAAGACCCTTGGCGATCTCCGCCATGATCCCTTCGATGAGCGCCCCGGCGCGCTCGCGGCCGAGCTTTGCCTGCACTGCGGCGACGGTTTCGGGCGGCGCGGTTGCGGCGAACAGGATCGGCTGGTCGCCGAGCTTGTCGGCGGCCCAAGCAAGCGCCTCCTCGGCGACGTTGTGGCCCGCCGCGGCGGCGAGCGGATCGATCGCGAACACCGGCGCGCGCTCGCACATATAGGCGAGCTGCGCCAGGGTCGCCGGCGAGCACGAGCCCGACAGCACCGCCGCTTTGCCGGCGATATGCGGCAGCGCATCTGCCGCCGCGCCGTCACCGAGCAGCCCGCGGCGCCGGAAATTCTCGGGTAGCCCGAGCGCGATCCCCGAACCGCCGGTGATCAGCGCTAAATCCTGTGCCGCCTCGCCGATCGCCTCGAGGTCGCGGTCGGCGATCGCATCGACGATCGCATGGCGAAAGCCGTCTTGTTTCAATCGGGCGAAGGCTTCGGCGATCGCGGCCGAGCCCCGGCCGACGGTCGCGTGCTGTACCAGTCCGACCCTGCCGCGGCTCTGGCGCTGCAGCACGCGTACCAGCGATGGGTCGCGCATCGGGGTCAGCGGATGGTCGCGCATCCCCGATTCCGACAGCAGCCCGTCTCCGACAAACAAATAGCCCTTGAAGATCGTTCGCCCCGCCTCGGGGAACGCCGGGCAGTAAAGAGTAAAATTTGAGCCGAGCGCGTCGAGCAAGGCCTCAGCCACCGGCCCGATATTGCCCTTGTCGGTCGAATCGAACGTCGAGCAGTATTTGAACAGGACCTGCCGCGCGCCAGCATCCTTGAGCCAGGCCAACGCCCGGAGGCTCATCGCCACCGCGTCAGCGGCCGGGATGGTGCGGCTCTTGAGCGCGATCACCACCGCCTCGGCATCGGGGATCGCGGCGCCGGGAGCGGGCACGTCGATCAGCTGCACGGTCTTCATGCCGCGCCGCACGAGCGTGTTGCAAAGGTCGGTCGCGCCGGTGAAATCGTCGGCAATCGCCCCGAGCAGCACGCTCATTCGACCCTCCCGCGGCCCGTCGACCACAGTAGCGGGCTGCCGCGCCGTCCGCAAACGAGCCAGCGCACATTGCAAGGGGGCATTGCCCTAAAATGGATTGCCGCGAGCTTGTTGTCGGCGCAAGCTCGCATCAAGTTGCTTCCTGCCCAACCTTGCGGAGGAACCCATGAGCGGCCACGCCCACCACAGCCCAGCGGAAATCAAAGCCAAGCTCAACCACCCAATCATCGATGGCGATGGCCATTGGGTCGAATACGATCCGGTGTTCGCCGAGCAGATGCGCAAGGTCGGCGGCGACAAGGCGGCCGACGGCTTCCTCGCCGCGATGGATGTGACGCGCGATACGCTGGCGCAGGGCGTCGAGGAGCGCCGCCGCCGCCGGCTGGCGATGCCCGGCTTCTGGACCCGGCAGACCGGCAACACTTACGACCGCGCCACGGCGATGATGCCGCACCTCTTGTACGAGCGGCTCGACGAGATCGGTTCGGATTTCGCCATCGTCTACCCGACCGCGGGACTGCGGCTGCCGCGCATCAAGGACGACGAAACCCGCCGCGCGGTGATCCGCGCCTACAACATCGTCTCGGCGGGGTATTTCAAGGATCTGAGCGACCGGATGACCCCGGCTGCGATCATCCCGATGCACACCCCGGACGAAGCGATCGACGAACTCGAATTCGCCACCAAGCAGCTCGGCTCCAAGGTCGGCATGTTCGGCAGCGCGATGCCGCGGCAGGTCGACTCGATCGCGAAGGGCGATCGCGACACCGACCGTCTCGCGGTCTGGTACGAGGTGTTCGGCATCGACAGCATCTACGACTACGACCCGGTCTGGGCGAAGTGCCGCGAGGTCGGTATCGCACCGACCTTCCACAGCGCCGGCAG
>Ga0181521_10001422_pt1 | contig 29762 bp, 24 predicted proteins | sample PEATcosm2014_Bin_32_FD_119764 | JGI IMG/M metagenome (GOLD analysis project Ga0181521, IMG submission 119764) | Peatland microbial communities from MTU Mesocosm Facility, Houghton, MI, USA - PEATcosm2014_Bin02_60_metaG | ecosystem: Environmental > Terrestrial > Soil > Wetlands > Peat | place...
CACTCTGTTGGGGACCGGCGGTCGGCACTCATACGACCACCCTCAGTATTTCTTCGAGACTCGTGATGCCGAGCGCTGCTTTGCGCAGTCCGTCTTGACGCAATGGGACCATCCCCTGTTCGAGGGCTAGGTGTTGGATATCGTCGTTTGAGCTGTGACCGATGATCGCACGTTCGATCTCTTCGTCGACGAGCAGGAGCTCCTGAAGAGCGATGCGGCCGCGGTAGCCGGTACGGCTGCAAGCTTGGCAGCCCACCGCTCTCCGGAACCGCACCTTCCCGTTCGGCGGTTCGTCCGCTTCGGTGAAGCCGATCAGCTCGAGGTCCTCGACTGTCGGAGAGTAGTCCTCCAGACAGTTCTCGCAAAGCTGGCGAGTGAGACGCTGAGCGAGGACACAGTCGAGGGCTGAGCCTACGAGGAACGGCTCCACGCCCATCTCGACGAGTCGCATCGGCGTGCCGGCGGCGTCGTTGGTGTGGAGGCTCGAGAGCACGAGGTGGCCTGTCAGCGCCGCCTCGATCGCGATGACCGCGGTCTCCCGGTCGCGGATCTCGCCCACGAGCACCACGTCCGGGTCGGAGCGAAGGATGGAGCGCAGGGCGTTCGCGAAGTTGAGACCTGCTTTCGGGTTCACCTGCACTTGGCTCACACCACGGAGCTGGTACTCGACCGGGTCCTCGACTGTGATGAGGTTGCGCTCGGGCGAGTTGAGCGCGTTCAGCGTCGCGTACAGCGTCGTGGACTTTCCCGATCCGGTGGGGCCCGTCACGAGGATGGTCCCGTATGCCTTCCGGTAAGCGACCTGGTAGCGCTTCTCGACCGTGGGCAGGAAGCCGAGCTCCGAGAGGTTCAAGGTCGCGCTCGACTTGTCGAGCACTCGAAGGACGATCTTCTCACCGTGCACCGTCGGGAGCGTTGCCACGCGGAGGTCGATCTCGCGCCGGCCTGCGGTGAGGGTGATGCGTCCGTCCTGAGGGACACGGTGCTCGGCGATGTCGAGGCTGGCCATGACCTTGAGGCGCGTCGTCACGCCTCCTTGGATCGCCTTCGGGGACCGGGTGACCTCATGGAGCACGCCGTCGATGCGGAACCGGATGCGGAGATCGTCGGCGCTCGGCTCGATGTGGACGTCCGAGGCGCGTTCCTGGAGGGCCTGGCGGAGGATCAAGTTGACGTACTTGACGATCGGGGCGTCCTCGACCACCGAGTGAAGATCGGTGATCTCGGTGACCTTGGTCTCGTCAGCGGCCGAGGTCTGCGACGCAGCGGTCTGGGCTGCGAGGGTCGTCTCGCGGTCGTGGCGGTACACGCGCGACAGGTACTCGGATATCTGGCCTGCGCTGCAGACCACGATATGAATGTCGTTCCCGAGCAGCGTGCGCAGGTCGTCAACGGCGAACACGTCCGAGGGGTTTGCCATGCCGATCACAGGTGTGTCACCGCGGTAGGCGAGCGCGAGCACCCGGTGGCGACGGGCAAGCGCCTCGGGAATCAGCTTTGTCGCCTCCGGGTCGAGCGGTTCGTCGTTGAGGTCGACGAACTCCATGCCCGCCTCGGCAGCCGACGCACGGATCAGGTCCTCCTCGGTGACGAGGCCGAGCTCGCTCAGGATGTCGCCGAGCGACCTCCCCGTTGCCGCCCTCTCGCGCAAGGCGGCTTCCATCTCCTCGCGGGTGACCTGTCCGGAGCTGACGAGCAGCTCGGCGAGGTCGGGCGTCGCCTGCTTCGGGGTGTCTAGGTCCCCTTTGCGGAAGCCGCCGGCGGCGCTGGAACCGTCGACGAGCTTGGTCGCAGCCAGGAGGGCGTCCACGGCTTCGGTCTCCGACTGGATCGTCTTCTTCGCCTCTGACGGGTGTGCCGCGGCCGGAACCTGGTCGAGCAGGTCCAGTGCGGGCTCGGCTTCCGGCGCTGCCGGCTCGGCTTCCGGCGCCGGAGCTGGATCCGCTGGCGCCGTGGTCCCTGCCTGCGGGACAGGCTCGGATTCTGGAGGGGCGGGGGACTTCGGAGGAGCGGAGGCCTTCGCCGACGCTGAGGGCTTCGGCGACGCGTGGGGCTCCGGTGGCGCGTGGGGCTCCGGCGGCGCGGACGGAGGCGGAGGCTCCACAACCACGGACAGCGAGGCGGACGGAGTCTTCACGGCACTTTCGGACGCGTTGCGCGCAGGCCGGGCGTGACCGGTCCCCGGTGCCTCCACCCGGGCGTACATGCGCTCGATGTAGGCGTCGATCTGGGACTCGCAGGCGACAACAGCGTGGATGTCCCTCCCGATGATCGTCCGGAGGTCGTCCATCGTCATGAGATTGTCCGGCCGCGCCACTGCTACGACCGGGGTGCCGTACTTCCAGCCGATTGCGAGTGCGTGTTGACGGCGGGAGGCCTGCTCGGGCAGCAACGACGTCGCTGCGGCATTGAGCGGGTAGCGGTCAAGGTCCACATATTCGAGGCCGACCTCTTTCGAGAGGGCACGCGCCTCAGAAACCTCCGCCTTGGAGGGTGACACCTGCCGTCGCGCGGCCGTCGACGTGGTCTGTTCTGTGGTACTCATCCCTTAATACCATCGGGCGCGCGGGGGGATTTCTTTATCCGTTCATTTCGACGTCTGGTCGGCATGCGCGTCTTTCCCTCCAGGCGAGCCCACGCTCAGGCGCGCTAAGCGGTTGTCACCGCGCTCTACGCGTTCATACTAGCTTCGACGGGATGCGTGCAGCGACACTCGAGGACAAGCCCGGCAGGAGGTGCGCGGTGCAGGTGGACGCCTTGCCCGCGCCCGTACGAACCAGTCTCAGGAGGCAGATCATCGAGCCCGGATGCAAGTGACCTTGGAGGCGGTGGCAGGTGTTCTCGGTCTGCTCATCGGCTCGTTCGTCGGTGTGGTCGTCGACCGGGTCCCCCGCCAGGAGTCGATCGTGTTGCCTCCATCCCACTGTGTCGCTTGTTCGGCACCCATTCGGGCCTACGACAACATCCCGGTCGTCTCCTATGTCGTGCTCCGGGGCAGGTGCCGGGCATGCGGCACGCGCATTCCACCTCGTGACGCTCTGCTCGAGCTCGGGACGGGCGTCCTGTTCGTGCTGCTTGCTTGGCGATTGGGCTCGGCATGGGCCCTGCCCGCGTATTGCGTGCTCGCTGCTTCAGCTGTCGCGATCTCCGCAATCGATATCGAGCACATGCGGATTCCCTCCGCGCTCGTGTACACGACCGCAGCGCTCGGCGCGCCGCTGCTCGTACTCGCCTCGGCCGGCACGCACCGCTGGTCCGCGTTGGCGAGCGCTGCGGTCGGCGGTGCGATCGCCTTCGCCGCTTTCCTCACGCTCTTTTATGCCGTGCCCAAGGGCATCGGTTTCGGCGACGTGCGGTTCGCCGGCCTGTGCGGAGGGTTCCTAGGCTGGCTGGGCTATCGCGAAGTGATCGCCGGCTTCCTGCTCAGCTTCATCGTGGCGGGAGTGCCTGCCGCCCTACTTCTCGCGATGCACAAGGTGAAGCGCCGGACGAAGATCCCCTTCGGCCCGTTTCTCGCCGCCGGCACCGTGATCACGGTGCTCTTCGGGGCGCCGATCATCCACGCGTGGGCTTCCCTCTGACGCCTCGGCGGGTTACCTGCCGGCAGCTGAGCCGATCAGGCCCCGCTTTTGGAGCGCGACGCGCAGGTCGTGCGGGTTCGAGGCTGCTTGGGTCGCGGCACGCAAGTCGATCGTGCCCTGTTCGAGCAGGGAGACGAGCGCCTGGTCGAAGGTCTGCATCCCGTAGTACTCGCCCTCGCGGATGATCGAGGTGATGTCGCCGCCTTGACCGGGCTCGATGATGCATTGCTGGATTCGCCCGTTGATGATCATGACCTCGAGGGCAGGCACCCTGCCTGAGCCGTCGGCAGTCGGGATGAGCCGTTGGCACAACGTGCCCTTCAGTGCTCCGGCGAGACTGAGGCGCGCCTGGCGCTGCTGAGCGGCGGGGAAGAAGTCGACGATCCGGTTGATGGTCTCCACGCAGTCAATGGTGTGGAGCGTGGCGAACACGAGGTGCCCTGTCTCTGCCGCGCTGAGAGCCGTCTCAACGGTCTCGGTGTCGCGCATCTCGCCGACGAGAATCACGTCCGGGTCTTCCCGAAGCGCCGAGCGCAGCGCCACGAGGAAGCTCGCGGTGTCGAAGCCCACCTCCCGCTGGCTGACTGCTGACAGCTCGTCCTGGTGCAGAACCTCTATCGGGTCCTCGATCGTGACGATATGGCACTCACGCGTCCGGTTGATGTGGTCGACCATGGCGGCCAGCGTGGTGGTCTTGCCACACCCGGTCGGTCCTGTCACGAGGATGAGGCCGCGTTGTTCGTCGGCGAGGCGCCGGACGGACTCGGGCAGGCTCAGCTCGCCGAAGGACCGGGCATGAGACCGGACCAGCCGGAAGACCATCCCGATCGTGCTGCGCTGCCGGTAGCCGTTGACCCGGAAGCGCCCGAGGTTCGGGATGGAGTACGCGAAGTCGGCCTCGTTCGTCTGGTCGAAGTGCTCCCAGGTCCGCGGCTGCATGACTTCTTTGGCGATCTTCACCATGTCTTCTGGCCTGATGACCGGCACGTCAGTCACGCGTGTGAGCTCGCCGTTGATCCGCATTCGCGGTGGAGAGCCCGCCTTCAGGTGGAGATCGGAACCTTCGGCCGCAGATAGACGGCGTAGCAATGAATCGAGATCAGACCGCTCCATACCTACAGCGTCGCGCAACTCACGCAAAGTGGCAATCCATGAACGGAAAACGTCGAGTGGCCTCTCCGGTGGCGCGACCGGCGCGCTATGGTGCGATAGGGCTAATGACAGGGCTGTAGTTCGTCCACAGGCTGTGGACCGAGCCTGTGGACAGGGAGTGGGTAGGCAGTGGCCGAGGCGTCCGGGGGCACAGCAAACGATGGCGCGTCGTTCGTCCATCTGCACACCCACACCGAGTACTCGATGCTCGACGGGGCGGCGCGCATCGGAGATCTGGTTGCTGCCGCGGTGGCTGATGGCCAGCCCGCCCTGGCGATCACCGATCACGGCAACATGTACGGCGTCCTCGACTTCTACAAGGAGTGCTGGGAGCGCGGCGTCACGCCGATCATCGGCACCGAGGCCTACATGGCTGCGCAGTCCCGGCACGAGCGCCCCGTACGGCGGGGCCGCATAGACGACACGGGCGGTGAAGGGGAGCGGGGCGAGAAGCTCTACTACCACCTGACCGTCCTCGCCGAGACCACACAGGGCTACCGGAACCTCATCAAGCTCTCCTCGGCCGCCTACCTCGAGGGCTACTACTACAAGCCCCGCGTGGACTGGGAGCTGCTGGAGCGCTACCACGACGGTCTCATCGCAACAACGGGGTGCCTTGGAGGCGTCGTGGCCCAGGCTCTCCTCGCTGACGACTTCGACGCTGCGCTTCACCTGGCCGGAAGGCTTCAGGACATCTTCAGCAGGGAGAGCCTCTTTGTCGAGTTGCAGGATCATGGCCTCGATGCACAGCGGAGGACGAATCCTGGCCTCATCCGGATTGCCCGCGCGCTCGACGCCCCGCTGATCGCCACGAACGACAGCCATTACTGCAGGCGCGAGGACGCGGTAGCCCATGACGCCCTGTTGTGTGTGCAGACAGGCGCCACGATCCATGATCCGAAGCGTTTCAAGTTCGAGGGCCAGGAGCACTATCTGAAGAGCGCGGCGGAGATGCGACATCTTTTCGGCGAGGTGCCGGGCGCATGCGACAACACGCTGTGGATAGCCGAGAGGGCGAAGGTCGAGCTCGAGCTGGGCAAACCGGCCCTCCCGCAGTTCCCGATCCCAGAGGCGTTCCAACGGGACACCTACGAGCAGTCGGCGGCCGGCTACCTGGAGCATTTGACCTACGAGGGCGCCGCGGCGCGCTACGGTCCGCAGGTCCCGGCGGAGGTGGCCGAGCGGCTCGACTTCGAGCTGCGCGTCATCTCCGAGATGGGGTTCTCGGCGTACTTCCTCGTCGTCTGGGACATCATCCGTTACGCGCGCGAGGCGAGGATCCGGGTCGGCCCGGGCCGTGGCTCGGCGGCGGGATGCTGCGTCGCCTACTGCCTGCGCATCGTCGATCTCGACCCGATCCGCTACGACCTGCTCTTCGAGCGTTTCTTGAACTCGGGTCGCAAACAGATGCCAGACATAGACATGGACTTCGACGAGCGCCGCCGGGGCGAGATGATCCGGTACGTGGCCGAGCGTTACGGGGCGGATCACGTCGCGCAGATCGTCACGTTCTCGACGATCAAGGCCCGGGCCGCCGTGCGCGACGGCGCCCGGGTGCTCGGCTTCCCCTATGCCCTCGGGGACAAGATCGCGAAGGCGATGCCCCCCCTTGTCATGGGCCGTGACACGCCGTTGCGAGCCTGTCTCGAGCGCGTCGAGGGTCATGAGGACGGCTACGTGGCCGCAGCCGAGCTTCGCGAGATGTACGAGCAGGACCCGGACGCGAAGCTCGTGATCGACGTCGCCAAGGGTCTCGAGGGCCTGCGGCGCCAAGACGGCATCCACGCCGCAGCCGTCGTCATCACCCACGAGCCGCTGACCGAGTACCTGCCCGTTCAGCGCAAGCCCGAGCCCGGCGCCGATCCGGGCGACGCCCCCATCGTCACCCAGTACGAGATGCACGGCGTCGAGGACCTTGGCCTTTTGAAGATGGACTTCCTCGGGCTGCGCAACCTCTCTGTAATCGAGATGGCGCTCGACCTCATCGGGCAGACGACCGGGTCCCGTCCCGACATCGACTCGGTGGCGCTCGACGACGAGCCGACCTTCGAGATGCTGCGGCGAGGTGACTCCATCGGTGTGTTCCAGCTCGAGGGCGCCGCCATGCGCGCGACGCTGCGCTCGCTGGCACCGACGAGCTTTGACGACGTGGCGGCGCTCGTCGCCTTGTACCGGCCGGGCCCGATGGCGGCCAACATGCACCGTGACTACCCGGACCTGAAGAACGGCCGCAAACCCGTCACATACCTCCACCCGGACGCGGAGGCGATCCTCGGGGACACCTACGGCCTGATGCTCTACCAGGAATCGGTGATGAGGGTCGCGCAGCGCTTCTCCGGCTACTCCCTCGAGGAAGCCGACAACCTGCGAAAGGCGTGCGGCAAGAAGAACCGCGAGCTCATCGCAGCCGAGCGGAAGAAGTTCATCGCAGGATGCGTCCAGCAGGGTTACGGCGAAGTGCTGGGCAAGCAGTTGTTCGACATCATCGAGCCCTTCGCGGACTACGCCTTCAACAAGTCCCACGCGTACGGCTACGGTCTTGTCGCCTATCAGACGGCGTGGTTGAAGGCGAACTATCCCGTCGAGTACCTGGCCGCGCTGTTGTCGTCGGTGAAGGGCGACAAGGACAAGACCGCCGTCTACCTCTCGGAGTGCCGCACGCTCGGGATCGAGGTGCGCGTGCCGGACGTGAACAGGTCGTCCTCGAACTTCACCACGATCCGGGGGGCACCGGAGGGACCGGGCGCCGGCCGCGACGTGATCGTCTTCGGCCTCTCCGCCGTGCGAAACGTCGGGGAGGCCATTGTCGAGCACATCGTCGCCGCCCGCGAACGCGGTGGCGCATTCGTCGACTTCTACGACTTCTGCCGCCGGGTCGATTCGAGCGCGCTCAACAAGCGAGCTGTCGAGTCGCTCGCGAAGGCGGGAGCCTTCGACTCGCTCGGCCATCCGCGCAAGGGGCTTTGTCTGGCCTTCGAGGGGATCGTCGAGCGGGCACTCGTCCGCCGGCGTGAACAAGAGCAGGGGATCGCGACCCTGTTCTCGCTCTTCGACGAACAAGCCGAGAACGCCGCGGCCGGAGGTGCCTCGCCGGCAAGCTTCGACGGCACCTGGGTGGCGATCCCGGACCTCGAGTTCGACAAGGGCGAACGGCTGGCATTCGAGAAGGAGATGCTCGGCTTGTACGTGAGCGACCATCCCCTGATGGGGCTCGAGAAGGCTTTGCGCAACGTCACCGACGTCACGATCCGCGACCTGCTCGACTCGGCCGGCCCGGGGGGAGACGCTGGGGGAGCGGTTGGCGCCGCCACCGGCCCGGGGGGTTGGACCGAGAACGTCACGGTCACGACCGGAGGCGTCGTCACCGCCCTTGTCCGGCGTTACACCCGCCGTGGCGAGCTCATGGCGACGTTCGTGCTCGAGGACCTCGAGGCGGCGATCGAGGTGATGGTGTTCCCGAAGACGATGCTCGAGTACGGCGGCTTGCTCGAGCAGGACGCGATCGTCGCGGTGCGTGGCCGGCTCGACTTGCGTGAGGACCAGCCGAAGCTCATCTGCAGGGATCTGCGACGTCTCGAGCTCACCACGCCCGCCAGCGATCCCCCCGTCGAGGTCGTGCTGCCCCTCAACCGGCTGACCGACTCCCTCGTGAGACAGATCCGCGATCTCGTGAGCGAGCATCCCGGCAACTGCGCCGTTCACCTGCGCGTAGGCGAGAAGGTGCTGAGGCTCCCACCGCAGTTCAACGTCGATCCCCGAGGCGGACTCGTCGGCGCTCTCAAGGAGCTCTTGGGCGCCGCCGCCGTCGCGCGGTGAGTGGTCGGTAGAGCACCACCTGGCAGGTCGTCGGTTCGATCCCGTACACTGTTGGTGGTCCGAGCCGGGACGTGTGCGCGCAGCCGGGCACGTTCGGGGTTCGGCGTCGCCACGAGCGGCCAGTATCTGAAAGGCGCGGTCCGAAGCCGTGTCCCAGGGTGGGCCGGGCGGCAGGGTGAGAGCGACGCACGGGAGCATGAGACTGTCATGGCCATCGAGATCGAGGTCGCCACGAAGGACTGTACGGCGCTCACTGACGCGGAGCTCGCCGAAATGGCCGACCTCTCAGCGGCGGTGGCGGGTGGCTGGGAAGTGGGTTTCCTGTCGAAGCAGCGCGAGGACTGGGTGCTCGTCACCCAGGTTCGCGAGCAGTCGCAGCTTCAGGGCTACGCGCTCGCGACCCTCGAGCGGATAGGCGGCACGCCGAGCCTGTTGGTCGGAGTGGCGGCATTCACCCGGGGACCCGGCGCGGCCCCTGCTCTCGATGCCGCGATGCGCGACCTGTATCGCCGTGCTGTTCTCGCCTTCCCCGATGAGGACGTCCTGGTCGGGACCAGGCTCGCCCACTCCTCGGGATTCCGCGCGTTCGAGGGACTCGAGGAGGTCGTCCCACGCCCCGACCACCGGGCGACGGGTGAGGAGCGTGCCTGGGGTCGCCGGCTCGCCAAGCGATTCGGCGCGGACGGCCAGCTCGACGACAGGACGTTCGTGATCAAGGGTGACGGCGACGCCGCCGGGCTTCTCGATTACGATCCTCAGGAGCCGCCGGGCGAGAGCGAGGCTCTCGCCGGCCTCTTCGTTGCGGTGGAGGTCCCGCGTCGCGACAGCCTCGTGGCCTTCGGCTGGGCGATGGCCGAGGCGCTCGCGGCGAGCACGCTCCCTGTTTGAACCACGCACCCGCTTTCTAACAGCGCCGAGTCCGAGCACCGAGTAGCCGGGTCACGGCCGCGGCAATACGCCGAGCACGAGCTTGGGTGCTTGTCCTCGATGCGGCGCGCCAAGGGCGACGACCAGGTACCTGGGGACTCCGCCAACTGCCTTCACGACGGCATCGCTCGTGAGAGCTCCGTCGCGGGCTCCGTCCTTGGCGTCGATGAGGCGTTCGTCGACCACGGGCAGACGGTGCTTGCGGCCTCCGAGGCTGAACTGGCACCACGTGCCTGTCATGTCGCTGGCGAAGGCGGGTGGCCGGTCGGGAGCGACGACCGCGACCGAAGGGCGTGAGCCGTCGAGGTCCACATACGAGATCGAAGGACCCAGTGATCCGAGCAGAGGACGTTTGGTGTCGCTAGGGAGCAGCTCGTGCAGGATCCGGCGCACGGCCCGGCGCCGGGGGGTTCCGACACGCTCAGGCGCGTGCCGGACCATGACGGCCTCCGGCCGCGCCGGGTCAGACGGTTCGTCGTCATCCGCGAGCTCGATTTCGACGACGTCCAGCTCCGGACCGATGTGATGTTTCCCCCGATCGCCGTCGAGGGACGCGCCCGCGACAAGGCTCGAGTCTGTGGCCACGACCGGCCAGCCAGAGGCCCGGCTCCGTACCAGGGCGCCGGTGGCGACGTCGACGACCACCCATTCCGGGCCTCGTGCGAGCAGGACGCATCGGAGCACTTCGCCCGGTCGGTTCGCCCGGACCGCGCCCGGTCGGCGGTGTCGGCCCGAGGGGAGCCTGACGGCGCGCCTTCTCACGGCGATGCGACCGCGGCGTCGAGGGCTGACAATAGGCCGTCCGCGTCATCGACCGGAGCGAGACATGCGCCGCGGCGGCAGATGTATGCAAAGCCCTCCTCACGGTCTGTGAGAAGCGGGCTCTCGAAGGGCGCAACGGTGCTGTCGCCGGCAGGCACCCCGATCGCGGGCGAGCGCCAGGCGAGCACGGCTCCTGGCACGAAGCGCCGCCGGGCCGCGTGAACAAGGTCTGCCCGGTCGCCTGTTACGACGATCTCGACCGGTCCGTGCTCGACCAATTCCGCGGCGAGGAGCAGTTCTGGGAACGCCGAGGGCGAAGCCGCCAAGCCGGCTTTGACCGAGCCGACAATCCGCTCGGCTGCGGCGGAGAGCTGGTCCTCGCCGGCAAGGGCGCCGAGGCGAGCGAGGGCTATGGCTGCGACCGAGCCAGCTGACGGCGTCACGCCGTCTTGGACCTCACGAGGTCGCACGACGAGCGGTGCCGCGTCGCTCCCGGTCGTGTAGAGGCCGCCGCGCTCGTCGTCGGTGAAGAGCTCGAGCAGCTGCCGGGCGATCGTCACGGCCTCCATCGTCCATCGAGGGTTGCCCGAGAGTTCGCCGAGGCGAGTGCAGCAGTCGACCAGCCACGCGTAGTCCGCGGCGTAGCCCAGCGCGTCGGCGCGCCCTTGGCACCAGGAGCGCAGCACCCTGCCATCCCCACGACGGAGATGCTCGAGCAGAAACGCCCCGATCTCCGCCGCGGCCTTCGCCCAGTCGTCCCTGCCGGTGGCAGCGGCAGCCTCGGCGAGGGTCGAGCACATCATGGCGTTCCACTCCGTGATGATCTTGTCGTCGAGGCCCGGCCGCACGCGACCGGCACGCGCTGCCAGGAGCTCGGACCGGGCGGTCTCGATCTCCGGCGGCCGCAGCAGATCGCCGCGGCGAGCGCGGTGCAGGACCGTTCGGCCTTCGAAGTTGCCCTCCGCCGTGACGCCGTACCACTCGGCCGCCTCCGCGCCGAGATCGGGCCCGAGCAGCGCGGTCAGCTCCTCGGCCGACCACACGTAATAGCGGCCCTCCTCGCCCTCGGAGTCCGCGTCCTCTGCCGCGTACAGCCCTCCGCCCGGGTCGCGGAGGTCGCCGAGCACATAAGAGAGCGTCTCGGTGAGCACCTGCAGCCAGCGGGGATCGCCGTCCAATTGCCAGGCGTGCAGGTAGACCCGAGCGATGAGCGCCTGGTCGTACAGCATCTTCTCGAAGTGTGGCACGTCCCAATGCGGGTCGACCGAGTAGCGGGCGAACCCGCCGCCAAGGTGGTCGTAGATGCCCCCGGAGGCCATGGCCTCGAGGGTGCGCTCGACGATGTCGAGCGACACGCCCGCGCCGTTGCGGAGATGGTCCCGCAAGAGCAGATCCAAGAGGAGCGGTTGGGGGAACTTCGGGGCGGAGCCGAATCCGCCGTCGCGAGGGTCGAACACCGATGAGAGCCGCTCAGCTGCTTCGCCGCACAGGACCTCCGCCGACCTCGTCTCCTGCCCGCCGGCGATCGGCTCCGGCGGCTCGAGCCGGCCAGCGACCGCGGCCGCGAGGGTGCGCGCCTGGCCGACGACATCGTGTCGCCGCGCATCCCAGGCCTCGATGACGGCCTCGAGCACTTGGCGAAATGACGGCAGCCCATGGCGGGCACGATCGGGGAAGTACGTGCCGGCCAGAAACGGGAGCCCGTCCGGGGTGGCGAACACGCTCATCGGCCAGCCGCCGCGCCCGGTGGCAGCCTGCACCGCCTCCATGTAGACCGCGTCGAGGTCGGGCCGCTCCTCCCGGTCGACCTTCACGCTCACGAAATGCCGGTTCATCACTTCCGCGGTGGCGGCGTCCGCGAACGACTCGTGACCCATGACGTGGCACCAGTGGCACGACGAGTACCCGATCGAGATGAAAAGCGGCCGGTCCAGCTCCTTCGCACTCGCGAGTGCCTCGTCGCCCCACGGGTACCAGTCGACGGGATCGCCGGCGTGTTGGCGCAGGTAGGGGCTTGTCTGGCTACCGAGCCGGTTCACCTGAGGCCTCCGCCGCTGGGGCATTTGAACGCTTTCACGCTCCGGAATCTATGGTCTGAGGCTGTGAAGCTCGGCCTCGGCGAACCACAGCTTTGACCTCCCTGTTCGACCCGGTCCGACTGGGCCGCCGGGAAGCCCGGACTCGCCTCGTGTTCGGCCCGCACGAGACCAACCTTGCAAAGCGCCGAGCACTTTCGGATCGCCACGTCGCGTACTACCAGGCCCGTGCGTCGGGAGGGGCAGGCGTGATCGTCATCGAGGAGGCGTCGGTCGACGACTCGGACTGGCCCTATGAGCGGGCACCGCTTGCATCGCACGCCGCCGAGGGCTGGTCGCGCATCTCATGTGCCTGCCACGAGGAGGGCGCCCTTGTGATCGCTGCGCTCGGCCACGCGGGAGGCCAAGGCTCGAGCGCCTATCACCAGCGTGTCCTGCTCGGTCCTTCCCCGGTGCCCGACGTGGAGACCCGCGAAGTTCCCAAAGCCATCGAGCCCGACGAGATCGAGGCCCTGATCGCCGCCTTCGGCGTCGCGGCTCAGGCGGCGGTCGAGGCAGGCTGCGACGGCGTGGAGCTGAACGCCGGTCAGTACAGCCTCCTGCGCCAGTTCTGCTCGAGGCTCACCAACTTCCGCGACGACGAGCTCGGCGAGAACCGCGTCGAGCTCGTGCGCCGGGTGATCCTGGCCACGCGAGACGCCGTCGATCGTGCCTCGGTCGAGGGAGTAGTCGGTCTCCGGCTTTCTTGTGACGAGCTTGCAGAATGGGCGGGGATCGTGCCAGCGGCCGCCGCAGGCCTTCTGACCGTCCTTGGACCATTGGGGCTCGACTACCTCTGTGCCGTGCGCGGCTCTGCGTTCCGGACCGCCGCCACCAGGCCCGACTGTCATGTCGAGCCGGGTTTCAACCGCGAGGCGGCGGCGATCGCGCGAACCGCGTTGCCGAAAGGGGTCGCTCTCGTAGCCCAGGGCTCGATCGTCGACGTCGCTCTCGCCGAGGAGCTCGTCGCGAGCGGCGAGGCCGACCTTGTCGAGATGACCCGCGCCCAGATCGCGGATCCTGTGCTTGGCAGGAAGGCGGCGGCCGGAGCGACCGACCGCGTCCGTCCTTGCGTCCTGTGCAACCAGGCATGTCGCGTGCGCGACTTCCGCAACCCGATCGTCACCTGCATCGGTGAGCCGCGTTCGGGCCACGAGACGACCGACCCGCTCGTCGAGCCGCCCGACCCGCTCGTCGACCTGCCCTCCGCGTCCGGCGCCGTAGGCGTTCCGGCAGGGCGGAAGTCGAGTGTTCTCGTCGTCGGTGGGGGCCCGGCAGGTCTCGAGTGCGCCCGCGTGGCCGCCGCGGCCGGCCATGAGGTCACGCTCGCCGAACGGGACCAGAACCTTGGTGGGATGGTGCGAGTCGCTGCGCGTGCGCCCGGGAGGGAACGCCTTGCAGCCCTCGTGGACTGGCTGGAGTCCGAGTGCCGTCGCTGCGGCGTGCGGATCTTGACGAGCCATGAGGTGACCCTCGAGGAGATCGACGGCCACGAGGGACCGATCGTGCACTGCACCGGCTCGCGCCCTGGCCGCCGAGACTTCGAGGTGGCGGCTGGTGCGGCCATCGCGACCGCCGCCGAGGTCCTCTCCGCCGATCGGCAAGTCGCCGAGCCACCCCCGAGCCCTGTCGTCGTCTGGGACCCGATCGGCGGTCCGATCGGAGTCGGGGTCGCCGAGCTGCTCGCGACCCACGGTGCCGCGGTCAGCCTCGTCACTCCCGACCATGTGGTCGGCGCGCGACTGGCCCGCACGGGCGATATCGGGCCTGCGAACGTCCGCCTGCAACAGCGCGGCGTCGAGCTCGTCCGCCGCAGCGCAGTCATGAGGGTCGATCCCCGGGGCGTGACGGTCGAGAATCGCTACAGCGGCAAGCGTCGCGTGATCGAAGCGGCGCTCTGTGTCGACGCGGGCTTCCTTCTGCCGGAGGACGCCCTCTGGCGCGCGTCGGGGGGACGTCAGCCTCGTGCCGGAGACGCGGTCGCCCCCCGGACGATCCACGAGGCGGTCCTCGAAGGCCGCCGGGTCGCCCTGGCCCTCGGAGCTCGCGATGGCCGCCGTGACGAGGTCGCGTCCCGATGACGAGAAGTCGCCGGTACCCGCTGCTGTTCTCCCCCATGAGCATCGGGCCGTTCAGGCTCGACAACCGGATCGTCTTCGCGGCGCATCTGACCAACTACGCGGAGGACGGCCTGCCGACCGACCGGCACGCCGCCTACTACGAGGCCCGGGCAGCGGGCGGGGCAGGGCTCGTGATCACCGAGGAGCACTCGGTCCACGCCACGGACCGGCCGCACGAGAAGGTGATCTGCGGCTTCAACCCCGAGGTGGTCCCTGCCTACCGCGAGATCACCGGCAGCGTGCACCGCCACGGCACGCCGATATTCGCCCAGATCAACCACAACGGCGGCCAGGGGACCGGGATGTACTCGCGCCTTGCGCTCTGGGCGCCATCCGCGGTTGCCGACCCGGTGTCCCGCGAAGTGCCGAAGGCGGTCGAAGACCACGAGATCGCCGAGATCGTCGCCGGTTATGCGACGGTGGCGACACATTGCGCCAAAGGGGGCTTCGACGGCGTCGAGCTGCAATGCTCGGGCTCCTCGATCGTGCGCGGCTTCCTCTCGCCTGCCACGAACCTGCGCACAGACGGTTATGGCGGCTCGCTCGAGCGGCGGGCCCGGCTCGTACTGGAGATCTTGAGCGCGGTGCGCGACGCGGTCGGGCGCGAGCTCGCGGTCGGCCTACGGCTGTGCGGCGACGAGCGCATCGACCGTGGGACGACGATCACCGACGCCGTCGCTGTCGCGCGCATGGTTGAGGCGCAGGGTTGTGCCGATTATCTGAACACCTCGATCGGCACCATGACGGCGACGCCTCCGGCCTTCGTTGCGTCCAAGCGAGTTCCACCGGGGTACTCGAGCCTCGTCGCTGCGGCGTTTCGCGAAGCGATCTCGCTCCCGGTCGTCGGCGCCGGCCACTACAAGGACCCCGCCCAGGCCGAGCGTGCGTTGCGGGCGGGTCACTGCGACCTCGTCAGGGTGGTGCGAGCCCAGATCACCGACCCGCAGTTCGCGCACAAGGCGCTGTCGGGTCGAACCGAGTCGATCCATCTCTGTTCCGCCTGCACCCAGGAGTGCGTCGGGCGCGTCCGCCGCAACTGCTGGCTGAGGTGCACCGAGAACCCCCGGGCCGGACGGGAGGCGGAGGCGAGACCCCGAACGGTGGCCACGGCCGTTTCGCGCCGGAGGGTCGTGGTCGCGGGCGCCGGTCCTGCAGGTCTTCAAGCAGCGATCGCGGCCGCGAGCGGTGGTCATGAGGTGATCGTCTTCGAGCAGGCCGCTGAGCCCGGCGGACGGGTTCGCCTCGCTGCCACAGCCCCAGGGCGTAGCGAGCTTCGCGATCTCGTGCGCAACCAGGTGGCCCAATGCCGCGAGCTCGGTGTCGAGATCCGGCTCTCAGCCGAGGCCACGCCGGTCACCGTCCTTGGCGAACGGCCCGACGTCGTGATCGTCGCCACCGGCTCGCGTCCCAGGCGACCACGGTGGGCATGCGACCCACCGGTGGGCTCGCCGAGGCTCGCCGACGTCATCGAGGTGCTCGACGGCTCGGCTCGCCCGTCCGGCACGGTGCTCGTCGTCGACGAGCTCGGGTTCAACGAGGCGACGAGTGTCGGCGAGCTGCTGGCCGCTCGGGGATGTGCGGTCGAGATCGTCACGCCGGCCATGGTCGTCGGAGGTGATCTCGAGGTCACGGGGGATCTCGACGGCTTCAACCTGCGGGCGGCGGCACGGCACATAGCTCAGTCGAGCGACCTCGTGGTCATGGCGCTCGAACCCGGCGGGGTCCAGCTGCTCCACCATCCGACCGGGGCCATCGAGCAGCGGCTCGTCGACTGGGTGGTCCTGGCGGTCGCACCCGCGTCCGAGGACCGTTTCTACCGGCAGCTGCGCGACGAGGTGCCCGGGCTCGACCTGAGACGCGTGGGCGACTGCGTCGCGCCCCGTCGTGCTCACGCCGCGGTGATAGAGGGCGATCGTGCCGGCTCGGGGCTTTGACCGTGCTCGTGGCTCCTGGGGCCGAACAGCACCAAGTGCGGGAGGAGTGAGACCTCAGCCGGCAAGTGCGCGGGGGCCGTCGAGCCCCGGCAGTTCGGCTCGGCTGACCTTGCCTATCGCGGAGCGCGGCAGGCGGGCCACGACGACGAGCTCGCGCGGAGCGGCGAACGGGGCCAGGTGCTCTTTCACCAGCTCGCGCAGGGCCGCGAGGATCGCCGTCGGCTCGAGGCCTTGCGCGGCAGGCGACGGCACAACATAGGCGACGAGCCGGACGCCCCAGCTAGGGTCCGGACTCCCGCCGACAGCGACGTCGAGCACCGACGGGTGGCGCCGGAGCACGGCTTCGACCTGCGCCGGCCAGATGTTCTCGCCGCCCGAGACCACGAGGTCGTCCAGCCGGCCGTGGATCGAGAGCCGGCCGTCCTCGTCGAGCTCGCCGGCGTCACCGGTCGCGAACCAGCCGTCGGCGGTCTTCGGGTCGGTCCCGTCCCGGTAGCAGCGCAGCAGCATCGGGCAGCGGAGCCAGACCTCGCCGGAGCGGAAGCTCACCTCCACACCTTCCAGGCCGACACCGTCGTAGACGACTCCGGAGCCCGTTTCTGTCATGCCGTAGGTGGTGACGACGTTCGCAGGCCTTCCGGCAGGTGGTTGCTGGCCGCCCACGACGATGGTGCGGAACAAGGCCGCTCCTCCGCTCCCGAGCCGGGCGAGGGCCGCAGGCACGAGGGAGACGAGCGTCGCGCCCCGGTCCCGCGCTGCTGCGATTGCGTCCCCCACGGCAAAACGAGGCTGGATCTCCACGGGCGTCCCTGTCACCATCGCCCTCGTCACGACCGAGAGACCACCGACGTGCGCGAGCGGCAGGCACGCAAGCCAGCGGTCCCGGGACGTATCGACACCGACGCGGGCGCTTGTCGCCCGGGCCGACGCCTCGACGGCCCCGTGTGTCAGCACCACGCCCTTGGGCTCGCCTGTGGTCCCGCTCGTGGCGACGACCAGGGCGTCGCCCTCCTGGACCGGTTCGCCGCCGGACACTGAGGCCGAATGGCCCGCGGCATCGAGGACGACCGAGGGGCGCAGTGCCTCGACGATCCGTGCGATCGCGGCGTCTGAAAGGCGCAGGTCGAGCGGCAGGACGGCATCGTCGTCCTCCCAGCAGCGCCTGAGCGCGTCGGCGAAGGGCAGGCCGCCGGGCATAGCGAGGGCCACGAGGCGGTGCACGACGCAAGCGTACGGGGATGGCGACCCGACCGGCGTTAACCTGCAACCGATGGCCGCCACCGACTGGACCAGGCACGGCGACTTCGAGGACATCGCCTACGAGACGGCAGACGGGATTGCAAAGCTGACGATCTGCCGGCCAGAAGTTCGCAACGCGTTCCGTCCACAGACGCTCTTCGAGCTCTCGCGAGCCTTCGATTCGGCGCGCGACGATCCCGATGTCGGCGTGATCATCCTGACCGGTGAGGGCCCGGACGCGTTCTGCTCCGGGGGCGACCAGCGGGTGCGAGGTGACGACGGCTATCTCGGCGACGACGAGACATCAAGACGCGGCATCGGGCGGTTGAACGTTCTCGACCTGCAGGTCCAGATCCGCCGGCTTCCCAAGCCTGTCATCGCCATGGTCGCGGGCTACGCGATCGGCGGTGGCCATGTGCTCCATCTCGTCTGCGACCTCACGATTGCCGCCGACAACGCGCGTTTCGGCCAGACCGGGCCCAGGGTCGGCAGCTTCGACGGGGGTTACGGCGCGGGGCTCTTGGCGAGGACGATCGGCCTCAAACGGGCCAAGGAGATCTGGTTCCTCTGTCGCCAGTACGACGCAGCCCAGGCCCTCGACTGGGGGCTCGTCAACGCGGTCGTGCCCCTCGAGCGCCTCGAGGCCGAGACCTTGGAGTGGTGTCGCGAGATACTCGCGTTGTCGCCGATGGCGCTTCGCATGTTGAAAGCGAGCTTCAACGCTGCCGACGATGGCCTCGCCGGCATCCAGCAGCTCGCGGGCGACGCGACGATGCTGTTCTACATGTCCGAAGAGGGCCAGGAGGGCCGCAACGCCTATGTCGAGAAACGCAGCCCCGACTTCTCACGGTTCCCACGGCGCCCCTGAGCGCGGACGCGCCTCGAAGGTGACCTCTGCCCGTGACTGGGTGGCCGGTGCTCGGCCGCGCACCCTCGCGGCCGCTGTGGTGCCTGTCGTCGTCGGGACCGCGGTGGCGGCCGCCGATGGCTCGGTGATCTGGTGGCGGTCCCTCTACGCGCTGATCGTCGCGCTCGGGATCCAGATCGGCACGAACTACGCGAACGACTACGCAGACGGAGTCCGGGGGACCGACGCCGAACGACTCGGGCCCGTGAGGCTCGTGGCAGCCGGCATCGCGACTCCGCGGAGCGTGAAGGCGGCGTCGTTCTGTGCCTTCGGCGTCGCGGGCGTAGCCGGTCTCGTGCTCGCCCTCGCCACGACGCCGTGGCTGCTGGTCGTGGGCGCCGCCTGCTTCGCGGCGGGTTGGTTCTATTCGGCCGGTCCCCGGCCATATGGGTACGCGGGCTTCGGCGAGATCTTCGTCTTCGTGTTCTTCGGCCTCGTCGCGGTGATCGGCACGGCCTACTTGAGCCTCGGTCGTATCACTGCCCTGGCCGTGGTGGCAGCGGTCCCAGTCGGCCTCCTCGCCACCGCATTGCTGGTCGTCAACAACCTCCGCGACATCGACACCGATCGCCGAGCCGGCAAGAACACCTTGGCGGTGCGCATCGGAGCCGTGGTGACCCGCTGGCTGTACGCGACTTGCGTGATGTGTGCGTTCGCGCTCGTGGTCGTAATCGCCTTCTGGCGGCCCGTGGCTCTGGTAGCACTGCTCGCGGTCGTTCCCGCCCTGCCGCCGGTTCGTCGCGTGCTCGGCGGTGCCGAGGGTCGTGACCTCATCACCGCACTTGCCGGAACCGGGATGCTTCAGTTGGCCTTCGGCGCTCTTCTTGCCCTGGGCATAGTCCTTTGAGCCACGTCGGCAAGACCCGGCTGTGCGGTGCGCTCGAGGAAATCCCTCACGAGCTCGACGAAAGCGCCCGGGCGCTCGAAGCACACTGCGTGGCCCGCCCCGGTCACGACCGCCAACCGGGCATTGTGCCCGATCGCGTCGGCCGTCCGCTCCGCAAGCGGCCTGAACTTGTCGTCGAGCGCCCCGGTCACGACCAGGACCGGCATCTCGAGCTCGCCGAGGCGTTCCCAAACAGGCGTCTGGGTGCCGGTCCCCACGGTCCGCAGCGAGGCGGCGAGGCCGGCGGCCGAGTTGGCGAGGCGCGACGGCCGGTCAGCCTGCTCCTCGTCCAGGTGAGCGAAGAGCGGTCCCTCGAGCCACGTCTCGACGAACTCCGCCACGGTCGCGTCACCGCCCCGTTCGAGCTCGGCTGCGCGCCGGTCGTCCTCAGCGCGGCGGAGCCGGCGGCTCGGCTCGTCGGAGATGCCGGGGTGCGCTCCGACGATGACGAGGCGCTCGACCAGGCGAGGCGCTTGGAGCGCCAGATGAAGGCAGCACCGGCCGCCGAGCGAGTAGCCGACGTAGCCGGCCTGGCCTCCTGCCTCGCCGAGAGCCCGCGCGGTCTGGGCGAGCCCCGAGCCGCGCTCGGGCAGCGGAGAGCGGCCGTGACCGGGAAGGTCGGGCGTCACGACCTCGAAGTCGCGTTCGAGCCCACGCGCGACCTTCGCCCACGAGGCGCTCGTCTGTGTGAAACCGTGAACGAGCACGACCGTCGGTCCACGGCCCTGTCTGGTCGTGTGGAGCCCGGGCGGCCTGGCGCCGGGCGGGCCTGTCTTCTCGAAGGACATCGCGGGTGACGGTAGCGGCTAGCTTCTCGGCCACGCTCGTCGACGAGTGGGTGCGTGCCGGGCTGACCGACGCCGTGGTGGCCCCCGGTTCGCGTTCGACACCTCTCGTCGTGGCCCTCGCGCGTGAGAGCCGGATCGCGTTGCACGTGCGCCTGGACGAGCGCTCGGCGGCTTTCTTCGCTGTCGGGATCGGGCTCGCGACGGGCCGGCCGGCGGTGCTCGTCACGACGAGCGGGACCGCGGCGGTCGGGGTTCACGCAGCCGTTGTCGAGGCCCACCTGTCGCGGGTGCCGCTCATCGTCTGCACTGCGGACCGGCCTCCTGAGCTCCATCACGTGGGAGCGCCCCAGGCCATCGAGCAAGCGGGGTTGTTCGCCGGGGCGCTGCGCTGGGCGGTGGAACCCGGCGTGCCCGACGAGCAAGCACGATCGAGCTGGCGCTCGCTCGCTAGCCGCCTCGTTGCTGAGGCGACGGCCGGTCCGCTGGGGCCGGGCCCGGTGCACGCGAACCTTGCCTTTCGAGAACCGCTGCTCGGAGACCCCGGTGAGCTGCCCCCGGGCCGGCGCAACGGTCGGCCGTGGCACCGGGTCGACCCCGTCCGGAGGGTTCTCGACCCGGGCTCGCTCGACGCCTTCGCCGCTCTCGCGCGTCCCGGGGCGAAGGGCTTGATCGTCGCGGGTGCCGGGGCGGGCCGCCCGGAGAACATCCGTCGCCTCGCTGTCACCTTGGGCTGGCCCGTCCTCGCCGACCCGCGGTCGGGTGCCCGGACCCCCGGCGAGCTGGGGTCGCCGACCGTCGCCGCCGCCGATGCGCTGCTGCGCGTCGAGAGCTTCGCCGGCGGGCACGTGCCGGAGATCGTCCTGCGCCTGGGCCAGCCGTGGGCTTCGAAAGTTGTAGCGGAGTGGCTGACATCGTGCGCTGGGGCCGGTGCGGTCCATGTGCTGGTTGACCCCTATTGGGCCTGGCAGGACCCCCGTCGTGAGGCGGACTTGGTGGTGCCGGCTGATCCGGATCACGTGATGCAGGCCCTGATGCAGCGCGTGCCCGAAGCCGGCGCCCCCGGGCGCTCGGCTTGGGCGGCACCTTTGACCTGGTCGGATGGATGGGCGGAGGCCGAGGCGGCCGCCCAGCACGCGATCGAGAGTGCGCTGGGCCGTCACCTCGAGGTCAGCGAGCCCGGTCTCGCGAGGGCGCTTTATGCCTGGTCGCCGCCTTCCTCGACGGTCGTCACGTCCTCGTCGATGCCGGTGCGCGATCTCGAATGGTTCGCTGCCCCGCGCTCGGACCCGCCGCGGGTGCTCGCGAACCGGGGCGCCAACGGGATCGACGGCGTGACGTCCACGACGCTCGGCGTCACCGCCGCGGGCGCGGGCACAAGTGGTCCGGTCGTGGGCCTGCTCGGTGATCTCGCCTTCTTGCACGACTCGACGGCCCTGATCCGAGGCCGGCGGGAGCCCGCTTTCCCCGCGGTGCTGGTTGTCGTCGACAATGGCGGCGGTGGCATCTTCTCTTTCCTGCCACAGGCCTCAGAGCTCGACGAGGCGTACTTCGAGAGGCTGTTCGGCACGCCGCAGAGGATCGACGTGGCCGACCTCGCCAGGGCCGCGGGGTGCGACACGACCGAGGTTGCGTCCCAGCAGGAGATCCCGAGACAGCTCGACGCAGCGCTGTACAACGCGGCCCGGCGCGGCCCGGCGGTTGTCGTCGTTCGCAGCGACCGTAAGGCGAACTTGGCGCTCCATACCGAGCTCGAGGCCGAAGTCGCCCTCGCCCTTGGTTGACCCAGCTCGGTGCCTTCGCCCCTACGGGGGCGCGGCCCGGCGCGAAGCGCCCCTGGCGCCCGGCCCGGCGCGAAGCGCCCCTGGCGTTCGCCCCGGCGTCGGCATCGTGGCACGCTTTGGGAATGTTGAAGATCTCGGACGACTTCGCCTTTCGTGGCCTCGTCCACCAAGCGAGCGACGAGGCACTCTGGACGCTGCTCGATGAGGGGGCGACGGCTGCCTATGTCGGGTTCGACCCCACCTCCGACAGCCTTCACGTCGGCAACCTTCTCGGGATCGTCACCTTGCGCCGGCTCCAGGAGGCCGGGCACCGTCCGATTCTCCTCGCGGGTGGCGGCACCGGCCTGATCGGCGACCCGGGCGGCAAGGCCGACGAGCGGCCGCTGCTATCGGCTGAGCAGCTCGCGGCCAACCTCGAGGGGATCCGGGCTCAGCTCGGGGGCCTGCTCGATCTGTCGCCCGCGGCGGGCGAGGCCAGAGGCCTGTTGCTCGACAACTCCGATTGGCTGTGCGGCTATGGCTTCATCGACTTCCTCCGCGACGTCGGAAAGCACTTCACCGTCAACCAGATGACCGCCAAGGAGTCTGTGAAGTCCCGGCTCGAGCGCCCCGACCAGGGCATCTCCTACACCGAGTTCAGCTACATGCTGCTCCAGGCCTACGACTACCTCTACCTGCACGACACCTACGGCTGTCGCCTCCAGCTCGGTGGCAGTGACCAGTGGGGCAACATCACGATGGGCCTCGATCTCATCCGCAAGGTCCGCGGAGCCGAGGCTTTCGCTCTCACATACCCGCTCTTGTTGCGCGCTGATGGGACCAAGTACGGCAAGAGCGAGTCCGGGGCGGTCTGGCTGGACGCTGCGAAATCCTCGCCTTATGAGATGTACCAGTTCTTCTTGCGGGCCCCCGACGACGAGGTCGGCCGTTTGTTGCGCTACTTCACGTTCCTCTCCCACGAGGAGATCGAGGCGCTCGACGTCGAGATCGCGGAGCGGCCCGGGCAGAGAAAGGCGCAGCGGGCTCTGGCGCACGCGGTCTGCACCCTCGTCCACGGCGCGGCCGAAACCGAACGAGCCAGTGCGGCGGGGCGCGCCCTGTTCTCCGAGGACGTCGCCAAGCTCGACGAGGCGCTGCTCCTGGAAGTGTTCGCGGACGCGCCATCGTCGAGGTTCGCACGCTCGTGTCTCGATGCCGGCGGGTTCGCGCTCGTCGACGCGCTCGTGTCGACGAGCCTTGTTTCCTCGAAGACAGCGGCGCGCACCGCTTTGGCGCAAGGAGGCGTGTACGTGAACAACCGCCGCCGTGCAGATCCCGAGGCGTGCCTCGGGCGCGACGACCTGCTGGTCGACCGCTACGTGGTGCTACGCAAGGGGCGGCGGGACTACCACCTGCTGCAATTTGAGTGAGGGCAGGTTTGAGACACACGCTCGGAGAGGCGGGGGTCCTCGTCGCCGTGGTGCTGGCGCTTGGCCCGCTCTCAGGATGTACGTCCTACACCGGCTCGAAGGCCAATCAGGTGCGCCAATGGGCCTCGATCGCCTTGGTGACATCCAACGACAATCTCGTGGTGCAGGACATCGCGGCCATCAAACGCTCGCTGCGAGCCAAGAAGTTCTTGGACGTCACGAGCAATTGCTCGGGGCTCGTGTTCGACACAGGCACCGCGTACGGGAACCTGCCGACGCCGGACAACACCTTGACCAACGAGCTGAACGTCGCCTACGAGGACTTCGCCAGTGCCGGCAGCTCGTGTGCCGCAGTCCGCAGCCTCCACTCCAGACGGATCACGGCCGCGTTGGCGACGATTGGCGTAGGTGTCGCCTCGCTCGACAAAGCGGCCCGCCGCCTGGCCGCCGACGGGGTGCACTAGGTGCGCGTCGCGGCCGGCGAGCGCCGCGCGCACAGCGCTTCGGTGCGATCTCGCGCGCGAGCGCGCGGCCACCCCGTTGGCACGGCTACGGTTCGACCGTGAGCAACCGCGCCGTCCCGGTCGGTCCCTTCCCCGATGACCTCGACGCGGCGGAGTACGACCGGTTGCGCCGCCGCGTGCTCTGGAGGCTGCCGACGGGCCTGTACCTGCTCGGCAGCCGTGCCGGGCAGCGCCGCAACCTGATGACATTGAACTGGGCAATGCAGGTTTCCGTCGACCCGAAATACGTCGCCGTCTCCGTCGAGCGCTCAGCTGTGACCCATGGCCTGATCGTCGAAGGGGGCTGTTTTTCTGTCGCGCTCGTCTCACGTGAGGACAGGGAGGTGGTGCGCAGGTTCGTGAAGCCGGCCGAGCACGACGCCGAGGCCCACACGCTCGGCGGAATTGCCTATCGGGACGGGCCGAGCGGGGCGCCGATCCCCGAAGTAGCGGTCGGCTATGTGGACTGCGCGCTTCGCCAAAGCCTTGACCTGGGCTCTCACTCGATGTTCGTCGGGGAGGTCCTCGACGCAGGGTTCGCGGACGGCGGCGAGACTGTTCCGGTTCTTCGCACGGAGGACACCCGGATGAACTATGGCGGCTAGGGCAGTGGGACGCAGGAGTGGCACAAGTGACCGGAACGGGCCGGGCACCAACTTCCGGCGCTCGGCGGGAAGTGACGGCTCGGGCGACGAAGCCCTCGAGACCTGGGCCCGGGACCCGCTCACCGGCACCGGTACCGGCACCGGCACCGGCACCGTTGCGACGCGTCCGGCGGGCGTGGGTGACTACCGCTGGATCGGTGACGCAGCAGCCCTCGGCTCCCTCGTCGACGAGCTCATGTCGTGCGAGGCCTACGCGCTCGATACCGAGTTCCACCGGGAGAGGACCTACTTCCCGCAGCTCGCCCTGATCCAGCTCGCCTGGCAGGGCGGGATCGCCCTCGTCGACCCCCTTGCGATCGACGTCTCACCTCTGGCAAGGGTGCTGCAAGGTCCGGGTCTCGCGGTTGTGCACGCTGCGGAACAGGACCTCGAAATCCTCGAACAGGCCTGCGGGACCGTGCCGAATAGGCTGTTCGATACTCAGGTCGCGGCCGGTTTCCTGGGCCAGGTGTCCCCCTCTCTGGTCAATCTCGTCGAGCGGCTCCTCGGCGTGCGGCTGCTCAAAGGTGATCAGCTGACCGATTGGACCCGGAGGCCTTTGTCGGCTGGACAGCTCGCGTACGCCGCCGGCGACGTTACATACCTTCTTGAGCTGCGCCAGCGCATCGGTGAGCGCCTCGAGGAAAAGGGCAGGATGGACTGGGCTGCTGAGGAGTTCGCCATCCTGTTGTCGAGGGACCGGTCGCCCACCGCGCCGGAGGAGGCATGGTGGCGGCTCCCGCGCTCACGCCAGCTCCGAGGCGCAGCCCGCGGGGTCGCTCAGTGTGTCGCGGCCTGGCGTGAGCGAAGGGCTCGAACAATGGACCTCCCGGTGCGTTTCGTCCTGCCCGATCTCGCCGTACTGTCGATCGCCCAGCACCCGACTCGCACACGCGAAGACCTCCGGCGCACCCGGAGCCTCGACGGGCGCCATCTTGGCGGTGGCGCTGCCGAGGAGCTGCTGGAAGCGGTCGCCCATGGGCTCGAGCTCGATGCGTCCGAACTGCGCGTGCCGCCCGCACACGAGCTGGACCAGCCCAATCGGGCTGTCACGACGCTTGCGACGGCCTATGTGGCCCAACGCGCGGGCGACTTGGAGCTTGACCCGGCGATCCTCGCCACGCGGGCTGATCTGGTCGATTTCATGCAAGATCCCCCCCACGGCCGGCTTGCCGGCGGCTGGCGCAACGACCTGGTCGGAGAGGGGCTCCAGCGTCTTGCCAAGGGGATGGCGTCACTTTCGTTCGACGGACGCGGCGCACTGGTCCTGGAGGAGCGCTCTTTCCGCCCTGTCGACCGCTAGTCAGGCGCTGGCAGTCGGGCTGTCGCTGCTCTCCGGCACGGGTCGCAGGTCGATCCGCAGTGTCAAGATCCCGTCTTCGAGCGAGCCCGCGGCATCGCCGAGCATGGCGAAGTCTTGAAAGTCGAGCTGCATCTGGCGCAGGATCATCTGCCGCTCAGCTCCCTCGACCGGCGGCATGCCGCGACGGCGCACGGCTGCGGCCCGCTCCCTGAAGCGTGCGATCATCTCGTCGGCGTCGAAACCTTCCGTCATCGCCGCCACCATAACGGCGGGCGCGGCTGTGGCGCGACCTGCCCGAATCGTGACCTGGATGGATATGCTGTAGTCAGGTGGTAGGCGACCCAGGGGGCGTCGGCGGCCAGATTGGCAGCGGCTCAGCCGGGCTACCTCATCGCTGCTGTCTGAGGCGGCATCCGCGAAATCTTGGGAGCGGCTCGTGAAAAAGGGACGTCATCGGCGTTTCGAAGAGGCGCGCAGCCTGAAGCGCGCAATCGAAGTAACAGTGGAGCCGTGTCCCGAGTGTGGGGCCGACCCCGAGGAGGAACATGCCTCCTGGTGCCTTTATGAGTCAGAGGAGCTGGACGAGCCCGAGCAAGTCGATGAGTTCCGTCCGACCTCGCACTTCTCGACCCCGGACATAGAGGGCAACGGAGCGCACGACCGGGTTGACGGCGACGCTTCCGGTCCTCGAAAAGGTTAGACGACTCTGTTCCCGGCGCTCGTGCCGGCGGAGGAAGCGCGAACAGTGGGATGCGCGAGCAACGACACTGCTTGGCCTCGGCGGGAGGTTCGGGTCCCCAGATACGAGGCGAGCAGGTTGTAGACATCCTGGCCGACCATTGCGACGAGCTCGTCGCGGAGCGAGACGTACACAGGCTCGCCCCCGTTGAACGCCTCGGGCGCCTCGGTGCACCACCAGCTGAACTCCGCACCACCCTCGCCCCAGTGCCGCCGCCCCCATTCACCGAGCGAGCTTGTCACGTGCCCGTTCGCCACTACCGCGTCCTCACGGCGGAGCGGCAGTTGCCAGCAGACGTCCGGCTTGAGCCGCAGTGGCGGGACGCCCCTGTCGATCGCCGCGCGGTGCAGAGCGCAGCCGGCACCCCCGGGATGACCCGGGCGGTTCAAGAAGATGCAGGCACCGTCGACGAGACGGGTGGTCATGACCCCCTTGGAGTCGCGCTTGAGCACGCCTGTCTTCCGCCGGCCCTTTGAGCGGAACTGCCACTGCTCGGCGGAAAGCGTCCCGGCAGCGGTTGCGACGCGCTCGGCGTCGGCCTCGTCGGTGAAGTGCGCTCCGTACGAACAGCAGCCCTCCATCCGGTCGGGTGTCGGCTGGGTGAGGACTCCCTGGCATCCCGCGCCGTAGATGCACTGCCAAGGGCTCGACAGGAACGTCACGTCGACGAGCCAGGTCCGCTCCTCGGCGGGGTCCTCGAAGCTCACCCATTCATGAGCGTCCAACGGTGCGTCGGGCACAAGGGCCATCCGGTCACGGTAGCGTCCTCGCCAGTGTCCGACGTGATCCGTGTAACGCCCGCCGCACTCGAGGTGGTGCGCAAGGTCCTTGCCGACGAGCCCGAGCCGGAAGCTCTCGCCCTCTGGCTCGAGGTGAACGGCAGCGCGAACGGTGCCTACACCTACGACCTCTGGTTCGGGTCGAAGTCCCAGATCCGGCCGGGCGACGCCCAGCAGCTCGAGGGCGACCTCCCGATCGTCATACCCGAGCAGAGCCTCGAACGTGTTCGCGGCGCCGTGCTCGACGTGAACCAGATAGCCGGCGAGGTGGGTCTGGTGGTCATCAACGCGAACACGCCTCCGCCGGCGGCCGCACAGGCCCTGTCCCGGGGCGATCTCACCGGCCCTGTCGCTCAACGCGTGCTCGAAGTGCTCGAGCGGGACGTCAATCCGCAAATTGCGATGCACGGCGGGCGGGCCGCGCTGGTCGCGGTCGAGGGCCCGATTGCCTACGTCGAGATGTCGGGTGGCTGCCAGGGATGCGGCATGGCTCGGGCGACCTTGAGCCAGGGCATCGCCGTCGCCATCACCGATGCCGTTGCTGAGATCAGCGAGGTCGTGGACGTGACCGACCACATGTCGGGGATGAACCCGTACTTCGAGCCGGGAATGACCTGAGTCCCGCCGGGCTGACCCAGGTGCCGGGCTGACCCAGGTGAAGGGCCACGGCCGGGACGACGACAACTACGGTGGTGGGGTGCGGAGTCGATGAGCGGAGATGGGTGAGCACGTGCTGCTCGTCGGGATGATGGGCTCGGGCAAGTCGACGGTCGGCCGTATCGTGGCGGACCGGATGCGGCGTCCTTTCCGAGACAGCGACGCCGATGTCGAGAGGCGGACCGGCAAGAGCGTTTCCGCGATATTTGCTGCCAGGGGCGAACCTGCCTATCGCGCGGAAGAGCGCGCCGTGTTGTGCGCCGCGCTCGCGTCGCTCGTGCCGTCGGTCATCGCCGTCGCAGGCGGCGCGGTCATCGATCCCGAGACGCGACGCCGGCTGCGGTCCGCCGGCGTCGTCGTGTGGCTCGACGTGGCGCCCCACGCCTTGGTCGCCCGCGTGGGCGCCGGCGCCGGCCGGCCCCTCCTCGCGGTGGACCCGGCGGGCACCCTCGAGCGCCTCGACGCGCGCCGGAGGCCCCTGTACAGGGAGCTCTCAGACCTCGTACTGCACGTCGGTGCGCGCCGCCCCGAGGCGCTCGCCGAGGACGTCGTGCGCGCAGCCCGGGCGCAGCTCGACGGCCCGACCGATGGGCGGTCGTCGTGGTGAGCGGCCGTGTGCCCGGTGCCGTGTGGTCGCAGGACGATCCGGGCAGCCGCGAGCCGACGCGTGTGAGAGTCGAGCTCGCAGAGCGTGGCTACGACGTGCTCGTGGGCCCCGGCGTGCGGGAGGAGGTCTCCAGTTGCCTGCCTCCTGGCGCCCGCCGCGCGACCGTGGTGACCCAGGCCGGAATCGGGGTCGAGGTCGACCCGGGCGTGCCGTTCCAGGTCGTGACGATCCCGGACGGGGAGCGGGCAAAGTCGCTCGCCACAGTCGAGGAGATCTGCCGGTTCATGGCCCGTGGCGACATGCACCGTAGCGATGTCGTCGTGGCCGTCGGTGGCGGGGTAGTGACCGACGTCGCCGGCTACGCGGCGTCGAGCTACCACCGTGGCATTGCGGTCATCAACGTCCCGACCACGCTGCTCGGCCAGGTCGATGCGGCGATCGGCGGGAAGACCGGCGTCAATCTTCCGGAGGGCAAGAACCTGGTGGGCTCGTTCTGGCAGCCGCTCGGAGTCTTCTGCGACACCGAGACCCTTGCGAGCCTGCCGAAGCGCGAATGGCGGTCCGGCCATGGGGAGATGGCGAAGTACGCCTTCTTGGGAGTGGAGGATCTGGACAGCTTGAGCCTCGCCGAGCAGGTGGCCCGGTGCGTGGCGTGCAAGGCCCGGGTAGTCGCCAGCGACGAACGCGACGGAGGTCGCCGAATGATCCTGAACTACGGTCACACCTTGGCCCATGCCCTCGAGGCAGCCGGCTTCGCTAGCGAGGACGCGAGCTGTCCTGAAGCCGAGCTTCGCCACGGCGAAGCGGTTGGCATCGGCCTCGTGTTCGCGGCGGAGCTCGCGCAGCTCATGGGCAGGATAGGGACGTCCCGGGTCGAACGGCACCGTCGAGTCGTCGCTGGCTACGACTTGCCGGTGAGCCTTCCACCCGGCGCAGACCCCGCCGCTCTGGTCCAATTCATGACCCGGGACAAGAAGTCGGCAGGTGGCCTCACCTTGATGCTCGACGGTCCGGGCGGTGTCGAGCCGGTTCGCGACGTGCCCCCCGAGCTCGTGCACGAGGCGCTCGATGCACTCCGAGGCGACCGATGAGTGCCTCCGGGAACGACCGCACCAGGCGACGCCCGGTCCTCCTGCTCCTCAGCGGCCCGAAC
>Ga0181521_10001425_pt1 | contig 29727 bp, 24 predicted proteins | sample PEATcosm2014_Bin_32_FD_119764 | JGI IMG/M metagenome (GOLD analysis project Ga0181521, IMG submission 119764) | Peatland microbial communities from MTU Mesocosm Facility, Houghton, MI, USA - PEATcosm2014_Bin02_60_metaG | ecosystem: Environmental > Terrestrial > Soil > Wetlands > Peat | place...
GCCTGGTACGGCTTGCCGGTCGACAGAACTTGGAAGACAAACCGCAGCAGGTTGTGCGCTACCGCCATCACCGCCGGTGCCCGCTTGCCTCCGTGTTTGGTGGTAATACGCCAGAACTTGTCCCGCAGAAAGCAGTTCTTCTTTTTGGAGGCCCCTTGGGCGCACTCCGTCAAGGCGCTCCGCAGCCAGGGGTTGCCTTTGTTCGTGTGGCTGCTCTCGCTCTTGCCCGCGCTCCGGTTGTGGCCCGGACACACTCCAGCCCACCAACTGATATGCCCTTCATCGCCAAATTGCGTCATATCCGCTCCGGTTTCCGCCAGGATGGTGGCTGAACTACCGGGATCGAGAAATCAGAAAAACAGCTCTCAAATGGGCGGTTGGATGTATAATAAACGCGGGCCAGGATAGGCAGAACGTAAATTCTGGTCCATCTACCGCAGACGTGGGGGACAGCGGTATGCGGGTGTGCAGCAAGTACGGACACAGCCTGATCGTGGATTCGCGGTCTCGCCTTCGTCGGTTTCGGCCCGTAAGTGGAGTCTGTTCATCATTGCGATTTTCTTGTTCGAACAGTCCGGTATCGACGAGGCTGCCGTGAAGCACGCAACCCGCCGTGAACCCCGGAATACTGCGTTGCCGCATGCAGCGTCCGGGAGTGCGAGGTCCTTCAGGACGACGATCTATCCTGCGTCTCGCTTCTCCACTCGGCGACCTTATTCTATGGACTTCGTTGGATTCGGTTGGTTCCGGCGGACGATCGAGTTTAGCGCCGCTTCGATTCGGGGAACGCTTTTTCAGCTTGGTGACCCTATCGCATTTGGACAGGGCTTTGATTCTGGTCGGATGCAGTAGTGCCGTCGGAATTACGACGGAGGACGCAGTGCCGGTAGTGCTGAGTGTGGTTGGGCAGACCGGCCTGCGGGTGACGAAATCGGTGAGGTGAATGATGCAAAAGATGATGGCTTCCGCGTGGGTGTTGGCACTCGGCATGTGCGCCGCACCCCTTTACGGGCAGGTGATCACGACAGTAGCAGGCGGCGGCTGGCGCGCTTTCCCAACATCGGAGGTGACCGCGGTCGCCGCGCCCCTGGGCACCGTGTGGAGCCCGGCCCTTGACAGCCAAGGCAACCTCTATTTCGCGGACAGTTACAACAACATCGTGGTGCGACTCTCTCCCAATGGAAAGCTTGTTTTGGTGGCGGGAAATAGTCACGCTGGGTTCTCTGGCGATGGAGGGCCCGCCAACGCCGCGGCGCTCAACTTCCCCACGGGAGTGGCGGTAGATTCGGCCGGCAACCTCTACATCGCCGACGCAGGCAACTACCGCATTCGGAAGGTCTCTGGGGGTACGATCACGACGGTTGCCGGGAATGGAGGTGCCGGCTTTTCTGGCGACGGCGGACCGGCCACGAGCGCTGCCTTCAATCGGCCTATTGCTGTGGCGCTGGACGGCGCCGGTAATCTCTACATTGCCGATGAGTACAACCGCCGGATTCGGAAGGTGTCTGCCGGGACGATCACGACGGTCGCCGGAGGTGGAAACCAGGGATTAGGCGACGGAGGGCCTGCCACCAGCGCATCGCTCTTCGACCCCAGTGGAATAGCCGTAGATTCCGCCGGCAACCTCTACATCGCCGACACATACAACCAACGAATTCGAAAGGTGTCTGGCGGGAATATCACGACGGTCGCCGGAAATGGAAATTTGGGTTTTTCTGGCGACGGAGGACCTGCCACCAACGCTTCGCTCAACGACCCCGAAGGAGTGGCCGTGGATTCAGCGGGCAACCTCTACATCGCCGACTTCGGCAACAACCGGATTCGCGAGGTGTCTGGCGGAATCATCACCACCGTGGTGGGCAGTGGAAATCTCGGATTTTCAGGGGATGGTGGGTCGGCCGCAAGTGCTTCACTGAATGGCCCTGACGGCGTCGCTGTGGATGCTGCGGGAGAGCTGTTTATCGCTGATTTTGCTAATGAACGCATCCGTAAGGTTTCTGGGGGCGTTATTACTACGGTGGCGGGTACCGGAGGAGGCACATTTTGGGGCGATGGAGGAACTGCGACCAGTGCGGAGCTGCTCAGTACGGCTGACGTCGTAGTTGATGCGACAGGCAACCTGTACATTGCCGATCCGGGCAATAACCGGGTCCGTAAGGTATCTGGCGGAATGATCACGACGGTCGCCGGAAATGGCATCGCCGGTTTCTCGGGGGATGGAGGCCTTGCCGCCAGCGCCTCGCTCAACCTTCCCCAGGGTGTAGCCGTGGATTCGGCTGGCAACCTCGACATCGCCGACTGCTACAACGACCGAATTCGGAAAGTGTCTGGGGGGACGATCACGACGGTCGCCGGAAGTGCAAATGGGGGATTCTCTGGCGATGGAGGGCCCGCCACCAGCGCCTTGCTCGCCTGCCCCAGTGGAGTAGCCATAGATTCGGCTGGCAACCTTTACATCGCCGACTCTTGGAATAGCCGAATTCGGAAGGTGTCTGGCGGAACGATCACGACAATCGCCGGAAACGGAATTGTGGGCTTTTCTGGCGACGGAGGGCCCGCCACCAGTGCATCGCTCAACTTGCCCGTGGGAGTGGCCGTGGATTCGGCCGGCAACCTCTACATCTCCGACCGAGGCAACTTCCGAATTCGGAAGGTGTCCGGCGGGATCATTACGACGGTCGCCGGAAATGGAGTTTGGGGCTTCTCTGGCGACGGAGGACCTGCCACCAACGCTTCGCTCGCCGGCCCCAATGGAGTAGCTGTAGATTCGGCCGGCAACCTCTACATCGCCGACTTCGGCAACAACCGGGTTCGGGAGGTGTCGGGCGGGACGATCACGACGGTTGCCGGAAATGGATATACCGGCTTCTGGGGCGACGGCGGGCCTGCCATCGGCGCGGCGCTCAATTCGCCCGAGGGAGTAGCGGTAGATTTGGCCGGCAACCTGTACATCGCCGACACAGACAACAACCGGATTCGGGAGGTGCTGGCCGCCCCGGCGGTTTTCCAGGTCTCACCGACGACCCTCACGCTCTCCACGACTGCCGGCCTCCCGCCCGGCGCGCAAACCATCGTGCTTTCCTCGACGATTGCCGGCCTTTCCTTCAGCGTCGCAACCAACGCCACATGGCTGAGCGTGAATCCTTCGAGCGGCTCCCTGCCAGCCATCCTTCAGGTGAGCGTCGATCCCACCAGTCTGACGGCGGGATCCTACCAGGGAACCATCACCATCACCGTGCCGAATGCAGTTCCCTCCACGGTCACGGTCGCGGTAACGCTCACCGTGCAGCCGGCCGCACCCGCCCAACTGACGTTGGACACCCAGAGTATCAGTTTCACCGCGACCCAAGGCAGTAGCACTCTCGCGCAACAGTTGCACGTCTCCAACGCAGGCGGCGGCTCGCTGTCCTTCAGTGCCGCGGCGAGCACTTCCTCCGGCGGTTCCTGGTTGAGTGTGGCGCCAGCCAGTGGCACCGCTACACCCTCGTCGCCGGTCTCGTTGACGGTGACCGCCACGACCGGTGCACTCACCCCGGGAACTTACAGCGGCACGGTCGCCATCACCGCTGCCGGCAGCACCATCAACCTTCCGGTGACGCTGTCGGTGAGTGCTGCCACAGCCGTGATTCTGCTATCGCAGAGCGGCTTGAGTTTCGCGGCCGTGGCGCAAGGCGGGGTGCCGTTGCCGCAGGACTTCGCCATTCTCAATATCGGGCAAGGCGTCATGAGTTGGAGCGCCACGGCCACGACTCTTTCCGGCGGCAACTGGCTGCAGATCACCCCGACCAGCGGCACGGTGGAAAGGCCGAACCTGGACGTGTCGTTGGTGAGTGTTTCGATCGTTCCGGGCACGCTGGCGGCGGGGACCTATTACGGACAGATCCAGGTGGCGGCGGCGGCCGTCAACACGCCGCAAGTGCTGACGGTGATCCTGACGGTTGTGCCGGAGGGCCAGGACCTGGGGCCGGAAGTGCAGCCGACTGGGCTGATCTTCACTGGAGTGGCCGGCGTTACACCCGGCTCGCAGGATGTGCTGGTGGGCAATCGGAAGGCGCAGACGGACAGTTTTCTGTCCGGAAGCATCGGCACGGGCTACAGCTATCTGCCGACCAATGCGGACGTGCAGCCCAATGCGCCGCTGACCCTGCGCGTGTATCCGAACTTCAGCCAGCTCGCTCCGGGAGAGATCGAGCATGGCACCATCACCTTGCAATTTTCCGACGGCACGCCGCGCACGATCAGCCTGCTGTTTGTGGTGGCCCCGGCGGAGGGTGCCAACGATACCAGTGCGCATCTGAGGGGCAACCAGACGACGAATGGTTGCTCCTGCTCGTCCAATCTGCTGGTGCTGCCGACTTCCTTGCAGCAGTCCTTTACCGCGACCTTGGGGCAGGCACAAACCGTGGCGGTGCAAGTGGTGGATCAGTGCGGCAACCTGGTGGGGCCCGGTAACACGCCCGGAGCCTCGGTGTCGGCCGGATTTTCCAATGGAGACCAGCCCATTAGTCTGTCACCTATAGGCAACGGCGTGTGGACGGGGACTTGGGTTCCGGTCCAGCAAAGCGCGTCGGCGGGAGTAACGGTGACGGCTGCCGAGGGATGCGGGTCGACTGGTGTCACGACTATGGCCGGGACGTTGCTGGCGGGCAATGGCACACCGGTGGCGACCGCCGCAGGCGTGGTGAGCGCAGCCACGGGGGTGGCGGGAGCGCCGATCGCTCCCGGAAGTCTGATCAGCATCTACGGGTTAAATCTGGCGGAGGCGGGCAACTCGTGGCAAGCGCCGAGCCTGCCGCTCCCCACGATGCAGAACAACGTGCAGGTACAGGTGGGCGGCGTACCGGTGGCGTTGCTGTATATTAGCGCGTCACAATTGAACGTGCAGGTACCCTTCGATCTTCCAGTGAACACGCAGCAGCAGATCGCGTTGCAGTACGGGAATGCCTTATCGGTGCCTGGCAGCCTGGTGGTGGCGGAGGCGCAGCCGGGAATCTTCACGGTGAACGAGCAGGGGACCGGGCAGGGGATCATCGTGCATCAGGACTACACGCTGGCGGAGCCGGGGAATCCGGCGCAGGCCGGGGAGGTGGTCACCATCTTCTGCACGGGGCTGGGGCAGGTATCGCCGGCTGTGGCGGCAGGGGCGGCGGCGCCGGACAGTCCGCTATCGGAGACGGTGAACACGGTGACGGTCCAGATGGGGGGACAGAATGCGACGGTGTCGTACGGCGGGCTGGCGCCGGGCTTTGCGGGGCTGTACCAGGTGAACGCGAAGGTGCCCAGCGGGGTGAGCGGAGATGCGGTGCCGGTGGTGCTGCAAGTGGCGGGGCAGGCGAGCCCGGCGGCAGTGACGATGGCGGTGGAGTGAAAGTCGCGGGTGCGGCCAGGCCCTTACAGCGGCAACCGTACCGGCACCGATTTCGGGAACAACACACTCCGAGCCACGACCCACTTCCGGTTGGCCGACTTATCCGAAAAAGGGATCGGTCCTTCCGGGTTCCGGGTTGATCACTGCTCCAGGCCGACGCGGCGCAGCAGATCGTGGAAGCCGGCGGTGGAGCGCACGCAGTCGAACTCTGGAGCTGCCTTTGACCAGCCCTCGTCGCTGCCGCCGTCGCGGAACGCTTGATTCAACCATTCCAGGACTTTGCTCCGATCCTCAACGAGCCCATATTGATAGGCGACTTGGAGGGCAAGGTAAGCGCCTTTGTAGCCTTTCTCTTTGAGTTGTGCAGACTTCAGCCTCGCAGCCCGCAGGCCCGACTTGGCGAAAACAGCGGCCACCTGGTCCAGGTCGCGCGACCGCGCGGGAAGGTGCTCCAAGGCCGCAGCTTTTCTTTCTTCAGCCAGGGCGTCCGGGACTTTGCCTTCGATCCAGTAGATGCGGGCCATCTGCGCATGGGGATCGGGCAGGCGGGGGTCAATGGCGGCCTCAGTCTCAGCTTGCTCTAGCGCCCGATCGTACTGGCGCAGGCCTAAAAGGGCAAAAACGCGCAGATGATTGACCGGGAGTGAGAATGGATCCAGTTGCCGCGCCCGCTCGTTCTCTGCCAGCGCCTCTTCCAGGCGGCCGAAGTCCAGCAGATAGAGAGACCACCAGTGGTGGGCCATCACATAATTGGGGTTCAAATCGAGCGCTCGTCTCAGCTCCTTTTCGGCCTCGGGGAACCTGAACCGGTAGGTATCGACGATTCCGAGCGATGCGTGTGCCTCGGCCAAGTCCGGCTCGAGCGCCAGCGCCTTCCGGGCGTATCTCGCCGCCAAGGGCAAGTCGTTCCAGCCATGTGCCCACCAGCTCACTGCATAGCAATCGGCGAGGCCGGAATAAGCGAGCGCGAAATGCGGATCTTCCCGCAGCGCCTGCTCGAAGTATCCGATTGCCGCCCCGGCGAGTTCCGGAGTTCTTTGACCCCAAAAGTAACGGCCGCGCAGGTAAGCGTCGTAAGCCCGCGGATTCGCCGTTCTGCCGGCAGCGAAGCGCGTCTCCTGGGCCTGGCTCAGCCGCCCGGTGACTTCGTGGGCAATCGCCACGGCTACTTGCCTCTCCAATTGGATGACGTCTGCGGAGTCGCGCTCATAGGTCTCCGCCCACAGGTGCCTGTCGGTCCGCGCCTGAAGCAACTGCGCGGTGACTCGCACGAGGCTGCCGGAGCGCTGCACCGTGCCTTCCACGGCGGCATCCACATTCAACTCCCGGGCAATTTCCGGCAGCGGCTTCTTGGTTCGCTTGTATTGCATCACCGAGGTCCGCGAGATCACGCGCAGGGTGATCATTTTGCCCAGGTCGGTGATCAGGTCGTCGGTCAGGCCGTCGGCGAAGTATTCCTGCTCGGGATCGCGCGACAGATTCTCGAGAGGCAGGACCGCGATGGAATCAATTCCGGGTGGGGTCACCGTCCTGTTCAGGTCGAGGGCCGCCCGCAAGCGGTCGCGCAGGCTGCCCACGTTAATGGCGAACAGAACGGCCACGATGGCCACCAAGGCGCTAGAAACCGCCGCGACGATCCACCAGCCCTGTGACGACATCCCTCGCGGGCGCCCAGCGGGGGCAGGCGCCGCTGCCGCTGGTCCGAGGCCGGGCCCGAGATCCGCGACGACCTCTACCGGCGCGATAAACCGATAGCCCCGGCCAGACAGCGTTTCGATGAAGCGCGGATTCGCGGGCGAGTCGCCGAGGGCCGTCCGAATCTTATTGACTGCCTTGGTGAGACTCTTGTCGAAATCGACGAAGGTTCCCTCTGGCCAGAGCCTGGCCTGGAGTTCGCTGCGGGTGACGATCTCGCCGGGCTTTTCGAGCAACGCCGTCAGGATCTCGAATGGCTGGTCTTCCAGCTTGATCCGGACGCCGTGTTTCCGCAGTTCCCGCGTCTCCCACCGAACCTCAAAAACACCGAATCGGACCTGTTTATGGTTACTCGTAACCACCGTGCGAAAGTATAGCGCGCCGGCTGGCCGTTGTAAAGCTGAGGACTTTTTCGGCACATATTCGGCGATCTCATGTGTTTTCCATCATTTGCCGCGGGACCTTTTTCTTCCGCCGGAAAGGACCTCGGAGGTGTTGCCATTTCGTCGAAAATGACGGCACTTAGCCTGTGGAGGTAATTAGCATTTACTTCGGAGGCCCAGCTTCCGAAAAAGAAAGGAAAATCATTATGACAAAATTGAATCCATCCAAAGTCCTCGGGATCGCTCTCGCTCTCGGATGCGCGACCCTCGTCCTCGGCGCCATTTACGCGAGCACGGACACGTGGCCTTCAGGGCCGGAGAATTTCCACGCCCACGCGGGGACGACCTTCGTCCTGCTCCCGGCCAGCGCCAGCACTCCCGGGGTGCGTTCGCACAACATTGACGGCGTCGTCCAGGTTTCGTCCCTGGGCGATTGCACGTTCCATGCCACGGCCAATTTGGTGGCAACGGCCAACGCCAATTTCTTCCTGATAACGGACGGTGTCTTCCTCTTCACTACGGCCGATGGGAAAAGCACTTTGACGGCCTCGGCCGCGGGCACTCTCACAGTGAATCCGGCGAATCCCTACATGGCCGACATCCAGTACGATGTGACGTTCACGCCGCTCGGCACAGGCTCGCTGAAGGACGCGCACGGCTCTGGCAAGCTTCACGGGATGGTCATGTTCACGGGCATTGATCTTGTCCAGCCCGACGACACCACAGTGCCGCCTGAAGCTGCTGCACCTCCAGCAGGGTCCAGCACCGGCAAAGCATGTTGGCTACTGGATGGTGAACTGCATTATTGATACTCGCACCCGATTGGTCCATATTCCGGAACAGTCTGCCACCAGCCGCCACAATAGCCAATTTCCCCGCGCCCGGGTATACGCCCGGGCGCGGCTCCGTGCTGATTTCCGCACGAACGCGACGACTGCCCTAACGCCGGGCACAAGGGCTGCAAATCCCTTTCGCGCAGGTATTGGCGGCCCATCCTGTTTGTCTACAACGGCCCGTCCGCCGTGTACCACCAATCGGGATGATCGGCGCTCCAGTTGCACACCGGCACCGGGGCCAGCCAATCCATTCCCGAATCTCCGCCGATGGGAGCGCCCGGCGGCGCGGAGGGGGCGGGCATAGGCTGCGCCGGGTCCGCCGGCCGCTCCAGGAAGCGCTTGATATCGGCGGCCAGCAGCGCGCGCTGCGCCTGTTCGGCCTCGCCCGTGGCGGATTCGCTCTTCAAGCGCGTGGCCAGCTTCGCCAGCTTCCACGCCGCGATCGCGCGCACCTGGCCATTGGACGCGCCCGTAGCCAGCCACATCACGCGATCCACCAATACGCGCTCTGCGGCGCGCCGAACTTCGGCTTCGTAGGGTGAAGCGGCCGGCGCATCGAAAGTGGCTTTCGTCAGCCGGTCGATGACTTCTTCCAGGCCCGGCAGCGCGGGATCGACGGCATGCTGCGCGACCATGCGGGCCGCGCGGTCCAACTGCAGGACGAAGCCAATGGTCATGTCCGCCGCCACCGTGCCCGGACTGAGCGGATCGAACCCGTCGCCCGTGGTGCGCGGAAACAGCTCCCGGTGACGGCCGAAGCCCGGGGGCCGCGGCGGAATCGCGTCCAGCACCTGCTTGGGCACCGTCAACTCGGCGGGCTTCAGCGTGTTGGCCAGCGCCTCCAGCGCCTTGCGCTGATTGGCGGCCGATTCCCACTTCACGGGCATGCGGCCATCGCCGCGCATGCCGTAGATGTAGTCCTGGCCGCCGATCGAGGACGCGGCGGATTCCACCGAGTAGCGATGATACATGAAGATGGGCACCAGCGGCTCTTCGATCGTCGCCATAGGCGCGCCGGTGCGAATGGTATGCTCGCCGAGGCGATTCAGCGCGGCGCGGCGAATCTTCATGATGCGATTCAACTCGTCGGTCTGGTCCACGCCGTTGGACCACTGATCCACGCGCGGACGAATGCCGAGGTCCTGGTTCGTCATGTAGATCAGATCCTTGGCCCACGCTTCGTCGAGGATGCGAGTGAGCGCCGCGGATTCGTCGCCCGGGGGAAGCTGGCTGTAGCCGTATTCGATCGCCACCTTGTCCCACTCGCCGATGCGCGCCGGATACGCGTGCGACAGATCGATGGTGCCGTCAGGCAGCAACTTCTCCTGCGGATGCGGGTAATCCATCACTGAGATCCATCCCTGGGTGCTGTCATAGTAATTGTGGCCGAGACCGAGCGTGTGGCCGACTTCATGCGCGGCGAGCTGCCGTATGCGCGCCAGGGCCGCCTGATAGAGAATATCGGGCTTTTCGCCGCCAGTCGTGTAGGGCGACAGCAGGCCTTCGAAGATGAGGTAATCCTGACGGTCGCGCAGCGAGCCCAGCGTCACCGTGCCCTTAATGATCTCGCCGGTGCGCGGATCGCTGACCGTGCCGCCGAAGCTCCAGCCGCGCGTGGAGCGGTGCACCCAGTTGATCATGTTGTAGCGGATGTCCATGGGATCGGCGCCGTCGGGCAGCACGGCTACCTTGAAGGCGTTCCGGAAACCGGCGGCTTCAAACGCCTGGTTCCACCAGCTCGCGCCCTCGATGAGGGCATTGCGCACGTCCTCCGGCGCGCCCGGATCCACCCAATACTCGATGGGCTTCACCGGATCGCCGATCGCGGCGGTGGGATCCTTCTTCTCCAGGCGATGGCGGTGAATATATCGCCGGACCATGGGTTCGCCGATGGGCGTGCTGTAGTCGACAAAGTTGGGACCGCCGTAGCCGGCGCGCGGATCGTCCAGACGCGGCCGGTAGTTGTTATCCGGCAATTCGACCAGCGAGTAGTGTTCGCGGAGTGTGACGGCTTCCGGGGTGGGCGTGACGCTGGCCACGGTGCCGGAAAACAGTCCTCCGCCGAAGCCAGGCCCGCCACGAGTGGCCGCTGGGCTTAGGGAAGCCCTCGGCGCGGGGACCTGGATCGGGGGTGGTCCCTGCGTTGGCACGAAGCCCCCGCCGCCACGTCCGCCCGGCGGTTCGTAGGTGAAGGTCAGAGTTACTTCGATCTCGGTGTTTTTGGGGAACGCTTTGGTGCGTGGCAGGTAGACGGCGCTGCGCGTGCGATCGATCTTATAATTGACCCCGGCGGAGAGCGCGTTGCCAGCGCCCGTGCCGTCGCGGACGAAGAAATCGGTGGCATCCACCAGAGCGCGGCCGTTGGTCTCGGCCCCCACGGTGAAACCCCAGAGGATGGACTTGGCGAACGAGTCCTCCACCGAACGCCGCTCGGCGGGATTGGCGCTGGACGAGCGAAACGACTCGTTTCCCTGCACCAGCATCACCTTGGGACCGGCGCGCTGAAACGAGACGAGCTTGCCGCCATCCTCCATCCCGCGGTCGAGGCCGATGTCGTTCGACCCCAATCCGGCGGCGATGCCGGTGGCCAGCAGGAAATCGTTGTCGAGACGCGGAATCTCCAGCCAGAGATTGCCGGTGCGCTCGTCCCAATACAGCGGAAAATAGCCGTCCAGCTTGCGCATGCCGGCGGTGCGCTCCTCGATGGCGGGCAACTTCTGCGCTGGCAGCGCGGGTACAAGCAGGAGAGTGTACAAAACGAAGGTGGCAAACGAACAAAGAGATCTGGACATCCCTGAGAATCCTCAGGGTCCATTGTAATAGCGATGTGGCGCGCGCTTCAGCGTGCCGCCGTGGGCTTCAGCCCACGGTCTGGCGGCCATCCGAAGATGGCGAGCTGAAGCTCGCCACAGCACGCTGAAGCGTGCGCCACGATCCATTCACGCGGACTGCGCCCGCGCCAGCCCGGCGCGCACCTTGATCGGCAGCCCGACCAGGTTGATGAAGCCCAATGCGTCTTTCTGGTCGTAGGAGGCGCCCATGGTGAAACTCGCGATATCCAGCGAGTATAACGAACAGGGCGACTTGCGGCTCACCGGCTCGAGGTTCCCCTTGTACAGCCGCAGCGTGACTTCGCCGGTTGTCGTGGCGCTCACTGCCGTAAAGAACGCGTCCAGCGCTTCCCGCAGTGGCGTGAACCACAGCCCGTTGTACACCATCTCCGCGTAATCGAGCGCCAGCCGCTGCTTGTAGTGCAGCGTCTGGCGGTCGAGCGTGAGCGCTTCCAACTCGCGGTGCGCGGCGTAAATCAGCGTGCCGCCAGGCGTCTCGTAGCAGCCGCGCGATTTCATGCCCACGAAGCGGTTCTCCACCAGGTCGATACGCCCGATGCCATGCTCGCTGCCGATGCGATTGAGCGTCTCGACCAGCGCCACGCCGCTCAGCCGCTTGCCGTTGACCGAAACCGGCACGCCTCCCTCGAACCCGATGGTCACCTCGGCTGGCGTATCGGGCGCTTCCCGCGGGCTGCGCGTCAGCATCCAGATATCGTCCGGCGCCGCATTGGCCGGATCTTCCAGCGCGCCGCCTTCGTGCGAGATGTGCCAGATGTTGCGGTCGCGGCTGTAGATCTTGGTGGTGGATTGCGCGATGGGAACGTTGTGCGCCTGCGCGTAGGCGATGGCGTCCTCGCGCGAAACGATCGACCACTCGCGCCATGGGGCGATCACTGCAAGCTGCGGCGCCAGCGCCTTGTAGGTCAGCTCGAAGCGCACCTGGTCGTTGCCCTTGCCCGTGCAGCCGTGCGCCAGGCCGTCGCAACCGGTGCGCAGCGCCACCTCTACCTGCTTCTTCGCCAGCAGCGGCCGCGCCACGGAAGTGCCCAGCAAATACTTGTCCTCGTAGACGCCGCCGGAGCGCACCAGCTTCCACAGATACTGGGTGACGAACTCCTCGCGCATGTCTTCGATGTAGACTTCCGAGGCGCCCGTGCGCAGGGCCTTCGCCTCCAGGCCGGTAAGCTCATCGGCGCCCTGGCCGATATCGCCGCAGACCGCGACCACGTCGCAGCCGTAGTTTTCCTTGAGCCAAGGGATGATGACAGACGTATCCAAGCCGCCCGAGTAAGCCAGGGCGACCTTCTTCGGTTTGTTCATAAGGCGATTATGCCATCATCATGAGCAGCAGCGCCTTCTGCGCGTGCAGGCGGTTTTCGGCCTGATCGAAAACCACCGAGCGGCTGTGCTCGATAACGGCATCGGTGACTTCCTCTTCGCGATGCGCGGGCAGGCAGTGCATGAAGACGGCGTCGGGCCGAGCCAGGCGAAACAGTTCGTCGTTGACCTGGTAGTCTGCGAAGGCTTTGCGCCGCTTGGCGGCTTCCTTCTCTTGCCCCATGCTGGCCCAAACATCGGTGTAGACGGCGTGCGCACCATCCACGGCTTCGGCCGGATTGTCGGTGAGCTGCAGCGCGGAGCCGGAGACGGCGGCCAAGCCATCGGCCTGCGCCACGATTTCCGCATTCGGCTCGTAGCCGTGCGGCGTGGCGATGGCGAAATCGATGCCCAGCCGCGCGCACGTCAGCATGAGCGAGTGCGCCACGTTGTTGCCGTCGCCGCAGAAAGCCAGCTTCAGACCGGCGAAATCGCCGAAGCGCTCCTTCAGCGTAAGAACGTCCGCCAGCACCTGGCATGGATGGTACAAGTCGCTCAGCGCGTTGATGACCGGCACCGAGGACCAGCGCGCCAACTCCTCGATGGTGTCCTGCGAGAAGGTGCGGGCCACAATGGCGTGCACCCAACGATCCAGGTTGCGGGCGACATCTTTGAGCGGCTCGCGCGCGCCGATGGGTCCTTCGGTGAAAACCGAGTCGCCGCCAAGCTGCTTGATGGCCAGCTCGAAGGTGAGGCGCGTGCGCAGGGAAGCTTTTTCGAACAGCAGGCCGATGTACTTGCCGGCCAACGCGTGGGCATAGTCGCGGGGCGACTGCTTCATTTCGAGCGCGATGTCGAGCAGCCCGCCCAACTCGTCATCGGTGAGGTCGAGGTCGCGGCGGAGGTCGGGGGCCGAGATTCGGGTGATCTGTTGCTGGGAGATGGGGAAAGCGGCCACGGCGGCACCTCGCTGTGAATGTTTATTCACTACACTGTATAATTACACAGATCAAAGGCCGCTGTCAACACCAAACGATGGGAGGTAACGGGCCGGGGTGCGTTGCTGGTCTAAATGTATGATTATTAAGCCTTTAGGATCATGCACTTGCGAGATCAGAAAACGTGTTCGCGCGGATGTCAAGAGAAACGGTAGTGGGGGGAAGGTTTTGTGGTTTCAAATATTCGTTCCCGTTTTCTCGTATACGCTAGCCGTCTGTGACGCGTCAACTTAACTGGAGATAAGGTACTGGACGTCCCAGAAGGCGGGAACGCCGAAATGATACGCATTGTGGCAATCAATTCGTGTTAAGATCCGTAGGGATCGAGAGGAAAAACTCCGTGCCCCCAACGCCGACCCCGCCGAAACCAAAAGTCCTAAAGAACCCAGCCGTTCGACTGCTGCGCGCCGATCCATACCAGATTATTTACAGCAACAATGCCCAGATCAGCATGTCGCCTTTTGACTTGCGCATAGATTTTGGCGAGACCACGTCAATTGCAGAAGACGTGGTAACGGTAACACAGAAAGTTCAGATCGTCATGTCCCCGCAGCACGCGGTGGCCCTGCTCCAAGCTCTACGCTCCGCCCTGGATATGGCGAAATCGCTTAACGAATCAGGGTCAACAAGTGGCGATCGAAAGCAGTAGCCCTTTCCCCGGACAGCCGCGCATTTTTTCGACCGCGGATATCCTTGGGAACGCTGTGGACTTCTATGTCGATACATGGTCGATCCATATCCTTTCAGCTCATCCAGAGATGGCACCTTACCAGAGTTTCATCGAGCCGTGCATCATCGACCCGCGCGCAATCCGCGAAAGCACAGATTCCGCTTTGGCGTTAGTCTTCGAGAGCACCATCGATGAATTCCCCCCGGAAGATTTATTGAGAGTAATTGTGAAATACACGGACAATAGGTTCATGAGCGGCAAGTCTGTCGGCGTCGTAGCTTCCGCCTTCCCGGCAGATTCCAAGAAGTTTTCGCGCTCGCAAGTTGGACCTTTTGTCTACAAAAAGACATCTAAAATATTGAAGGGGAAATAGCGGACATGAAGATCTCTTACGATAAGATGACCGATGTCCTCTACATCACATTTTCGGCACCCCAGGACCGCGCGGAATACGTCGAGGTCAAAGGCGGGATCTTGCGGGTCGATGAGGACACGCAGCAGATTGTAGGCGTTACGATTCCGTTCTTTCAAGAAAAGACTGCTATCACGGGAAAGCTGGAACTCCCTGAGGTTGGAGCAGTCCTCTTCTCTCCAGAAACAAAGCAAAGACTGGAAAGAGCAATGGAGCGCCCACGCCCACGAATTAAGGCTGGCGCGGGCGGGCGGGCTATCCGCTAAGTAATTCGTTCTCGTAGAGGTGGCGAAGATGCGCCCGGCCTGCGGATTCGGAGGGGGTGTGAGCTTGGCCCGCGAACTGGTAAGGCGCATGGGACTCCGGCTCAAAAAGTAAGCAGTTCTTTCACGCTCCACACATGATCCGCTATTCCCACTTCCATGGCAGGGGTGACGCGCAGCGATCCGTGAATTTGGCGGAAGTTGTACCAGGCGAAGTGGAGCGCAACAGCCGCCCGATGATTTTCGAGCTTGCGGCTGAAACCGTTCGTTAGCCGGGTTAACCGGCGCATCTGCATCCGCATCGTGAGATTGAGCCGCTCCACGTGGCTGGTGCAGATCTTCGCTTCATCGGGGTTCCCGCTGATTACGACCTTCACGGCTCCTGTGCATTCTGCTGGGGAATAGCGCCGTTCATCCTCTTGGGATTGCGCGTAGGTCTTTACCAGTTGCGCGTAGTCGCATCGATCCATCAGCATCTCATCCACAGCCGGGATGTAGCTTTGTAGGCCGTCAGTGGTCAATTGGAAGCGGACATCGGGGGATGTAACGCGGCGCACCTTCCGCATTAGTGCCATAGCGTTCTCGCCGGTGCGCCGTCCGCACACGAAGGCCACCACCAATTTGGTCGGGCGGTCCATAGCAACCCAGTTGTAGCAGTCGCCGATCTCGTCGTTATCGGCCTGTTCCGGCCCCTTGTTCTTTTCCTTGCAATAGATGAAATTCCAGCATTCATCGGCCTGCACATCGGTGACCGGAATGTTGTGGAGCGAGTCCATCAGCTTTTCGCAGCGTTGGCCGGCGATCAGAAGCAATTGAATCAAGGTGCCCTTGCGAATGTCAGTGAGACGTTCCACGCTGCGAATCGAGCAACCTTCGGTGAGCATACGGATGGCTTGCAGGCCGCGCGGGTCCTTCAGGTAGTCTTCCACCTGGAACGCGGGCTTGTGCGGCTCGGTGAAGGTCTTCCGGCAGGACAGGCAACGAAAGCGCTGCAAACCGTTGCGGTGCTTGCCGAATCGCTTAGATGCGTTGCCGCATTCTGGGCAGTTCATTGAAGTACTTGTGTTTGCTATCGTTTCCATACTTCAATAATACAGCAAGCTGCTGTTCTTTGTCAATAGGTAAAATGATATTTATCACAATAAAAAACCCGGCTCCCTGGACGGGGAGCCGGGATGCAAACTCTGTAGGTGCGCTAGTCCTTTACTGGACCATTTGAGTGGCCGCTTCGCCCCGGATAGCGGCTTCATTCCGACCAAACTCTGCCAACCGTGCCGGGTCCACCCGGATCAGATGCCGTTCATGCACGGCCCTGATGTTTCTTAGGAGCGCTATTAGGTCGAATGTCTCGACCTTTTTCGCCAGCGCAGCCAGCTGGCTCACACATTCCTTGTTTTCGGCGATCCCATGAATCAGTCGGGCATCCGCCTCCATTATGGCCGCAAAAAACACGAGGCGTAGAATCCTGTCCGCATTGCGATTAATGCGGACGGCCTCATTTTCCCAGCGCGATAGCGTGACGTTGGATACTGCAATCAACTCTGCCAGTTGTACAGAGGAATATCCAATCAACTTCCGCAGGAACCGAACCTCCTCCCCACAGAGCAAAGTCGGTTTGCGGAGTAACTCCATAGCGATAAAGCGATGAAGAGCCGCCGTGTATGGGATCTCCGGGACAATCGCTCCACACTTGCAGTTGAATACCAAGACGTCCAGGAGAACCACATTGGTCAGACCGCACTCCGAATACTGATAGTTCTGATAGCGGCCTTCCATAACGCCACCCGATTCGCCACACTCCGGGCAGCGGGCCAGAATCGGTTCTTTCTCAACGTACCGTTCGGCCTGCTTTGCCTCAATGACACTTCTCTTTTCCATCAATCCTTTTTCCATGGTCTGCCTCTCCAACCCAATAACCAGTGATCGGTATTACCAGCGGCAGAGGTTCATAAGCCTGTTCATGGTCGATGGCTACTACCACCTCTAAAACGATGCCATCAAGAGGTGCCCTTACGCGATACTTCCAGTTGCAATTCGACATGCAGTACTCCGGGTGGTCATAGATGCCCCCGGAAAGAATCACACGCTCCACATCGGGCATGCTGAATCGTCGATCTTCCATCCTCCTACGAAAGTGCGGGATTATCCTCCAACCGGCCAGCGATAAAGGCTCTCTTTACTTCAACGAGCGCCGCGTCCCTGGATAAGGGCTGTTCCTGCGATTCTGTGGTTTTGGCACCTTGCCTTGGATGCTCTCTTCTCACCGAACATACTCCAGCCCCATCTCATGGTTAACACTATGTTAAGTCTTAACAGCCACGATGTCAACAGGATTTTTAGATATTTTCCCTCGGCCTGCCCCCGGCCTTCGTTTTCCGCATAGCGGCAATCTTGCGGAAGTACTCCGGCCCCTTCCGAGCGGTAGCCTTTCCGCCCATCTTCCCGAGGACAGCGGCGGGTTCGATGGTCAACAGGTAGTCTGCCAGCACAACCGAATCCCCCAGGAGTTCTAGCGCTCTGGCCGTCCTCCCTTGGGGCAGTTCTGGCGAGGTCTGGAGGATTTGATGCGCTTCCGAAATCATGCGCCGGAGCGCCTTGAGGTCTTGCCGTTTTGCCATGCCCATAGCGTAACACACGGCAAGCGCTTGCTGTTATCCTGGCAACGCACAGCGTCCCACTACCCGACGGGAGGGAAACGCCATTGATAACCAACGTTGAAGCAGATAATATCTAATATAGAGATGGTTATCAAATGCTTTTCCGCACACCGCCGCTAAACGATCAGGAGAAGAAGGCGCTCGAACTGGTCGATGGCATGCGGCAGAACGTCAAATATGCCCTTCGAACACCGAACCGCTGGCTGGGGCAATTGCGGCGCAACATGTTCGCCAGAAACATTCGTGGCTCCAACAGCATCGAAGGATACAACGTGAGCGCCGAGGACGCCATCGCGGCCGTGGCCGGCGAAGAGCCGTTGACCGCCGAACGGGAAACCTGGGCGGCCATTAAAGGATACCGGGACGCCATGACCTATGTCCTTCAACTGGCCGAAGACCCGCACTTTGTATATGGCGATGGATTCCTGCGCAGCCTGCACTTCATGATGCTCAGCTACGATCTGGCCAGGAACCCGGGCCGCTGGAGGCCTGGGCCCATCTACGTCCGCGATGAACGGAAGGGCGAAGTGATCTACGAAGGTCCGGCCTTCGAGTTGGTTCCTGGTCTCATGGCGGAATTGAGCGGTCAGTTGAATGCTAAGGAAGCCGTCCCCGCAATGGTAAGGGCCGCCATGGCCCATCTGAATCTCGTGATGGTGCATCCATTCTCGGACGGCAACGGACGCATGGCGCGCTGCCTGCAAACGTTGGTCTTGGCTCGCGAGGGCATCCTGGAGCCCGAATTCTGCAGCATTGAAGAGTATCTCGGCAGGAATACGCAAGACTACTACAACGTGCTGGCGGATGTCGGACGCGGGCGATGGTCCCCGCATAATGATGCGCGTCCCTGGATTGATTTTTCGATCACGGCGCACCATACCCAAGCGAGCACGATCCTAAAGAGGACCAAGGAAACCGAACGCGTCTGGAACGAGTTGGAGCAGATGATCAAGGCTAGACAACTCCCGGAACGCGTGATCTACGCGCTTTCCGATGCCGCGTTCGGATACAAGGTTCGCAATGCCACCTACCGCGCGATCGCAGAGGTTGCAGATGCCGTGGCCAGTAGAGATCTAAAACTGCTGGTGGATAACGGACTGCTCACCGCAGCCGGTGAAAAACGCGGAAGGGCTTACATTGCGGCGCCCGTTCTTCGACAAATACGCGAACGGACGCGAGAGCCGAAAATCGAACGGCAACATCTCTTCGGTTCCGGCCCCCGGCAACACTAATGCGCATCGCCATCGTATCCGACATCCACGGCAACCGCACCGCGTTTGACGCAGTCCTGGCGGATCTGCGGCAAACCTCTCCCGACTTGATCCTCCATGGCGGCGACCTGGCCGACGCCGGCGCAGGTCCCGTGGAGATTGTGGATCGCATTCGCGACCTCGGCTGGCAAGGCGTGGTGGGCAATACGGATGAAATGCTTTTTCGGCCCGAGTCGCTGACGGAGTTTGCGAAGCAATCGCCCAAGCTGCAACCGCTTTTCGCGGCGATCGAGGAGATGGCGGCGGCGACCCGCGCAGCGCTGGGGGAAGAGCGGCTGGCCTGGCTGCGCAGCCTGCCGCGCTTGCAGATTCACGGTCCGGCGGCGCTGGTGCACGCCAGTCCCGAGAGTTGCTGGCGCGCACCCGCGCCGGAAGCGAGCGATGCCGAGCTGGAGTCGGTTTACTCGCCGCTCGGCCAGCCGATTGCCATCTATGCGCATATCCACCGCGCATACGTCCGGAACGTTTCAGGAATGACCGTCGCCAACACAGGCAGCGTTAGTCTTTCCTATGACGGCGATCGCCGCGCTGCGTACCTCTTGCTGGATGAGTCCACGCCGGCAATCCGGCGCGTGGCGTATGACGTGGATAGGGAGCTCAAAGCTCTTTCCGGTTGTGGTCTCCCCCACGCCGATTGGGTGGCGAAGATCCTCGCTAGCGCCTGTCCCCAAATGCCGTAAGCAACACGTCTACCCAGGAGGAAAAGCGTGCGCGGCCCCCCAGCGCCCCGTTCCCTATTAGTTACCGTTATGCGGAGGATGTTTGCTGGTTGCCCCCGCGCCGGCTCGTCAGGGCGCCGCCAGTGGCTGGGCTGGCTTCTGACTCCTGTCTTCCGGGATATCAAGGGCGCAGCCCAGCTAGCGAACTTCTGAAGCGGTGTACTAACCCAAGCAGCTACTTTCGCAGCGCGGCGGGGGGCGTGCCCACGGGTGGAAACGCGGCACGCACGGGTGCGTCGCCGCACAACAGAGAAACTGCCTATTGGCTGATCTGGAATGTCGACGCCAGTGGCCCGGCGAATGCCTTATAGTCGCCCGCCAACAGTTCCCAGCCATCCTTTCCCGAATTGAAGATGGAAAGGTAGAGCGGGTCCAGTTTCAGGGTGACTGTCTTCGATTCGCCTGCTTTCAGCGGCACTCTCTCCCAAGCGACGAGGCGCTTGAAAGGCTCGCCCGCCGCCGACGGCAGCATCACGTAAACCTGCGCGACCTCGGTCCCCGCCCGCTTGCCGGTGTTCTTCACGCTGAAGCTGACCGTGCGCGCGGCGCCGTCCGCCTTCAGCGCTGAATAAGCGTATGTCGTGTAGGATAGCCCGTGTCCAAACGGAAACAGCGGTTGCTTGTGCTCGGCCTCGAACCACTTGTAGCCAACCTTGAGACCCTCGGTGTAATTCACGTCGAAGGGCGGCGGCCGGTTGGCGGGCTTCAGATCGATGCCCGGCACCTGCGGGTGCGGCAGATCCGCGTCGCTCCTGGCGAAGGTGACCGGCAACTTAGCGGAAGGATTCACGTCGCCGAACAGAATCGCGGCCAGAGCCTGCGCTCCGCCGATCCCCGGGTACCAGGCTTCCAACACGCCCTTCACGTTCTCGATCCACGGCATGGAGACCGGCCCGCCGCTCTCGATCACAACGATGGTGCGCGGATTGGCCGCCGCCACGGCGCTTACCAGTGCGTCCTGATTATTCGGCAGGGAAAGCGTGGCCGCATCCCGGCCTTCGCTCATGAATTGGTTGACGAACACGATGGCCACCTGCGATGCCTTCGCCAGCTTGGCCGCGGCAGCCGGATCGGCTCCATCGTTGTATTCAACGGTCGCTTGCGGCGCCTTGGCGCGAATGTATTTCAACGGCGAAGACGGAAACCAGATCGGATGCATCCACCCCGAGCCTCCCTTATGGTGCGTGACTGCATCTCCGCCGGGCGGGTCCACCTGCGCGGAACCGCCGCCGGAGAGAACGCCCACATCGGCATGCGATCCGATCAGCGCAATGGATGCCACGCGCGCCGCATTCAACGGCAACAGGCCGGCGTCGTTCTTCAGCAGCACGATGGATTCTTCCGCAATGTGCTGCGCATCCTCCAGCCCCTGGAAAGGATCCACCACGCTGCGCACCGGCGGATTGTCGATCACCCCGCAAGCGAACATACTCCGCAGAATCCTATGCACCATATCGTTGAGCCGCGCTTCGGGCACCTCGCCGCTCTCCACCGTCTTCTTCAGCGGCGCGCCGAAGAAAACGTCGCCCGGCATCTCCTGATCGAGTCCGTTCAAAGCCGCCTTGGTGGTGGAGTGCGTGCCGCCCCAGTCCGACAGGACCCAGCCCTGGAAGCCCCACTCCTTCTTCAGCACCTGGTTCAGAAGGTAGTCGTTCTCGCACGAATAATCGCCGTTGACCTTGTTGTACGCGCACATCACGCCCGCGGCTTGCGAGATCTTCAAAGCGATCTGGAAGGCCAGCAGATCGGTCTCCCGCATGGCGCGCTTGTCGAGGATCACATTCAGAATATTGCGCCCGGTTTCCTGATCGTTGAATGCGTAGTGCTTGATGTCGCCCATCACCTGCTGGGCCTGCAAGCCCTTCATGAGCTGGCCCACGATGGTGCCGGCCAGAATGGGATCCTCGCTGGCATACTCGAAATTGCGCCCGTTGCGCGGCTCCCGGATGAGGTCGACGCCGCCGCCGATAGACATGTTGGTACCCTGGTCGCGCAGCTCGCGCCCGATCACCGAGCCGTACAGGTATGCCGCCTCAGGATCGAAGCTGGCCGCCGCGCCCAGCGTGGAGGGAAGCAGCGTGGCATAGCGGCTCTCCACAGCCCCCATGCGGACGCCGACCGCGGAGTCCGCCAGGTTGATGGCCGGGATGCCCAAGCGCTCGATTCCGGGCACAAAACCCGCGCCTTCGTTCGATCCGGCCGGAATTGGCGAGCCCGGTCTCATAGCGCCCCAACCCGTGCCGTGGACCAGTTGGATCTTCTCGTCCAGCGTCATCTGGGCGATGAGCAGGTCGGCGCGCTTGTCGGGCGGCAGCGTTTTGTCCATCCAGGGGCCCTGGACCTTTGGCGGGCGGGCCGGTTGCGCGAGAGCCTGTCCCCAGGCCAACGCGGATAACACGAATGCAAATCGGTAAAGTCGCATAGGAGTCCACGGCTATTATAATCGGATGTTCATGTCTGGAGGGCGGGAGGGATTCCTCGTGCGTTTGACATCGTGATGCTTGTAAGGCATCATCATGATGTGCGAACTACCCTGACCCTGGACGACGACGTCAAAGCCAAACTCGACCAGGAAATACGGAAGAGTGGCAAGTCCTTCAAAGAGGTGGTGAATTACTACCTGCGCCTCGGTCTGAATACGCCAGTGCGCACCAGGCCGGCGAAGAAGTTCGTTGTCCGGGCGCGGCCGTTGGGACTGCCGCCTGGGCTCTCCTATGACAACGTAGGGGAACTCATCGAACAGTTGGAAGGCCCGCTCCACAAATGACACTAATCGACGCGAACCTGTTGCTCTACGCGTACGATTCCAGTTCCGAATTCCACCGGTCTGCCGCGGATTGGCTGACGGCGACCTTTTCGGGCCCAGACCTGACCGGACTGGCGTGGATTACGATACTGGCTTTCTTGCGAATTTCCACGCATCCGCGGATGCGTGCCCACCCGTTTACCGCCGCCGAGGCCGTCGATATTGTACAGGACTGGCTCGATCAGCCAAATGTTAGAGTATTGTCGCCGACCAGCCGGCACTGGGCGATCTTGAAGGATCTCATCCCGAAAGCGCAGGTAAGGGCCGCTCTCATGACTGATGCGCACCTGGCAGCCCTCGCCATCGAGCACGGCGCCGTCCTATACACCAACGATCGCGACTTCACCCGCTTCCCCGGCCTAAAATGGATCAATCCGCTGAATGCCGCCTGATTCGAACTGTTCCGGCTTATAATCAGGTCTGATGCACCGGATTTTGTGGGCGGCCGTACTTACCGTTTCCGCCGCGCTGGCGAGCGGGAACAACTACAAGAACTTCGATGTGGCCGTATACAGCCGCGTATACGAGACGAGGCAGATGAAGGATCCCGCCTGGCTGGAAAGCCATTGGGAAGCCATTTCCAAAAACATGAAGGTCGACAAGATCTACCTGGAGACGCATCGCGACACGGTGGTGGTAGATCAGGAGACGCTCGATCAGGCGAAGAAGTTTTTCCTGGGCAAGGGGGTTAAGGTTTCCGGAGGGATCACGGCGACCATCAACGAGCGGAACCGGTTCGAAACCTTTTGCTATTCAGACCCCACCTTGCGCCAGAAGCTGAAGGAAATCGTCGAATTCACGGCCCGCAATTTCGATGAGATCATCCTCGACGACTTCTTCTTCACCGATTGCAAGTCCGACAGCGAAATACAAGCCAAGGGCGACAGGAGTTGGACGGACTACCGGCTGGCTCTGATGGAGGAAGCCGGACGCAACTTGGTGGTCAATCCGGCCAAGGCTGTCAATCCCAAAGTCCGTGTGATTATCAAGTATCCGAACTGGTACGACCATTTCCAATATCTCGGATTCAACTTAGAGACCGAGCCTAAGTACTTCGACAAGATTTACACTGGCACGGAGACCAGAGACCCAGCCGGCAATCAGCACCTGCAGCAATACCACGGCTATTCCATCTTCCGCTACTTTGAGAACGTCAAGCCGGGCGGCAATGCCGGCGGATGGGTGGATCAGGGCGGCGCCCAGATACCTGGCCGCTATGCGGAACAACTCTGGCTCACGCTTTTCGCCAAAGCGCCGGAAATCACGCTCTTCAACATAGGCTCGCTGTATCAGCCAGCGGCCGCGCCGGAGTCACAGGCGGCGCACATTGCGGGAGGGGTGTTTGCGCAGGTCGATGGATTTCTGGGCGATCTTGGCAAGCCGATCGGCGTGAAGACTTATAAGCCGTTCCATTCGTCGGGCGAAGACTTTCTGCCAAGCTACCTTGGGATGATCGGGATTCCCATGGACATCGTTCCGGAGTTCCCTGTGGAGACCAAGACTGTCCTGCTTACCGAGCAGGCGAAGTTCGATCCGGACATTGTCGGTAAGATCAAGAAGCAGCTAGCCGGTGGGAAGGACGTGGTCATCACATCTGGTCTGCTCAAGGCTTTGCAAGGCAAAGGACTGGGCGACATCGTCGAGCTGGAGTATACCGGCCAGACGGTGTCTACGCGCGAATTTCAGGGGTTTCGGCTGGGCGGCGCGAACAAGGCGGAGTCCGATATTTTGATTCCGGAGATCCGTTACCCCACGAACGATGCGTGGGAAATCGTCAGCGCCCTGACTTCTCCTACCAAGACTTCCGGAACGCCCATTCTGCTCTCCGCCAAGTACTCCAAGGGTGTGTTGTATGTGTTGACGATTCCACAGGCGCTGGGCGATCTGTATAGCTACCCGCCCGGCGTTTTGAGGGCCATCCGCGAGGTGTTGGCGAAGGACATGCATGTGCGCCTCGATGCGCCCAGCCGGGTCAGCCTGTTCGTCTATGACAACGACAGGTTCATCGTGGAATCGTTCCAGGAGGGTACGGTAGAGGCACGGATTATTACGGACAAGCGCATTACGAAGCTGCGGGATGTGGTGAGCGGCGCGGAGTTGAGTGGGGACCAATCGGCGGGCGGGACGGGGTTTGCGGTGAAGCTGGAGAGGGGATCTTACCGGGTGTTCGCGGCTCAGCGGGACTGAAGTCCCGCGCGGGCTAAAGCCCGCCCTCCAATGCAGTTGCCTTGCATCGTCGCGATCCACTGGCGGATGAGGGCTACGCCCTCCTGGTGAACCATGGTGCGGCCTAACTCCGGCATCATGACCTTGGGTGCGGTCGATTCCATGCGATGCACCAGGATGGACTCTTCGGGCTTGCCTTGAACGACATCGAACAGCAGGTCGCCAGATCCCTGTCCGGCGGAAACCGGCACTTTACACAGGCCCAGTCGCATGGGATCGGTCTGCGCGGCCATCAGGTAGAGACCTGTAGTGTTAGCCGGGCCGCGCGGATTGTGGCAATGCCCGCAATTGGTCTCCAGGTAGGCGCGGGCGCGGGCGTCCACCGTGCCGCTCGCTGGATCGTCCCACACGGCCAGCTTCGGCGCCCGGTCCGGCGGAGGCGCGCCCTTCAGATAGCCGATCTTGGTCCAGTAAGCGAGTTGATTGAAGCGGCCATCGGGATAGTTGAAATCCTTATTGAGGTTGCGCGCCTTGGGACCGATCGGCGTAACTATTTTGGACCTGTCGTGACAACCTTTGCATTGATTGGTATTGGGGATTACGTAGTCGATGGTGTACCGCGTGCCGGACGGGTGGACCCAGTGCACGGTGGTTGGATCGGCGGCTACATCCAGAGTTGCTTCGGTTTGTTCCCGGTTCCACACATAGGGAAGAGCGACCCAGCCGGACCGGCCGTTCACCAGCAGGCGTGTCTCGATGATACGCTGCCGACCGCCCTGGTCGGCGTCGGGAAAGGCGAAGGTCTTGGTGAGGATCGTGCCTACGGGGAAGTCGAAGGTTTCGGTGTCATTGTAAGTTGCCGAAGTGCCGGGCGGCATCCAGACAAAGCGGTACTTAGTCGCGTAGTCGGAGAAGAGCGGTGTGTTTAGATCGTAGGGGACTACTCCGGCGTTGGGTTTTAGGGCGGCTGGATCTCCGGTGAAGAGGTGCCAGGCAGAGAGTTTCCCAGGGTAGGGCTCTGTGAGGTGCGGACGGACATTCCGGTTGCCGCACGCGGATAACAGCGCAAGGGAGACGAGTCCACACAACAGAGCGGGACTTAAGTCCCGCGCGGGCTGAAGCCCGCCCTCCATTATAAATTGCCTCCCGGCAGGTTGACGGCGGCGAGCGGCGCCAGCGAACAGTTGTACGGCTTCAGGTCGCGGCTGACGTGCTTGAAATGGCCGCCCGCATCGTAGTTCATGAAGTTGGCGTCGCCGTTGTTCTGGATGCAGATCCGCAGATCGTCGGGCAGCCGCTTGCCGGCCACCAGCTTCTTCGGATTCACAATGCCGTCGAACAGAATCGCCGGCATGGGCTTGCCAACCACCGGCGCCAGCACATCGGCGTATTCACCGCTGGGAGCCGTTCCGCCGCCGGAAATCGTGTTGTCGTGCACATAGATCGCTTCCGGAAACGGATAGTAACTGGCATCGTTGATGGGGTTGCCCGTAGTGTAGTAACTGATCACGGAAACGTTGGCGGTGTTGTTGTCCTTGATGGTGTTCTTGAAGACTTCGACGTGATTGGTGGCCAGCACGATGACGCCGGTGCCGGTGGGAACCTTGGCCACCATGCTGCCCTTGGCGCCGAAGTTCTGCGTGTTGTTCTCGACGATTTCGTTATTGAACACGCGGGTGTTGCCGCCGCCCTTCACCGGCAGGTCGGGAAGGTTGAACACCAGGATGCCGCCGGTGTTGTGCGTGGACTTATTCTCGTAGACATCGGCGAACTGCGAATTCTCGATCTCGATGCCGGCGACGTTCGCCTCGGCGCGGCTGCGGCGCACGATGATATTGCTCGACTGGCCTACGTAAATGCCGGCGTCGGCGGCGCCGATGGAGGCCGATTCCTCAATTAGCACGTTCTTGCACTGCACCGGGTAGATGCCATAGGAGCCGTTCTTCTCGCTCGGACCGCCGGTCCACTCGGTGCGCACGCGGCGCACGGTGACGCCCGAGGCGCCGTTGATTTTGAGCGCGTCGCCTTTGGTGTCCTCGATGGCCAGGTCCTCGATTGTGAAGCCGTTGGAGGTCACCTGCAGGCCGGCCGGGCCGGTCTTCTGGTTCTTAAACGAGAGGATGGTCTTGTCGCTGCCTTTGCCGCGGATGGTGACGTTGTCGACCGACAGCGATAGGGCGCGGTCCATGTCCAGGCGGCCTTCCGGCAGTTCGATGACAGCGCCGGGTTTGGCGGCGATCAGCGCCTCTTGGAATTTCTTCTGAAAATCGGGCCCGGCGGCGAGGCCGGACTCCCTTCGCGCGCAGGAGATGCAGAAGGTCAAACTCAGCGCGGCGGCGAACAGGGCGGTAGCGGTCTTGATCATAGAAACTCCTGGGCCATGAAATGGCTGGGGATTACGAACGGTCTTGGGACGGCTGTGGCTGGGGATAGGTGTTTCATGTTCAGTCAACGCATGCACCGTCCGCTTCCGGGCCTACTGCCCCTGAAGGCAGATAGAGAGAACAACGCGGTCCGACGGAACCTGTGAGAAATGGCGGCGCGGCCGGATCTTCAAAGACCAACATGATTTCTTACAATCCGCCAGGCCTCAATCGCAGCGGCATTTTCCTTGGATTGTACGTCTTTCTTAAAAGCGGTAAACCAAGGTCGGACGTCGTTGCGAGTTTTTGCTCCTTCGGCTGCCTCGGCGGATAGAATAGCATCGCCAACCACTATGACAGGAACTGAATCGCGCGCTTTAACAGATCGTGTTGCCCTAACTTCGTACCCATCAAAATGAAGAACGGCGCCCGGTTCAATAGCAACCTTGGCAGTCAAGTTCGCAGGGAAAACAGTTTGCTTATTCACCACCCCCAGTCTAGGAAAGTCGTAGTACCAGTTCCCGATCTTCAGTTGTACAGTTACAATTTCCACACCCATGTAGTAATCTACGCTCCAGGCTCGATCGGCCGATACCTGGGCAGCGAGTACATCACCCTTTTTGGGGTAGCCGAGATGGTTCAGTGGGACGACCGGGATGCAGGAAAAGGCTTTGTTCTCGACAGGGGAAATGTCGCTAAGAACTTTTATCTGGCCTGCAAGATAAGTTTCGTAAACGGCGTTACCCTGGGTGTCTCGGTGACCCTCTGTTGACATGGATGGCACTTGAGCGCTCGCGAGAGTACTCGCCCAGACTGCGCCGATCATGGATGCTGCGACTGTGAGTTTCACGGCGATCCTTTTCATTGGCACATTCTACTATTTTCCGCCCAAATTCTGACAACGGCTCGGGCCAAAGGTCCACCGTAAGGATACCGCCGCGGGTTTGCCGGACGCAAGCGGAACAAGCGGCGGAGCGTGCGCTAGTCGCCGGCGAGGGCGCGGCGCACCATGGCTGGCTCCTTCGCGATCACGGTGAGGTACGCGCGTGCGGCCGAATCGGGCTCACGGCCACCCTGCTCCCACTCCTGCAAGGCGCGTTTGCCGATGCCATAGGCGCGCGAGAATTCGGCCTGCGACATTTTCACGCGCTTGCGAATGGCCTTCACGTCGATCGGCTTCGGCCAAACCTGCTCCAGCTCGATTTTGCCGCGCCGATGCGCCAGAACCTGGGTCATTCCTTCGATCAGGTCCGCGCCGAAGGCCGTCTTCTTAGCCGGCGTTTTCTTTGGCATGCTATTGCGCTCCTTTCAAATGAGCCGCGATTTGCCGCAACTCTTTCCGCTCGTCCGCGGTCAGATCCGTTTTGACATTCTTGGCATAGCAGCGGAGCAGGTAAATCCGTGCTGCGATCACGACGTACAGGTAGACGATCCGTGCACCACCGCGCTTCCCCTTGCCCTTCGCCGCCCATCGCAACTTCCGCGCTCCGCCGGCACCAGGTATCACTTGTCCGGCGCTCGGATGGCCGATCAGATAGATGGCGACTGCTTCGGTGCCTTCCGCTCCGATCAACTTCACGGCCTCGGCCTTAAACTTCGGCAACTGCAGAACCGCGATTCCGGACGCAAGGTCCACCACCTGCGAGTATACCGCAATGCGGTATGCAGCGGAAGAGCGAGCCGTGCTTCGCTTCGCCTTACTTTCGCCTTGTTGTGCGAACTGCTATAATCTCCTTTCGGCAGTTTAAAGGAGTTCCTCTCATGGATGAAAAAGAACGGGCGCGCGCATTAGAAGCCACTCTGGGGCAGATCGAAAAGCAGTTCGGCAAAGGGTCGATCCTGCGGCTGGGGTCCAAGGACGCCATCGTTCCGGTGGCCGTGATTTCGTCGGGATCGATCTCGCTGGACGCGGCGCTGGGCGTGGGCGGCTTCCCGCGCGGCCGCGTCACCGAAATCTACGGTCCGGAATCGTCCGGCAAGACCACCATTGCGCTGCAGGTCATCGCGGAAGCTCAGAAGAAGGGCGGCATGGCGGCCTTCATCGACGTGGAGCACGCGCTCGATCCGGCGTACGCGCGCAAGCTGGGCGTGGATGTGGACAACCTGCTGGTCTCGCAGCCGGATTACGGCGAGCAGGCGCTCGAAATCACCGGGGCGCTGATCGCGTCCGGCTCGATCGACGTGCTGGTGGTGGACTCGGTGGCCGCGCTGGTGCCCAAGGCCGAGCTGGATGGGGAAATGGGCGACAGCCACATGGGCCTGCAAGCGCGACTCATGTCGCAGGCGCTGCGCAAGCTTACGGGCGTGGTTTCGAAATCCAAAACGTGCCTGATTTTTATCAACCAGATTCGCGAAAAGATCGGCGTCATGTTCGGCAACCCGGAAACCACTACCGGCGGGCGTGCCTTGAAGTTCTACGCATCGATCCGTGTGGATATCCGGCGGATCGCGGCGATTAAAGATGGCGACGCGGTGGTGGGAAACCGCACCAAGGTGAAGGTGGTGAAGAACAAGGTTGCATCGCCGTTCCGCGAGGCGGAATTCGACATCATCTACGGCGAGGGCATTTCGAAAGAGGGCGATCTGCTCGACCTGGGCGTGGCGCAGAACCTGATTGAGAAGAGCGGGTCGTGGTTCAGTTATAAGGGCGACCGCATTGGACAGGGCCGCGAAAACGCGCGCCAGTTTTTGAAGGACAATGCCGATATCCGCCAGGGCATCGACACGGAACTGCGTCGGCAGTTGGGCTTGCTGAAGGCAGAGCCGGATGTGAAGAGCGCGCCCGCGGCGGAGGCTGCTCCGAAGCCTGGCGTGGCTGCTACGGCGCGAAGATAGCCAGCACTGGCGACCGCTCCGTTGAAAATCACCCCCTCCGGTACAATGCTGGTCTGGGGTGGATCGCGTTGAAGGTCACGCGCTGGCCTGCGGCATGGGCGCGGGATTGATCTCCGTTAGCGTGATGCTATAGC
>Ga0181521_10001428_pt1 | contig 29724 bp, 23 predicted proteins | sample PEATcosm2014_Bin_32_FD_119764 | JGI IMG/M metagenome (GOLD analysis project Ga0181521, IMG submission 119764) | Peatland microbial communities from MTU Mesocosm Facility, Houghton, MI, USA - PEATcosm2014_Bin02_60_metaG | ecosystem: Environmental > Terrestrial > Soil > Wetlands > Peat | place...
GGCCGGGATCGTCGCTCCCCCCAGTGTCGTGCTGGTGCCGGAATCGGAGCACAGCAGCCCCGATCCGTCGTTGCAGGGCGTGTCGTTGGGAGCGTTGCCGTTGGTCACCCGCTGCAGGAAATTATTAAAGTAGGTGACGGCCTGGATGGACACCGTATCGCTGATTTCCAGGTTGCCCGACAGGCTCACCTGCATGAAGCGGTTGCTGATCTGATTGGGGCCGGTGAACTGCGCGGCCGGATCAGTGGCAAGCAGTTGCACCGGCGAGGTCCCCGGCCCGTTCAGCACCGTGTTGGCCGCCAGGATATTGAAGTGCAGTTCGCCGGTGTTGCCGCGCCAGCCGATATCGCCGTAGAAATTTTCGATGCCCGAGGATTGCAGATCCCGCCAGCCGTCCTGGTGTATGCCGCCCGCCGCGACATACACCGCGGTATCGCCGCTCTGCTGGCCGTATTGAAAGTTGAGACCGAGCGTGTCGAACGACCCGCCGGACGCCTCGATCTCGCCGCCCTGCCAGGTGAAGCCGTTCTTGAGCCGCACGTTCAGCGCGCCGCCGAGCGCATTCAGGCCGAATACCGGGTTCGAGCCTTCCAGGTTCATCTGGTCGATCGCCATATTGGGCAGCAGATCGAAATTGACCGTGTCGCCAAAAGCCTGGTTGAAGCGGATGCCGTTGACATAAACGGCAAGCCCTTGCGGCGTGCCTTGCAGGGCCGAAGCCTCGAACCCGTGATAGACCATCGTCGGCTGATACGGGTTGCCCGACGCCGAATCCAAATTGACCCCGCCAATCTGCTCATTCAGCGCCCGAACGGGGTCCGACGTGGTGGTGCCGCCGCGCGTCAGGTCGTCGCCCTTCAGCACATTGGTCTCGGCCGGCACCGTGTCGCGGTCAACGCCCGAGCCGAGCAATGGCGACGCGCCGACGATGGTGAGAGGGGGGAGGGTGAGTGACACCGATGGCGCCGCGTCGGATTGCGCCCGCGCGGGCGCGCAGGCCAGCGCCAGGAGAGCGGCCATGCCGGTCAGTCCGCCCAGGTCATGGCAGGTGCCGCGCGCGGCGCGCCTTGCCATTGGTGCCTCTCCCTGTCTTCGCGTTCGTTGACCGGGATACTCGTCCATTCGCGCGCAAAGTTCTCCCCCTCCCCTTGTGGGAGGGGGTAGGGGGAGGGGTGCCTAACATCCGCTGGCCAACGGATCTACGCACCCCTCTCCCTACCCCCTCCCACAAGGGGAGGGGGAGAACTTTGCGCCGTCGCCGCTTACCCCCGGAACTCCCGAATATCGCCGAGATCCGGTGCCGTCAGCACCTGTCGGGTCCACGCGCGCAGACGCTCCGCGCGTGTCCGATCCCACCCGCCATACAGCGCATTGTCGAAGAACTTCACCCCCAGCTCTTGCGCTGACAACGGGTCATGCGCACCACCGCGCATCTGCGGCTGCCGCAGTTCGACCACCTGGCCATTGTGCAGCGTCGCCCGCAGATGGCCGGTGAAGTTGCGCGGATACGGGTTGTCCGGATCGATCGCGTAGCGGATCTTGCCGGCCAGGCGCAACGCCGCCGGATCGGCCAGCCGGGCCGCGGTGAACTGCGCGAAACCCGCCCGCCCGTCGAGGAACCCGACCGCCATGCAATAAGGCGTGCTGAATTTTCCCCCGTATGGCGTTGCCGGACTCTGCTTGTCGCGCAACGGTTCCCACAGCCGGTGCACGGTGCCTTCGCCGACGTCGCAGACGATATCCGTGATGTCGTCCGCAGCCACACCCCGTTGCGCCAGCGCGATGGCGCAATCGATATAGGGCTGCGTCATGGTGCCGCAGGCATAGGGTTTGAATGCGATGTCCGGCAGCACCCAGTCGCGGCCCAGCCCATCCAGCAACTTAGAGAAATCCGGCGCGACACTCGGTGCGAACGCATGGAAGAACCCGTGCGTCCCTTCCAGCACCGTGCGCGGGCCGGTGAAGCCCGCCCGCGCCATCAGCGCCGCGCGCAGGCCGGATTGCGCCGCCCAGCCGGCATGCATGCGCTTGGTCCAGGTGCCCTCGGCGAGATATTCGATGATCCCGGACGCCATGCTGCCGGCGATACCCACCGCCGCAACGCACTGCCCCGCCGGCAGTCCGAGCGCCGCGGCAACCGCTCCCGCCGCGGCCAAGGCGCCCAGCGCCGCGGTGGGATGGAAACCCGCCCGGTGCACCGCCTTGGGCGCAACGAGGCTGAGCCGGCAGAGCAACTCCACACCGGCGGCAATCCCCACCAGCAGCCGCGCGCCCGACAACCGCTCGCGCTCGCAGGCGGCGAGCACGGCGGGTACAATCACGGCGCCGGAATGCACCGGTCCACCCTCGAACGTGTCGTCGAAATCCTCGCCATGCGCCGCCGTACCGTTGACCAGCGCGGCGCTGAACGGATCGTAGCCCTGCGGCTGGCCGAGCGCGGTACAGCCGCCCTGCGACGCCGTGGCCAGCGTCGCCTGCACGTAGTCCTCGTTGCGCGCGGCCACGATCAGGCCGGCGACGTCAAGCAATAGCCGGCGCGTTGTCTGCACGACTGGCGCGGGCAGGGCGGCCGGCGTGATGCCGGCGAGCCAGGCGCCGAGTTGTTCGGCGGGCGTCTGCATGCTCATGCCGCGATGCCGCGGCGGGCGCCGCATCGGACCGGCTGGCGGTCGGCAAGCATGATGGCGGCGAAACCGGTCTGCATCGGCAGGGACCCCCAGGGCCAGAGTTACTGCCCAGATCGGCGGCTTCGTCCAGCTTGTAAATGGCGACCGAACGTTTTCGGGTTTTGCCGTCGGCCTGGGGGAAAGGCCGACAGCTAGTAAGGTAATGCCCGACATAGACCTGCGCCATACGCAAGCCTGTCTTGTGGCAGAGCAGCTACCTCGCTAGCCTTCATTCTGTGCAGCCGCCTCCGGTGTCCTCGCCGGAAGCGGACAACGGCACGGAAACCGGGCGGACATGTCGCGCCTGCGTGGGGAGAGGCCATCAGGCGAGCGCCATCCGCCGGGCGAGTCTCCCCATGCATGCCTGCTGTCAGCCGCAATGAATCGGGAGACTTAACGTTATGAGTGCTGCCGCAGGCTCGACGCAGGCCGGGGGAGCTGTTCCCTGGTATCGCGAACCAACGAAAGATCAATGGCTGGCCTGGATCGCGGGCTGGCTCGGCTGGACGCTCGATGCGTTCGATTTCACGATGTTCCTGCTGATCATGGTGCCGATCTCCAAGGAGTTCGGCGTGCCGCTGACTGCCGTGGCGTTCGTCCTGTCGGTCACGCTGTGGCTTCGCCTGGTCGGTGCGGTGACCTCCGGCTGGGTCGCCGACCGGATCGGGCGCAGGTCGCCGCTGATGGTTTCGATTCTGCTCTACTCGCTATGCAACTTCGCTGCCGGCTTCTCGCCGAACTTCGCGATGCTGTTCCTGTTCCGCGGTCTGCTCGGCCTCGGCATGGGCGGTGAGTGGCCCGCCGGCGCCGCGCTGGCGATGGAGTCCTGGCCAGCCCGCTCGCGCGGTTTCATGAGCGGCATCCTGCAAGGTTCGTGGAGCCTGGGCTTCCTGTTCGCCAGCCTGATCTACGGCCTGCTGTTCAACAGCATCGGCTGGCGCGGCATGCTGTGGATCGGCATCCTGCCGGCCTTCGTCGTGATCTACGTGCGCTTCTTCGTCAAGGAACCCGCGGTCTGGGCGGAAAACCGGGCAACTCAGAACGCGGAAAACCGCCAGATGCATACGCCGCTGTTCAGCATCTTCAAGCCGGCCGTGCTCGGCAATACGCTGACCGCGTGCTGGTGGATGATCAGCGGCTTCATCGTCTACTACTCGATCAACGCGTTGTTCGCGACGCATCTGCAAAAAGATCTGAATCTGAGCCCGGCCGTCGTGGCGACACCCGTTGCGCTCGCCAATCTGCTGGCGTTCCTGGCGATGGGGTTCTGGGGCGTGCTGGCCGACCGCATCGGCCGGCGCTGGTCGATGATCATTCCGGCGGCATTCGCGATCTTCATCGCGCCGATCTACCTGCTGTCGCACGACCTGATGACGATCATCGTCGGCTTCACCGTGCAAGGCCTGTTCGGCCAGGCGATCTATGGCCAGAACCCGAGCTACCTGGCGGAGCGCTTCCCCACCGAGGTACGCGCTACAGCGGGTGCCCTTGTCTATCACTCAGGCGCCTTCGTTGCCGGGTTCATCCCGCTGATCCTGACCGGGATCGCCACCAACTATGGCGTCGGGTTCGGCATCTCCATGCTGATCGGCACCATCGTCGGTGCGGGCAGTTTCATCCTGGCGGTGCTGTGCGGGCCGGAAACCAAGGGAAAGGTGCTCGATCCCAAACTCGTGCTGGCTTGAGCGATGCCCGGCGGCCGGTGGTTGATCCACCGGCCGCTGCCACCGCGTCATGGCGGGCCGGTCCGTCATGACGATGGTGCCGCAACGCCAACACGTCTCATCCGCACATCATCCGATGGCCGGTCGCAGTCACCGGCGCACGCGTGACGGTGACCGGGTGTTGCCTCGATTGTGACCGGTTCATCGCCACAGTGATTTGGTTGCCTCCCATCGGCCCCTGATAACTAGGCCCGACGATTACCCATTGGAGGGACGCAACACATGAACCTGATACTCCTCATCATCATTCTCATGATCCTGTTCGGGGGCGGCGGCTTTTACTTCGGCGGCCCGTATGTCGGTGGCGGGCTGGGCACGATCCTGCTGATCGTCCTCATCGTCTTGCTGGTGCGAGGATAAACGGCGGGACGAAAAAGCGACGACGCGACCAGCGCGTGAATTGGACTAACACCAACCGGCGAAAAGATTGACCCACGGACGGCGCTACCATCGTCATGCCGGCGCAGGCCGGCATCCACGACGTGCCTCGGCGCGTGGCGCGAGGTCACGGTCACCGCTCGCCGCGCCGATGAGCGAACAATGCGCTGTGTTGGTATGGGTCAGTACCCAACACCCTCGGGTCGCCGGCGGTGCCGCCCGCCTCGCGCCCGCCGATTTCCGGCACCCCTGATCCATCAAGGGTTTTTTCATTCTCCGGGCGCAGGGTGGGCGGCATGGCCGTGATCAACCTGCCGATGGCCGAATCCTACCAGCCGGTCAGCTTCGCCGAGCGTGGTGTCGATGCGCCTTTCACCGCGCCACTGCTCTCCGGTGCCCGGATGCGCCCGATGAACCGGTCCGGGATCGAGCTGGTGGTGCCGAACCCGTCCGGCGGCCGCGGCGTCTATATCCTGCCCTGGGACAGCGCCCGCACGCTCTGCCGCCCGACGGTGCACGACCTGCGGCTGTATGAGGAGCTGCGGCGGCTGCCGGCGCTGACCCCCAGCTCGGTTCGTCTCGCCGCCCGCGTCGTCGCCACCGAGGGATTGGCCGGCCACGCGGCCCAGGCCGCCGCCATCGCCGCGGCAACCGGTGACGCGGCGGCTCGGCTGCGCACGGTCTCCCTGCTCTGGCTGGCACTGCGCTCCGCCGCCCTGCCCGGGCTGACACCGGAGGCGGTCTCGCGCGATCTCGATGCGCTCGGCGCGCTGTTCGCCCCGATCGGCCTGCCGCCCAACGCCGACGCGGCCCGCCTGCCGACGCTGCTCGCCGATTTGGCCACCCTGCGCGCCGAGACCGACATGTGGGCGAAGGTCAATGCGGGGGAGGCGATCGCCGCGCTGGCCGCCATGGTGGCCGCCGCCGCCGCCCTGGTGATCAGCGCCGCCGCTATCCTCGTGCAGAATACCCGTGGCCTGGCGGCGGATGTCCCGGCGCTGCTGCACCAGTGGGCTCGCACTCCGGACGAGCTGACGGAGCGGATTGCCCGAACCGAATGGCTGCTGGACGGCTGGCATCGCATCATCCTGCTGTGGCGCGACGCCAGATGGCCCACCGCGCAACGCGCCGCTTTGCTGGAAATGGCACAGCTCGTCCCGGACCTGCCGGAGGAAGCGGCCGAGTGGACCGGGCAGCAGTGGGCGAGCTTGCAGCCCGGCCATGACTGCCGGGTCATCAGCCTGAGTGAGGGTTGGCGTACCGGCAGCGCCAGCTTCGGCCTGATCGCGCGCAATGAGCGCCTGCGGGCGCTCTCCGCGTGACGGGGCGACGATGATGGCGCAGAAGTCCGGCGGCTCCTCGGGACGCGACATCCGCGAACTCGGCCGCCGCCTGGCGGAGGCGCCGGATGCCGAGGTGGCGCGCGCGGTCGCTGTGGTGGACCAGTTGCCGCACCGCGGGGGTGCCGACCAGTTGATCGAGCCGCTGCGCCGGCGGCTGGCCCAACTGCGTCCGCCGCGGCCGTTGCGCTTCACCCGCCTGCTGTTCCTGCCGCTGGAGCCGCTGATCGTGCCGCCGCCACGCTGGCAGCCGCATCTACCCACCATCCCGCGGTCGGCCTTGACGCCGCTCGCCGCCACGGTGCGGGCCGGGCTCGGCGCCGAGGCCGCGGCGATCGATGCGCTGATCCGGGCATTGTCCGCGCACCAGACCGAGGCCGTCGCCCGCGCCGGCGACCTGCTGTGGCCGCGCGCGGCCGGTTTGCTCGCCGCCGCGCCGCTGCCGGTCGGCTGGGCCGAAACCGGGCTGAACGTGGCGCTGTATCCGGCGCTGGCGCGGCGGATTGGCGCGGTGCTGACGCAGGCCCCGCTGCTGCGGGAACTCGTCGCCGAGGCCGACGCCGGCATCGCGTCGCCCCGGCTGGCGCCAATTCAGGCCATGCTCGCCGATGTCCGGGCGCGCTGTCCGGACGCGCTGACCATGCTGATCACTCTGCTGCTGGCGAAGTTGCCGCAACTCGCCGCGCTGCTGGCTGAAATCGCGCCGGAGCTGGGCCCATCCGGGGAAACCGCGCTGCGGCAAGCCGGCCAGGACGCAACCGAGGCGTTGCTGGTGGGCCTCGAAACCGGCGGCGGAATGGAAATCGCGGTTTCTCGCATCGACCTGGCGGATGCCGCCCAGGAGATACGGCGCACCGTGACGCTGCTGCGGCAACTGGCGGAACGCACCGACGTCCCCCAGATGCGCGCGCGCGAGCAAGCGATCCGCCAGCGGCTCGATGCCGGCTGCCGACAGCGATTTGCCCAGGCCATGACCGCCGAGTTCCTGCCGTTGTTGCGCCAGCCGCCGGCCGGGAGCGACGCCGCTGCGGAGAATGCACTGGAAACGACGGCGCGGCATCTGCGGGAACTGGAGAGCGAAGCGCGCGTCATTGGCGGCGGCGACGCCTATGACGCGCAGTTGCGCGAGGCCGCCGCGGCGGTGCGGGCCGGTGGGGCCGGGATGACCCTGGCCGCGCGGGTGCGGCTGGTCGAGATTCTCGCAGGTCCGGAGGCGGCCATGGCGCTGCTACGGCCGGGGTAGCAAGGAAACCTCTCCCGCTGCGCGGGAGAGGTCGAGGTGCGCAGCACCGAGGGTGAGGGTGTCGCGTGCCGCACGCTATTGAACAAGCAAGTCGGGCCGTGCGCCGACCCGATCGCTCTCACCCGCGACGCTCTCGCGCCTCGACCGCTCCCGCGCGTGGCGCGGGAGCGGTTACAGCGTCAGCCGCGCCTCGATCACGTCGGGTTCTTCCGGCAAGCGCCGGAGCGAAAAACCGAGATGCCGTACGAAAGCCAGCATCGGCGCGTTTTCCGCCAGCACCTGGCCGACCACCTCGGCCATTCCGCATTGCCGCGCCCAGTCGATCAGCCGCTGCATCAGGTGCGACGCCAACCCGTGCCCCTTCACATCCGGCTGCACGATCACGGCGAATTCGCCGCTGCGCCCGCCTGGCTCGCGCACCAGCCGCGCCACGCCGACGGTCTCGCCGGTCGCCTCGCGCGCCGCGATGAACGCCATCTCGCGGTCGTAATCCACCTGGGTCAGCCGCGCCATCTGCTCTTGCGACAGCTCGCGCATGGTGGAGAAGAACCGATACCGCACGTCCATCGCCGGCAGCCGGCTGAAAAATCCGCCATGCTGTTCGGCGTCTTCCGGGCGGATCGGCCGGACGACGAAGCTCTCGCCACCGCCCGACCAAAGCTCGACCAGTTCGGACGGGTAGGGTGCGATCGCCAGCATCGCCGGCGGCGCGTCGGCGGCGCGCAACCGCAGCCAGGCATCCGCCGCGGTCACCCCGGCCGCATCGGCGAACAAGGCCGGAATCTCCAGTTCGGCAATCTCCGGCCAATCGACGATCAACTGGCTGATCCGCACCAGCGCCTCAGCGGCGGCCGGTTCATCGGCCGCCGGCATGTCGCGCAGCGCCTGGCCAAGCATGGCGCCGACGTGGCAACGCCCGATCAGGCCATGCGCCAGCGGCAGGTTGAGCGGCGGCAGGTCCATCGCGAGGTCCTGTATTCCGTCCGCCACCGTGCCGCCCGGGCCGAAGGCGATGACCGGCCCGAACGTCGGATCGTCGGCCACGCGCACTCCGAACTCGCGCGCCCGGGCGACCTGGCGCTGCACCAGGATCCCGGAGTCGGGCGCGGTGCGCGCGCGCCGCGTCTGTCGTGCGACCAGCAGCCGGGCCGCGGCCCGAGCCTCATCCGCGTCGTGCAGGTCCAGCACCAGCGCGCCTGGCGGGCGTTCGCGCGGCGGCACCGCCTGGCGTAGCTTCGCCACCACGGGAAAGCCCAGCAACAATGCGGCTTCGGGGGCATCCTCGGCGCGGGCGACGGAGCGTGTGGGGACACCGGGGATGCCGTAGGCCGCCAGCACGTCGAGTGCCTCGTCCTGGAACAGCCCCAACCGTCCGGACCGCCGGACCTGCGCGAATACCCGGCGCACGGCGGCGCGGTCCGGCGCCACCGACAGCACCGTGCTGGGCGGCAGTTCGCGCGCCGCGGCACGGTTGCGCCGGTCGCGCACCAGGTGCTGGAAGCCCCGCACCGCCTGGGCCGGCGTGGCGAAGACCGCCAGGCCGGCTTTCGCCAGCGTAGCGCGATGTAGCGCGCCGGTGGTCTCGCCCATGGCGCAGACCAGCAGCGGCACGCGCATCGACGGTGCGGCCGACTCGACCACCGCCATTGTCGTCGCGTCGGTCGCGCCATCAGGCGCGTGCACCACCAGCACACCGCCGACCCCCGGCGTTGCCGCCACCGAGGCGATCGTCGCCGCGAGTTGTGCCGTCGCGTCGAGCGGCACATGGACGATGCCATGCTCGGTGCCCGGCAGGTCGGCGAGACGCAGTCCGTCTTGCAGGGCGGCATCGGCGGCGAGCCGGCCGGCGCCGATGGCATTGGTGACGATCGCCAGCGCCTCGCCGCGGGCCGGGCGGGCACGGGACAGGGTTTCCGCGGCGGCCAGCAGGTCCTCGAACCGGCTGACGCTCAGCACGCCGGCACGACGCAAGGCGGCCTCGAAGGCCAGCTCGGCCTCGCCTGACCCGTCGTCCAGCAGGCGGCCGCCGGCGCGGATCGCCACCACCGGGCGCAGCCGAGCCGCCGCGCGGGCGGCGGACAGGAACGCGCGGTGGTCCTTCAGCCGGCGGATGTCGAGCAGAATGGCACCGGTGTTGGAATCCCGGCAGAGCCAGTCGAGCGCGCGGCCGAAGCCGATATCCGCGTTGCCGCCGATGCCGATGATATGGCTGAAGCCAACGCCGTTCGGTCCGGCCCAGTCGATCACCGCGCGGCACAGCGCAGCGGATTGCGACACCAGCCCGAGGCGGCCCGGCGGCGGCGGGATGTGCGCGCGCGTGGCGTTCAGGCCGATGCCGGGGACGGCGATGCCGAAGGAGTGCGGGCCGAGCAAGTGCACGCCGGTGCGCCGGACGGCTTCCGGCAGGCCGTCGGCCGGGCCGGGCACGATTGCGGCGTAGCAGCCGATGCCTGCCAGAGCCTCCAGCGCCGGGGCGATGGTGGCCGGCGGGCCGGCGAGAATCGCCAGATCGGGCGCGGCGGACAGCTCGGCCGGGCTTTCCGCCGACTGCACTGTGCCGCGAAACGCGCCGAGGCTGAGGTTGGCGGAGATCTGCGCGCCGACCGCGGTGCTGGCGCCGACTACCGCCACCGAGCGTGGCCGAAACAGGGAATCGGGGTTGAAGCGCCCGGCGGAGTTAAGACGAGGAACGGTCATGATGAGCCGCGGCTATGATGCGGCGCAACATAAGGGCGCGGCGGGGCGGCGATGCAAGCGTCGCGCGCGCCGGAGGGAGGCGTTGCATGGCAGCCGGTCGCGCAGCGCTGGGGGCGATGCCGGTGCGACACGGTCGGCCGATACGGTGGGGTGACCGCGGCGAATCCCCTTCCGTCGTCCACCAACGGAATCCGCGGGCGGTCGCATGCACCGCGCGCTACGGCCTGCCGATCGTGACGCAGCATATCACTGTGCCGTGGCCGCTTGCCATGATGCGGGATGGCGATGCGCAGCCGGCCAGGTCGAACATGCGCTATGCGTTCCATACCAGGTCGGTGTTGCGCCAGTTTCTGGCGATGGTACGGCAGACAGCACAGACGTATCGCGTCGATCATGCATAACCGTGGGCGTGCAGGGACGGGTTGCCACACCGAACACCGCCCCGGCTTGACCGGCGCCGTCATCGCGGCACCCTTGATGTCAGTGCGGCGCCGGTCGATCACGCAGCGCGCACGCGGGGCAGAGAAGGGGAGACACTGCATGGCCGACCGCTCGCGTTGGGATCCGGAAATGGCCGCCTTCACCGCGGCGGCCGAGGCTGCTGCCGCCAAGTATCCGCCGGTCCGGCTGGAGGTGCCGCTCGATCCACACCGTGCCACCAACGATGCGCTGAACCTGCCCTTCGCGCGCGGCGGACCGGCAATGGCAGAGACCGCCGATCGCTGGATTGCCGCGCGCGGGCGACGGATTTTCTGCCGCGTCTATCGGCCGCGCGTCGACCGCGCGTTGCCGACGATGGTGTATTTCCACGGCGGCGGCTGGGTCTGGGCCTCGGTCGATACGCATGACCGGCTGGTGCGCGAATATTGCGCCGCCGGCGACGTGGCGGCCGTGTCGGTGGATTATGCGCTATCGCCGGAAGCGAAGTTTCCGCAGGCGTTGGAGGAATGCATCGCAGTGCTGCGATGGATTGCCGCGCATGGCGCCGAGTGGGGCCTCGATACGTCGCGTCTGCTGGTCGGCGGCGATTCGGCCGGTGGCAACCTGGCGCTGGCCACCGCTCTGCTGGCGCGCGACACCGGCGGACCGGCGCTGCGCGGTATCCTGACGGCCTACCCGGTGAGCGACAGCGCGCTGGACACCCCGAGCTATCAGGAATTCGGCGATGGTTCGTGCGGCCTGAGCCGCGACAGGATGGCGTTCTACTGGTCGGTCTACGTGCCGCACGCCGCGGACCGGCTGCACCCGCTCGCCGCCCCGCTGCGCGCCGATCTGCGCGGACTGCCGCCGGTGCTGGTGCATCTGGCGGAACTGGACGTGCTGCGGAGCGAGGGCGAGGCGTTGGTGGGGCGGCTGCGCGAGGCCGGCGTGGCGGTGGAGACGGAGATTTTCCCCGGTGTGGTGCACGGCTTCCTGCGCGCCATGGCGACGGTGGGCAAGGCGCGCGACGCGGTCGCCAAGGCGGGGGCTTGGCTTCGCGGGTTGGGGTAAGTGTGAGGGGCGCAGGACAGTGCAAACGGGAGCCGTCGCGCCAAATGCGTGGTAGGACCCATCCTGACCACCGACGCAGGCGGAGGCGTATAACATGAGCGATTACGACACCGGCCTGCTGCTCTGGAGCGAGCGCCAGGCTGCTCTGCTGCGGCGGGCTGCCGCCGGCGAGCGGGTCAACGATCAGGTGGACTGGGAACACGTCGCGGCGGAAATCGAGTCCTTGGGCAAGAGCGACAGGCGCCAACTGACCAACCGGATTCGGACTATCCTGACCCACCTGATCAAGCAGCAGACGTCTCCGGCTGCGGAACCACGACCGGGCTGGCACGAAACGATCATCGAGCAGCGTGCCGAAATCCGGACTCTGTTGGAAGACAGCCCCAGCCTGTGGTCCACCGTGCCGACGATCGTCAGCAAGGAACTGCCCGCTGCCCGCGCTGCAGCCCTTGCCTTCCTGACCGACCACAACGAGCAGTCGCGCGTTGACCTGGCCGAGCTTGATTTCACAGCGGATCAAGTACTCGGTCCCTGGATGCCATGAGTGGCAGCCGTAGCGAACCAACTGCTGCGACCCAATCACCAGGTCGCAAACATGATCGCCACCGCGACCGCCATCGTCCCGGTGCACAGCCACCCGATCGCCCATAGCGGCCGCGGCAGCACGAAGCGGCCCATCACGTCGCGGCGCATCGCCATGAGCATGATGATCGCCATCAGCGGCACCGCCACCACGCCGTTGATCACCGCCGACCAGAACAGCGCCTTGATCGGATCCAGCCCGACGAAGTTGATCAGGATGCCGATCAGCGTGGACACCGCAATCGTGCCGTAGAACGCTTTGGCATCGAGCGGCTTGCGATCCAGGCCGGTGGTCCATCCCAGCGCCTCGCCGAGCGCATAGGCGCCCGTCCCGGCCAGCACCGGCACCGCGAGCAGACCGATGCCGATGATGCCGCCTGCGAACAGCGTGAAGGTGAACATCCCGGCGATCGGCCGCAACGCCTCGGCCGCCTGGGACGAGGTCTGGATGTCGGTGACGCCATGCGCGTTCAAGGTCGCCGCGGTGCTGACGATGATGAACAGGCTGACCACGTTCGAATACGCCATGCCGATATACGTATCGAACCGCATCCGTCCGATCTCCGCCGGCGCCTGCTCGGGCGCATCGAGCAATGGTTGCGCCAAAGGATCGATCCGCTCGTCCTCCGCCTCCTGTGACGATTGCCAGAAGAAGCAATAGGGCGTGATCGTCGTGCCCAGCACCGCCACCACGGTGACGACGTAATCCTTGCTAAGCGAAAAGTTCGGCACAAAGGTGCGATACAGCACAAGCCCCCAGGGCACGTGCACCACCAGCGCGACCGCCACATAAGAAAGCAGGATGAAGCTGCCCCATTTCAGGATGGCGACATAACGCTCGTAGCTGATGAACACCTCGAGCACGACGCAGCCGATCGCGAAGCCGACGACATACAGGCTGGTCGGGCCGCCGAGCAGCAACGTCAGCGCCGCCCCCATCGCACCGAGATCGGCACCGAGATTGATGATGTTCGCCGCCAGCAGCAACCCGACGATGGCACGCAGCAGCCAGGACGGGTAATGCGCGCGGATGTTGCCGGCGATGCCCTGGCCGGTCACGCGGCCGATGCGCGCGCTGATCTCCTGGATGGCTACCATCAGCGGGAAGCAGAACAGCATCACCCAGCACATCGCGTAGCCGAACTGCGCGCCGGTTTGCGAGTAGGTGGCGATCCCGCTCGGATCGTCGTCGGAGGCGCCGGTAATCAACCCCGGGCCGAGCCGGCCGAGCCATCCCTTGGGTGCGGGGCCTCGGCGAGCACGGTGCCGGGCGATGCGGGCCGCCAGTATGGCGCGTGCCCTGGCTTCAGTGTTCGTGAGCGTCATTCCGCCGGCGGCGCCTTCGCTGAGGCGGCCACCTTAGCTTGGTTGTCGGGGGTCTGGAACAGCGCGCAGCGGATCGCCAGGCGATAACGGCGATGCGTTGCGGTATAGCAAGATCTCAACACGGACGTCACCGCGTTAAAAGTCGTGCTCGCAACAGGCAGGATCACCCGGGGCTGGCAGCACCAAGCCGCTATGCCCCGCTCCTCAAGCGAAACCGCTGGATTTTCCCGGTCTGCGTCTTCGGCAGGGCATCGGTGAACATCACCGATCGCGGATACTTATACGGCGCGATCGTCGCCTTGACATGGTTCTGCAGCCGCAGCCGCGTTGCGTCGTCGGGCGCTACTCCGCCAGCCAGCACGACATGCGCCTGGACGATCTGGCCGCGTGCTTCGTCCGCCACGCCGATGACCGCGCATTCCTTCACCTCGGCGCACGACAGCAAAGCGGCTTCGACTTCCGGTCCGGCGATGTTGTAGCCGCTCGAGAGGATCATGTCGTCCGAACGCGCGGCGAAATGAAACCGTCCCGCCGCGTCCTGTACAAACGAATCGCCGGTCAGGTTCCAGCCATCCCGCACATAGTTTCGCTGGCGCGGATCGGCGAGATAGCGACAGCCGGTCGGCCCGCGCACCGCCAGGCAACCCACCGTGCCGCGCGGCACCTCGTGCATGGCGTCATCGACCACCCGCGCTGCATAGCCCGTCACCGGCTTTCCGGTGCTGCCCGGCGCCAGGTCATCGAGCCGGTTGGTGATGAAGATATGCAGCATCTCGGTCGCGCCGATCCCGTCCAGGATCGGTTTTCCCACCTTGCGTATCCACTCCTCGAACACCGGCGCCGGCAGCGTCTCGCCGGCCGACACCGCGATGCGCAGCGACGAGAGGTCCGCGCCCCGGTCCATCGCCTGCAACATGGCGCGATAGGCGGTCGGCGCGGTGAAGCTGATCGTCGCTTTGTAGGTCTGGATGATCTCCACCATGTTCGGCGGCGAGGCGTTCTCCAGCAGCGTTGCCGCCGCGCCGAAACGCAACGGGAAGATCGCCAGCCCGCCGAGGCCGAAGGTGAACGCCAGCGGCGGCGAGCCGACGAACACGTCGTCCGGCGTCACGTGCAGCACTTCCTTCGCGTAGCCATCGGCGATGATCAGCAGGTCGCGATGAAAATGCATCGTGGCCTTCGGTTCGCCGGTCGTCCCCGACGTGAAGCCGAGCAAGGCCACGTCGTCCCGTCCGGTCGGCACCGCGGCGAACCGCACCGGTTTGCCCAGCGCCAGCCGGTCGAGTTCCGCGTCGTGGTTGGCGGTGCCGTCGAACCCGACGACCGTGTTCAGGAACGCGCTGTCCTTGGCGCAATGCACCAGGTCGTCCATCAGCCGCGTGTCGCACAGCGCCAGCGACACCTCCGCCTTGTCGACGATCTGCGTCAGTTCGCCGGAGCGCAGCATCGGCATGGTGTTGACCACCACGGCGCCCGCCTTGGTCGCCGCCAGCCAGCACGCCACCATGGCCGGATTGTTGGCGGAACGGATCAGCACCCGGTTGCCCGGAATGACGCCGTAATCCTCCACCAGGGCGTGGGCGATGCGGTTGCTCCAGTCGGTCAGCTCCTTGTAGGTGCGCCGGCGGCCGTTGCCGATCAGCGCCGTATGGTCGCCGAACCCCTTGCCGACCATCGCGTCGGTGAGTTCCACGGCGGCGTTCAGGCGTTCCGGATAGTCGAAGCCGTCCAGCATCAGGTCCGGCCATTGCTCCGGAGGCGGCAGCCTGTCGCGGGCGAACGTATCGAGGTGGGCCGATGGTCCCAGCATGTCATCCCTCCGCGGGCGCATGCGGCGCCGCCGATCACGCGCTCATTTTGCCCGGCGCGGCAAAGCGATCAACCGCGGCCGCCACGGGGGGATTGTGGGGAGATGGGTCGGACGGCTCCGCCGATCGACAGCGGGGATTATGATTGCGTCACGCCCGCGAAACCGTATGCCCGGCGCCGCCGCATCAGCGCCAGGCCGCCCATTGCCATGCCCAGCATCGCGAGCGAGGTCGGTTCCGGCACCGGGTCATAGCCGAGCGCCTCCAGCATCAGGTATTCGGGCGATGACGCGGTTTCGTTCGCTTGCTGGTTGGGGCAGGTGAAAGCATCCTGCACGTAGTCGGGACAACCACTGGAGGAAAGGAAGTCGCCGAAATCCCCGCCGGAAGCCTGATTGAACCCGACGATGGCGGTCACGCCGCCATTGACTGAGAAATACGCGGTCGGGGTGGTGGATGACGTGCAGAGGGCGCTCGGCGTCGCCGCGGCGGTGCAGAAGCTGGGCGTATGCGGAGCGCTGTAGCGGTAGAGATCCAGCGGGCCGTCGAATAGCGTCAGGGGATGATAGATGTTGTTCAGGCCATAAGTCGCGATGGCATTCAGCGTCGAACCCGCGCCGCCGCCGCCGAGGACCTCATCGGTCTCATGTTCCACGATTCGGATTGCGTCATAGTACCCCGAGGCAACCGGGCGCGTGTAGTCGATCGGCTGGTTGCTGCTCAGGGTGATGACGCCGTCATAGAGACCGAGCCCGGCGCCGGCGCCGTTACAGCTCGTGATGACGACACCCGTGCTGTTGTAGCATGGCGTGACGGATGCGTCTCCCAGCCCGACCCGGAGCAGAGCGGTGGAGGCTGCAATGTCCCGCGACCCGTTTGCGTCGTTGCCGTATCCCAGATTGGCAACCGCCGTGGCCAGCGTGGTGTTGGCGGGGTTGGCCGTTGCATCGGTCTTCAGCAGAGCGATGTAGCTGCTGTAGGTCTCGGTATCCTCCACGGTGCTGCTATCGCTCAGGACACCCGAAGCGGTCGGCGCGGTGGTGAACAGGATGCTCACCGTGCCGGGGTTGCTGTACAGGCTGGCAATGGCATCCACCGCGGTATCGATGGCGGTTTCGATCGTGGCAGCGTTCGGGGCACTGGTAATCGAGGCTTCGAAGCCCGCGTCGATGACCAACGCATGCGCCTGCGTCACCGCCAGAAGCACGATACAGGCGATGCCTGACGCCTTGGCAAACTGGCTCACAAAGTGACACTTACGCCGCATCATTCCCGATACTCCTCACGCAGGCGTGATATTGACACATCGCGGCGACAGCAGAAAGTCGTTATTTCAACGTTAATTACAACTATAACGTGAATACTGGCTGCTGATCTGCTACTTGCAGGAACGGCTTCGGCCTGTCTCCTGCACGGCTACCAAAGCCTGGCTCGGCCCACCGGCTCCCATGTCCTTATCCGTCGCTTTGCGCTGATCCCGGGGCCGAGCAACGCCGGGTCGTATCGACCGCTATTGCGGTGAAAGGCAACCCGTGCGCGCGATCGGGCTGGTCCGATCGGCCGATGCGTGCCAGGGAGGCGCATGCCCCTGATCTACCTCATCGCCGGCGAGGCCAGCGGCGACGCCATCGGCGCCCGCCTGATGCGCGCCATCGCCGCGCGCCGGCCCGACACGGACTTCGCCGGTATCGGCGGCGAGGCCATGGCAGCCCAGGGCCTCGCCAGCCTGTTCCCGATGCGCGACCTCGCCCTGATGGGCTTGCTCGAGATCATCCCGCGCCTGCGCATGCTCAGGGCCCGGCTGAACCAGGCGACCGCGGACATCGCCACGCGGCGCCCCGTCGTCGTGGTGACGATCGACTCGCCCGGCTTCACCCTGCGGGTGCTCCGCGCCGTCGTCCCGCTCGGCATTCCCCGCGTCCACTACGTCGCGCCGCAAGCCTGGGCGTGGCGCGAAGGCCGGGTGAAGCACTACCCCGGCCTGTGGGACCGGTTGCTCTGTCTGCTGCCGTTCGAGCCGGCGTTCTTCGCCCGCCACAACCTGCCGGCGACCTTCGTCGGCCATCCGGTGCTGGAGAGCGGCGCCGATACCGGCGACGCCGCCGGCTTCCGCGCCCGCCACGCCATCGCCCCCGATACACGCATCCTCACCATGATGCCCGGCAGCCGTCGCACCGAGGTTTCCCGATTGCTCCCCATCCTCGGTGCCACCTTGCAGCGCGTCGCGGCGCTCGTCCCGCACCTGCAACCGGTGGTGCCGATCGCCGCGCCCGTCGCCGAGGCGGTCCGCCGGGGCACCGCCGCCTGGCCGATCCCGCCGATCCTGGTCACCGATACGGCAGAAAAACACGACGCTTTCGCCGCTTCCGCCGCCGCGCTGACCAAGTCGGGCACCGCTACTCTGGAGCTGGCGCTCGCCGGCGTGCCGATGCTGGTCGGCTACCGCGTCAACCCGCTCACCGCCGCCATCGCGCATTACCTGGTCACCGTGCGCTACGCGTCGCTGCTGAACCTGCTGGCCGGGCGCGAGATCGTCCCCGAGATGATCCAGCAGGCCTGCACGCCGGCCCGCCTCGCCGCCACGCTGACCCGTCTGTTGACCGACCCCGCGACGGCGGCGGCACAACGCGCTGCCTGCCGCGCGGTGCTGGAACAGCTTCGTCCGCCGCACGGCTTGCCCTCGGAAGCCGCCGCGAACGCGGTGCTCGAACTGCTGGACCAGGCCGCGCGCGGGGCCTATGTGCAGCCGGCGATCCCCCCTCGCGCCGCAGGAGCGCCGCCATGAGCGTCGGCCAATTCCCCACCACCCGCATGCGCCGCAACCGCTACGACGCCTGGACCCGCCGGCTGGTGGCGGAGAACGCGCTGTCGGTGGATGACCTGATCTGGCCGGTGTTCATCATCGAGGGCCGCGGCACCACCACCGACGTCGCCTCGATGCCCGGCGTGCAGCGGGTCACCCTCGATCGCCTGGCGCGCCACGTCGAGCCGGCGCTGCAATACGGCATCCCCGCCGTCGCGCTGTTCCCCGCCACGCCGCCGGAGAAGAAGGACGCCGAAGGCACCGAGGCCACCAATCCGGAAAACCTCATGTGCGAGGCGGCCCGGCTGCTGAAGCGCGAGTTCCCCGAACTGGGCCTGGTCGGCGACGTGGCGTTGGACCCTTATACCGACCACGGCCATGACGGCGTGATCCGCAACGGCTACGTGGCCAACGACGACTCCCTCCGCGTGCTGACCCGCCAGGCGGTGAACCAGGCCGAGGCCGGCATCGACGTGATCGCTCCCTCGGACATGATGGACGGCCGCGTCGGCGCCATCCGCGGCGCGCTGGACGAGGCCGGGCTGATCCACACCCGCATCATGAGCTACGCGGCGAAGTACGCCTCGGCGTTCTACGGCCCGTTCCGCGATGCGGTCGGCTCGGGCGGCGCGCTGAAGGGCGACAAGAAGACCTACCAGATGGACCCGGCCAATTCCGACGAGGCGCTGCGCGAGGTCGCGCTCGACATTGCCGAAGGCGCCGACATGGTGATGGTGAAGCCGGGCTTGCCCTACCTGGACATCGTGCGGCGCGTGAAGGACCGCTTCGGCGTGCCGACTTTCGCCTATCAGGTGTCGGGCGAATACGCGATGGTCATGGCCGCGGTGCAGAACGGCTGGCTGGAGCACCACCGCGCGATGATGGAGACGTTGATGGCGTTCAAGCGGGCCGGGTGCAACGGTGTGCTGACCTACTTCGCCCCTGAGGCCGCCAAGCTGCTGCGGCGCTGACTGGACGCAAGGAAGATCAGGGCTCTGCCCTGAAACCCGCCCAGGGGCTTTGCCCCCGGGACCCCCAGCAAAGGCGCAGCCTTTGCAATCCATCCGTTGGGAGAGGTTGGAGGGGGAGGAGGCCATGTGCCGCGGCTGTCGTTCCGACCGCCGGTCGGAACGACAGCCGCGGCACATGGCCTCCTCCCCCTCCAACCTCTCCAACTGAAGGGTCCCAAGGGCTCCGCCCTTGGCGGGGCTCCAAGGGGCAGAGCCCCTTGGTGGGGTTCCAGGGGCAAAGCCCCTGGCCTTCCCTGCGCTCAGGCGGCGCGCACGGCGGCGACGAACGTGTTGACTTCCCCGGACAATTGCTCCGACTGCTTCGACAAGTCGCCGGCCGCGCTGAGCACCTGGCTGGCGCCGGCGCCTGTCTCGTTCGCCGACTGGCTTACGCCGCTGATATTCGCCGTCACCTCCTGGGTTGCCTGCGCCGTCTCCTGCACGTTGCGCGCAATTTCCGCAGTCGCGGCGCCCTGCTCTTCGACCGCGGAGGCGATGCTGGCCGCAATCGTACTGACCTCGGTAATGGTGGCGGCAATGTCGCGGATGGCTTCCACGGCTTCCTTGGTCGCGGTCTGGATCTGGCTGATCTGGGTGCCGATCTCGCCGGTGGCTTTCGCAGTCTGTGTGGCCAGGTTCTTGACCTCTGACGCCACCACGGCAAACCCCTTGCCCGCATCTCCGGCGCGCGCGGCCTCGATGGTTGCATTGAGCGCCAGAAGGTTGGTCTGACCGGCGATATCGCTGATCAAGCCGACCACCTGTCCGATCTTCTCGGCGCCCTCGGACAGGGCGCGCACGATGCCGTCGGTGCGCTGCGCGTCGGCCACCGCCTTGTCGGTGATCTTCGCCGACTGGGCGACCTGGCGGCTGATCTCCTGGATGGATGCGGTGAGCTCGTCGGCGGCGGAGGCCACCGTTTGCACGCCGGTGCTGGCCTCCTCCGCGGCGCTGGCAACGGCGCTGGCCTGTTGATTGGTGCGGGTCGCCGTGCCGCTCATCGAGCGCGCCGTAGCTTCCAGTTCGGTCGACCCGGAGGCGAGCTGGCTGACCAGGCCACCGACTTTGGCTTCGAAGCCTCGCAGCAGGACGTCGAGCTGGGCGGCCCGCCTTTCCCGGTTGGCCTGCGTGGCCTCCTTCTCTCCGGCCAACTGCCTGGCCTCGACGGCGTTACGCTTGAAGACGTCGAGCCCACGCGCCAGCATGCCGATCTCGTCGGCTCGGTCGGCACCGGCGACGGCGGCCTCCAGATCGCCCGTGGCGAGACGATTGACAGCCGCCGTGATGAGCCGCAGCGGCCCGGCAACGCTACGCACGATCGCAAGGCCGGCCCCGATGCAGAGCAGGCCGCACAGCGCCAGGGCGCCGATCGTCCAAAGGCGTGCGGATCCGTAGGTCGCCTCGCCTTCCTGGGCGGCGATCTTGCCTTGCGCTGCGTTGAAATCCATGTCGGCGACGATGGCGTTGACCGCTACGTCGTAGTTGGCCCGATCCTCACCGTCATACAGGCGGGACATCGCGTCCAGGTCGTGCCGTTTCGCCAGGTCGCCGACCTGAGCGTTGCTCGCCTTGAGTTTTATCCAGGCATCGGCGTAGGTCCGCATCAGCCGCTCGTCGTCGGTGCCTGCCGTGATAAGCGGCTGGTAGTTGGCGTAGGCCTTCTCCGCCTCGGACTGCGCCGTCTGGAAGGCGCTGAGGTCGCTGGCGAGATCCGACTTGTCACTGGCCCCGGCCGATATCGCGACGCGAGCTTCTCTGACCCGCGATTCTCTGACCGCGGAGACCAGTTTGCCGAGTGCGGTTGTGGATGGCAGCCAATTGTCGCGGATGTCGGCTGCCTTGCTGTTGACGGCGGCGGTCTGCGACAGACCGAACAGCCCGAGTCCCACGGTGGTGACGAAGACCAGCGCGAAGGCGGCGACGACCTTGGTGGCAATGGTAAGGTGCTGCCAGCCTTGCATGACTCTCTCCACGGACAGATGCGGTGCGCTGTGTCGTTGCATGACGGCAATGGGCGGTCGGGGCATGCCGCGAACGGCGGACTATTCCCCAACCGGGTAAACGCCGGGTAAATGGCTGTGGGTGGCGTCGGAGGTCAGTGCCGCGCCCTCGGGGCCCGACCGGCTCCGTCGCCACGCTCAATACCAGGTGCCCGAAACACTGCCTCTCGCATGGTTGGCACGGTCCGTCCCGACCGTCTTGGCCCGGCTTGATCCGGCCATCTATCGCGGCACCGCGGCTGCATAGCTGGCCGCGCCAGGCCCGGCCATGACGGCCGGGACGGACCGTGCCGTACGTCAATCTTTCGGACGGTGGGTATAAGTTTGGTCCGGAAACAACCGTCTCGATTGCTGGCGGGGACGGAGTTGCCGCGTCATGCCGATGACCGTCGGCCTCCATGACGTCGCCGCTCACCAGCCGGAAAGGCGTGCATGGCGTGGCTTCGCCCGCTATGACGGGTGGGCGTCTGCCGAACCGGATCTGACGTGGTTGTTGCCCGGCGATGCCTGGGCCGAGGATCGGCGCTGACGGTCTCGGGGCCGATGTCCTATGGCAGCGAAATGCCGTGTGCCGTGTCTCGTGCTACGACCAGCAGCACGTCATCTTTGCCGACCGCGGCTTGGAATTTACCCCAGCGTCGGCATCGCCCGGAGTGTATCGCATGCCGCCCCTGCGCAGATCTTCCATGAGCATTCGCATCATCTCGTTCGGCGAGTGGCATGGCGCGCGGCGAAGCCTCACGGCTTCTCCCGGAACCACGGCCGCGGGTTGCACCGGACCCACGGCGTGACGGAAGATCGGATCCGCATGCCGTTGTCCGACCCGGCGGTTCCAGGGCGAACCCCAAGCAGCGCACCGCCTCCTGCGACACATGGGCACCTGCTGGGCGGCCGGGTCAGCTACGCCCAGCCGCGCGAGGGGTTCCGCAGCGGAATCGAGCCTGTGTTGCTCGCCGCCGCCATCCCCGCGCGTCCCGGCGAGCGCGTGCTGGAAGGCGGCACCGGGGCAGGGGCGGCGCTGTTGTGCCTGGCGGCGCGGGTGCCTGGACTGCACGGGCTTGGCGTAGAGCGCGATCCGTGCCTGGCATCGCTGGCGGCGCGCAATGCCGAGGCGAACGGCGCCGCCGGGCTGGCCTTCCTCGCCGCCGACATCACGGCGCCCGCCTGGTTGGACCCGGCGGCCGGGCGGTTCGACCACGCCTTCGCCAATCCGCCGTACCATGCGCCCGAGGGGACCGCTTCACCGCTGTCCATCCGGGCTCAGGCAAAGCGTGGGGAAGCCGGATTGCTCGCTGCCTGGGCGCGTGCGCTGGCCGCGCCGCTGCGCCATCGCGGCACGCTGACCTTCATCCTGCCGGCCGGGTCGCTGCCCGAGTGCCTTGTCGCGATGGCGGCGGCGGGCTGCGCGGCAGGCGTGGTCCTGCCGCTATGGCCGAAGCTGGGCCGGCCAGCAAAGCTCGTGCTGGTACGTGGCGTGAAAGGCGGCCGTGCCCCGCTGCGGCTGTTGTCCGGCCTCGTGCTGCACGAGGCGGATGGCGGCTTCACCCCGGCAACCGAGGCAATCCTGCGTGGTGGCGCGCCGCTGCCGATGGGTTGAGTGTGTGAGTCCGTGCCGGCTCGATCACGCTCCTGCCACGCCGCCGCCGGCGTCCCCCGAGGGTCCCGCAACGTCGCCCCGCCCTCCACGGTCGGTCCCGCACCGCCGTACCCTCGGGACGCGCCACGCCGCACATTACCCGCCGATCAGCGGCGGCACGATCGGCGTCGTCCGGCCGCCGTGCATCGCCGACCAGCCCACCGGATCGGCGATGAACCGTTCCAGTTCAGCGTGGTCCTCCGCCGCCAGCAATGCATCCCGCCCGGCCCGCAGCACGTCGCTCCAGGTCGCCAGCGCGTGCAGCCGCAACCCGAGCCCCGCGAGCCGTTCCGCCCCGCCGGGAAACGTCCCGTGGTGGAACAAGCACAGCGCCTCGGTCACCGTCGCCCCGGCCGAGCGCAGGCCGCGCGTGAAGGCGACCTTGCTGCCGCCGTCGGTGGTCAGGTCATCGACCAGCAGCACCCGCATGCCCTCGACCGGACCGCCCTCGACCTGCGCGTTCTGCCCGATGCCTAGCGCACGCTTGCGCACGTAGCGCAGCGGCAGGTCCAGCCGGTCCGCGAGCCAGCAGGCCCACGGAATGCCAGCGGTCTCGGCGCCGGCGATCGCATCGAACGGCGGCGCGGTCCCGAAGTCGCGCCGCAGCTTCGCCACCGCGAGATCGGTCATGGCGTGACGCAGGCGAGGCTCGCCGATCAGGCGGCGGCAATCGACATAGACCGGGCTGGCCCAGCCGGCGGCCAGGATAAAGGGATGTTCCCGGCTGAACGCGATCGCCCCGGCGGCCAGCAGCAGCCGCGCCGTCACGACGCCCAGCTCGGCCGGGTCCGGCGTGGCGATGTCGCCGGCGACGATAGCGGCAACCGGGCCTCCGGTCCCGCCATCGGCCCCGGCGTCCCGGGTGGCGCCACCGTCGGCGGAGTCGTCACGGCCGCCGCTGCTCATGGCGCAGCGGCCGCGTCGCGCAGGGCACGCCACAGCACCTCGGCGCCGCGCAGGAAGTCGTCCATCGCCATCGCCTCCTTCGGATTGTGCGACCCATGCTCGTTGCGCACGAAGAGCATGGCGCTCGGGACACCGGCATTGGCGAACACCGCGGCGTCGTGGCCCGCGCCGCTGGGGATCGGTTCGTCCGGCAGCCCCATCGCGCGCACCGTCTCCCGCAGCCGCGCGATCCACGCCGCATCCATCCGCGCGGGTGCCGAGTCCAGCCGGCGATCGAAGCGGAATTCCACGCCGCGCTCTTCGGCGATGCCGGCGCATTCGGAGCGGAACAGGTCGTAGAACGCCTCCAGCGTTTCGGTGCTCTGGCTGCGCGCCTCGAACGAGAAGCGCAGGCGGCCGGGGATGCGGGCCAGCGCGTGTTCCGCCGGGTCGGTGCCGATGATGCCGGTGGTGACCACCAGGTCGCGTCCACGCTCCAGCAGCGTGCGCCAGTGGCGATCGAGCCTGGTGATCAGCTCGGCGGTCGCGAACACCGCGTCGTGGCGCAGCCAGCGCGGGATGGTGCCGGAATGGCCGGCCTCGCCGAGACATTCGATGCTGCGGTGGCGGAAATTGCCGCGGATGCCGGTGACCACCGCCACCGGCAGCTTGCGCGCGACTAGCACGGGGCCTTGCTCGATATGCAGCTCCAGCCAGGCGGCGACGGTCGCGGGATCGAGCAATTTTTCTCCCCGCGCCACGCGGTCCACCGCGACGCCGGTGTCGCGCATGCAGTCGATCAGCGCGCGGCCGCTGACGACGTGCGGCATTGCCAGATCGTCCGCCGAGAGTTTCCCGAACAGCGCGGAGGAGCCGATATAGGCGCGGCCAAACCAGCCGCTTTCCTCGCCGCGCAGGGCGTAGAGCTTGATGGTCCGGGCGGGCGCAAAACCCTCCGCCCGAAAGCGGACCAGCGCCAGCAGCCCGGCGACCACGCCCGCGGCGCCGTCATAGTTGCCGCCCTGCGGCACCGAATCGAGATGCGAGCCGCAAGCCAGGAAGGGCACCTGCGCGCGGCCCGGCAGAGCGACGACCAGGTTGGCGCCGGCGTCGCGTTCGGTGGCCAGGCCTTGCGCGCGGGCTTCGGCCTCGATGATGTCGAGCGCCAGGGATTCGCCGGCGCCGTAACTTTCGCGGCTGATGCCGACCCCGTCGCCGGTGGCGGCGCGCAGTTGGTCGAACAGGCGTTGGGCCAGGGCGGCATCTGAATTCGCAGCGATGTCAGGGTCAGTTCTCACAGGCGGTTCCCGTCATCGCGGACGAGCGCCAAACGAGGCTCCCCCTCCCCTTGTGGGCTTGGGGCGCGAAGCGCCCCAAGCCCACAAGGGGAGGGGGAGAATTCTTCCTCACCGTCACGGCGCCGGTTCCAGCCATTCCACTTCGGCCTCGTCCGCCTCCTCGCGATGCAGCGCGCCGGTCAACTCCGCCACGCGGCGGATGTTGCGCGCGGCACAGAACGCGGCAAGCCCGTCGATGATGCGCAGCATCGCGGTCGGGTGCAGGAAGGTCGCGGTGCCGACCTGCACCGCCGTGGCGCCGGCCAGCATGTATTCCGCCGCGTCGTCGGCCGTGCTGATGCCGCCGCAGCCGATCACCGGCACCCGCACCCGGCGCGCGCACTGATACACCTGCCGCAACACGATCGGCTTGATCGCCGGCCCCGACAGCCCGCCCATGACATTGCCCAGCCGCGGCCGGAAGCTGGTCAGGTCGATCGCCATCGCCAGGATGGTATTGGCCACCACCACAGCGTCGGCGCCCTCGGCTTCCGCCGCCTGTGCCACCTCGGCGATATCGCCGGTATTCGGCGTCAGCTTCGCCCACAGCGGCAGCTTCGTCGCCGCGCGCAACCGGCGCATCACCGCCGCGGTTGACGCCGCGCGCATCGCGAAGGCGCGGCCGTCCTCCTCGATATTCGGGCAGGAGATGTTGGCCTCGATCGCCGCGACCCCGGGCACGCTGATCGTGGCGGCGAGCTCGGCGAACCCCTCCACCGTGGGCGCCGAGATGCTGACCACCAGCGGCGGCGTCCACCGCGCCATCTCGGGCAGCGTGTGCGCCAGGAAATGCGGCACGCCCTTCGACGGGATGCCGATGGCGTTCAGCATGCCGTCCCGGGTTTCCGCCACCCGGGGCAGCGGATTGCCGGCGCGTAGTTCGCGCGTGATGGTCTTGGTCACCAGCGCGCCGAGCCGGTTCAGGTCCACCACCTGCGCCAACCCCTCGGCGAAGGTGCCGGACGCCGGCATCACCGGGTTCGCCAGGGTCAGATCGCCGATCCGGACGGTGAGGTCAGTCACGCGAGTGGGTCCACGCGGTGCTCCCCCTCCCCTTGAGGGAGGGGGCAAGGGGGGAGGGGTGCCGACATCCGATGGCCGGCGGATGTGCGCACCCCTCCCCCCAGCCCCCCTCCCTCAAGGGGAGGGGGAGTATTGCAGCGAGCGCGGTCACGCCAGCGCCTCCAGCAAATCGAACACCGGGCCGTCCCAACAGACGCGCTTCTGGACGATCTCGCCGCCCACATTGAACCCCCGCACGCAACAGAAGCACATGCCCAGCCCGCACGCCATCTGCTGCTCCATCGCCGCCTGGCCGGGCAGGCCGAATTCGCGCGCCAGGCGCTGCTGCACCCGCAGCAGGCGGGCCGAACCGCAGGTGAAGAACGCGTCGCAGCGCGCTTCCGCGATCAGCCGGCGCAGCAGCCGCTCGACATGCATCGGGCCGCTGGTGCCCTCGGCATCGGTCACCGCGATCACCGTGGCGCCACAAGCGCGGAACAAAGCATCGGAGACCACCAGGTCCGGGCGCCGCGCGCTGAGCACCGCGGTGACCGCCACGCCCCTTGCCTGGGCCGCCGCCGCGAGCGGCCCCAGCGTGGCGAGCCCCGCCCCGCGTCCGACCGCCACGATCGACCGCCATGCCGGGTCCAGCGTGAAGCCACAGCCGAGCGGCCCCATGATGTCGAGCGAATCGCCGCACCCCAGCGTCGCCAGTCCGAGCGTGCCGGCACCGGTGACCTTGTAGAGGAACGCGATCTCCCCCGCGGCCGAATCGGCGCCATAGACGCTCATCGGGCGGCGCAGGAACGGCGCCTCGCCGGGCGGCGCCGGGCACAGAAGCTGGAAGAACTGCCCCGGCGCGGCGTCGGTCGCCGGCGGCGCCGCACGCAGCACCAGATGGCGGTACTCGGCGTTGACCAGCAAGTTCGAGACGACCTCGGTGCTTTGTTCCGCGGCGCTGCCGACCGGCCGGGCGTCGGGCGGCAGCGTTGCCGCCAGGGTCACGACGACAGCCTGCCAGGCTGACCATCCGGCCGGTCGTATTCGTCATGCCGCCGGCGGTCGGCATCCACGACGTTGCCTCGATCATCACCGCGGGACGTGGCTGGCGGGCCGCAGCCTGTCCCCGGGTGCCTGACCCGGAGACCCGCCAAGACGCGTCGGCCAGCCTGACGGGTCATCTGCCCCGTCGGTCGGGCAAAGCCGTCGCGCCGGACGCCAGGCATCACGCCAGAGCGCTCCCGCGGCGCTCCGGGATCAGCAGCCACATGGCCAGCATGTCGAGCAAGTAGATCAGCGCCAGCAGGGCGATGGCGGTGTCGAAGCCGTAGCTCACCGCGATGGCGGCGACCGCCACCGGGCCGAAGCCGCCGATGGCGCGGCCGATATTGAACAGCACGTTCTGCGCCGTGGCGCGCGCCACGGTGGGATACAGCTCGCTCATCAACGCGCCGTAGCCGCCGAGCATGCCGTTGACGAACAGCCCCATCACCGCGCCGCCGATCAGCAGCGCCGTGGGATCGGTCAGCCGGGAATACACCACCACCATGATTGCGGCGCCCAGCATGTAGCCGAGGAAGGCGGGGCGGCGGCCGATGCGGTCGGCAAGCTGGCCGAAGGCGTAGATGCCGACGCCCATGCCCAGGATGGTGACCGCGGTCCACACCGCGGACTGCGTCAGGCCATAGTGAAACCGCGTGGCCAGGTAATTCGGCAGCCAGATCATCACGCCGTAATAGCCAAAGTTCTGCACGCCGCAGAGGATCACCATGCCGAGGCTGATGCGCGCCGTCGGTCCATCCACCACCAGCAGCCGCAGCGCCGATGCTTTTCCCCCCGCCTGCGCCACCTTCGCCACGAACAGTGCCGGTTCATCCAGGTCGCGCCGGATGAAGAAGGCGGCAACCGCCGGCAACACGCCGATCGCGAACATGCCGCGCCAGCCGATCAGCGGCAGCAGGATCGGGGTGACGATCGCCGCCGCCAGCACGCCGGCCTGCCAGCCCAGCCCGACATAGGACGAGGCGCGGGCGCGCTTGGCGGCCGGCCAGGCCTCGGCCACCAGCGCCATGCCGATGCCGAACTCACCGCCCAGCCCGAGGCCGGCGAGGGTGCGAAACACCAGCAGGCTCCAGTATCCCGGCGCCAGCGCGCACAGGCCGGTGCAAACGGCGAAGATCGCGATTGTCCAGGTCAGCACCCGCACCCGGCCGAGCCGGTCCGACAGCATGCCGAACAGCAGGCCACCCAGCACCGCACCGATCAGGGTGGCGGTGACCAGCGAGGCGGCCTGCGCCGGCTGCAGCCCCAACCCCGCCGAGATGGCCCGCAGCATGAAACCCAGGATCAGCAGGTCGAACCCGTCCATGGCATAGCCGACGGCGCTGCCGATTAGTGCCTTGCGTGCGGCCGGCGTCACCGTGTCGGGCGCCTCGGCGTCCAGCACAGGGGAGGTGAGGGGGGAAATCGCCACGTGTGTCTCCATTCGATGCCGGTGCCCGCGGCGGTCGTGGTTGCCGTTGCCCGACCTTGCCGAAGCCTGCGCCGTATTGCACGCCGCGCCGCCGCGGTGATTGCGAGGTACGCAGCGCCGAAGCAACCCCCAGCATGGAGGGCCGCGCCGCGCCAGGCGGGGAGATTGCTGCTTCGCGTCGCTCCTTGCAACGACGATGCAACGACGGGGAGCGGGAAACCACGGCAGGACAGAGTCCGACAGCGCGTTGTGTCCGGTCGTTGTTGATAGGACGGAACTGCTGTTGGCAAAACGACGGGATTTCGTCGCCAGCGATGCCACCGGCGCATCCCCGGGGCGGTCGCAGCCAGGCAGGTCCACCATTCCCTGATGCGATCGCCGGCCGGCGCGTCGGTCGCCCGTGGCAGCCCGGCCGCGCGTGCCGCGGCGGCGGCCCATCCCGGGCGGGGCTTCCAGAGGATGGCGGAACGCGGCGTGCCAGCAACTGGCTGGGGGCATCTCCCTGCCGGGGCGGTAGCGCCGCCGGGTTCGCCGCTGGCTGGCCGGCGAGCGGCCGCCTCGCCGACTGCGCCGGTAGCACGCTGATCCTGCCAAAGCAGGACTTCGCCAACCGCGATCCGCCCGCGCTGCTGCCGTGTCGTGCCGGCAGGTGGGCCCGGTTCAGCGGAACCCTGGCCGGTGCAAAATTTCGCGCGTCGGAAAACTTTACAGCCCGACGGACGTGCAAAAAAGATACCCGAAATTCCAATGCCTTGAATGACGGTATAAAAATTGCAGTCTGTCATGACACGCCCTTACGAGGTAGTGGGTCAGATTGAATGGGTGCAATGGGTCGGATGCGGCGGTTCAGCCCAGTGGACACTGCTATCGCCGCTTTGGGTGGGGAGCGGATTTTCGAGCCGGAGCATGAGCCACGAAATTCCCATAAGCTAACGGCTTCGGAAATTGCATAGATCCGGCACGGCAATCCGACTGATCTGGGTGAGGCGCAGACTAACGGCTCGGCAGCGAACTGGACGGGGGCAGATGCCTTTGCGGCGAACGTGCTGCCGATCGTTCGTCAGGCTGTGGCTGATCGTTGTAATCCGCCGTCGACCGGCGATCCGAGCCTGCCTGGCCGGCGCTGCTGGCGCGCTACCTGTCGGTCCCTGCCGCTTCGCCCCCCGGTAGGCAGGGAGTGGCTGGGCCTACGGAGACGCCCAGGGTATCGCACAGACTGCCCAAGCACTGGCGCAGGCCGCGCAGGCATTGGCGATGCCGATATGCCGCCGTCGAGGAAGCTGTCGGGATTCTTTACATTCCTTTCAAATCGTTGCAGATTAC
>Ga0181521_10001429_pt1 | contig 29702 bp, 40 predicted proteins | sample PEATcosm2014_Bin_32_FD_119764 | JGI IMG/M metagenome (GOLD analysis project Ga0181521, IMG submission 119764) | Peatland microbial communities from MTU Mesocosm Facility, Houghton, MI, USA - PEATcosm2014_Bin02_60_metaG | ecosystem: Environmental > Terrestrial > Soil > Wetlands > Peat | place...
CGGATGGAAACGATGGAGTTCGATGAACTGTCCGCCCTATTGCGCGTCACATCCGAAACGCGGGGAGACGAAGAATTCATCGTGCGCGCCTCTGAGTGGTTTGCCAAGCCAGTAGCCAAAACGGCGGCGAAAAGAAAGAGGCACTTATGAGCGCGCGAGCCACGCTGATTTTCAGCGGCGAAAGCCTCGCCGGGAATAACCGGCCGTTCGAGATGACGCTCGATATGGAAATCGACGGCCTCTTGCGCGACCAGATACCGCTGGACATCGCGAAGGAGCTGCTCGTGCGTATCGCGATCGCCCTGACCGATCCCGAGCACCACGAGAGGCTGGCCCACGACCTCGCCGAACCTCCAGGCAAAAGACCGGCCGTCAAACTCACCGAGGGTGAAATGAACCCGTTTCCCGCGCCCGGTTCACGGGATCCAATCTTCGAAGAACTTGACCGCCGTCTGGCCGAGGAAGCGGAAGATCTCAGGCGGAAGACGCTGGCCGCGGCGGCGATCGCGGAACCAGCGAAGCCCAGGGGCAAGCGGAAGCGAAAGAAACGCGATTCGCAAATTGCACAGGCCTTCAGAATCGAACCGTGGATGCTCCGCCGTGCCCGTTATCTGCGGGCGACTGGCCGCATCGATGACGAGCTGCTGGCGATCGCGCGAAAGGTGGCCAGCGAATGAACTGGCCGCTGGCATGCGGTGACTGCGGCCACCGCTGGGACCTGGCGTTGCCGCCGCTGCCGATCTCGGCAAAAGCGTTCGTCCGACTGATGCGCGCACAATCCAGATGCGTGAGGTGTGACTCAGTAGCCGTCGAAATCGAAACAGCGCCGCCGGAGGAACTACTTCAATCCATTCAGCCCGAATCGGAAATGGAACCCAAAGTCCGGGAGATCATGGCAGCTCTCATCGCCCGCATCCTGGCGAAACACGTGGGTGCGCCCGAGACCCTTGGGCCCGTCGTCGAACTCGATGCCGCGTGCGCCGCCTTCCCCAGTCCTTGGGAAAAGCAAATCTGGAAAGAGGAAGTGCACCGCCTCACCCAACCACCGCCCGGAGAACCCGAATGAAAACGGGCTCCACCATGCAGAAGTGCGGAGCGTGCAGCACGCATTACGATCCCGCAACCTCAAGCCGCGATTGCCCTCACAAGTGGACCGCGCCCGTCTCGCCGGCTGCTGAAGGAACTCGCGGAGCGCAAGGCCGCGGGACTGCCCTACAAGTTCGAATCGTGGAACGCGGTCCCGAGCCCGGAATCGGTTCCGAGTGCCTCAAAGCGCCGGAGGCGCCCGAAAAACTCATGAGCCGCTATTTCTGTCCCTTCTACGGAATCACCCTCGCCCGCGCGGGTGAGACGCACCCCCGGCTGATTGGCATCGACAGCGGTGACAACAAATGCGGCCTCATGACATCGGACGATGCTCCCTGCACGATGGAGATCGCCGCCCGCGAACCGTCGTGGGAAGATTGCCCTCGCAATCCGGAGCGGTCGATTCCGCTGGTGGACGATCTTCGCGAGACGCTGGTTAAGATCCTTCACGAATCCGCCATGGCTGGAACGGACTCGGGTAATGCCACCATTGCCACTCTCTCTCGCGATGGCATTCGCCGCACAGGGAAGCCGATATGAAGATCAAGGGGCCGGAACACGAGCTCGACATCGACATGGACAAGTGCGAGGACGGCGACCCGTGCTCGTACGACCACACCTGCCGAATCCACAAACTTGTCTGGGTCTTGCAAGACCGGCCACCAAGCACGAGCCATACTCGCAAAGACCGCGTGGAGATGCAAGGCGGGATCGTTCACTTGCCGGCCGAGTTTCGGGAGGTTGCGCGGCTGGCGAACCGCGCAGGACTGGAGGGTTACGAGTTCGTCGACGCGGAATGCGGGCTCGACTTGGACGCAATCAAGGCACTGAGCGAAAGACCGGCAGCCGAGATAGAGGCCGCGCTGGATCATCTTCCTTACCCGAAGTCGCGCATCGAGATCACGTACCGCAAGCCGGAGGCCCCGCGCAAAACGTCGCTTCTCGATCTGGTACACATTACCGCCGGCGCCCTACGCGAGCGAGCCGCATATATCGTGGAGCACGCGGACGCGATTCACGTGCAAGTCCGTGGAAGTGAGGGCCGGTGGACGACCGGGTCGCTCGCGGATCTTCCCACCGGTGTCGCCCTTCGCGAAGCGTTCCGGCTACTGCTGCGGGCGGAAGTGCCACAACAAGCCCCGTCGCCGCGGTTTTGGTGTACCACGCACGATTCCGGCGTGTGTGACGGCAGCGATGGGGACTGCGTTCTGGTGCAGTCGCCGGGCACAGTCGAGGATTTCGGCTGAATGCCGATCCGTCCCGAGTTGCGTAAGTATTACGGCCCCGCATGGCGCGAATACCGTCTGCAGCTCATCGAGATCAAGCGCGCGGCGGCGGGCAACGACGCCGGCGGAATACCCTGTGATCGGTGCCATCGATTCATCCACGGGTCGATGATTCAAGCCGCGCACGTGACTCACGATCCCCGTAACAACGCGCTGGTGAGTCTCTGGTGCGCGAGTTGCCATGCGACCCACGACGCCCCGCACCGGCTCGCCATGTGGCGGCGGTCGCGTGCCAAACGAGTGGGCCAGATGTGGCTCTTGCCCGAGATCGAATACGCCCCCTACGCGTCATGGATGATTCCCTTGCGGGTTCTCAAAACGGCCCAGGGAGGGCTGTTCGAATGAAAGTCGAAGTGCTTCTTCGCCTTCTGGCGAGCGCCGAAAAGAGACTCAGGATTGACGGCCTGTTCATCCGGTTGCAATCCGACGGATCGGGATGTGTGACCTTCGTTTGCCGGGCTCGTCGAACGCGATGTTTTCCGGTTCGATCGGTTCACCGATCTGGCCGCATGGCTTCACAACCCGCGCGCCATCGCTTATGACGAAGAGGGCAACGTGATGGAGGCCAGGGCGTGACAGTAACTGAAGCCATCGCGGCCAATGACATCGCTTGCGAGGTCCTCACGCTGGCCCGTGAAGGGGTGATTGTTACGCCGACGCTGGAATGTCAGGTCGCGGCGCTGCTGATCAATGCGAACAAGAGACTCGGCGCCGGATACACTCCGCATTCGTTTCTGGCCGATCTTACGAAGACACGTAGGGGCGGACGCAAGATGGAGGTCGAGGCGTGACGATCGGAATCGAGACGGGTTCCTTCCTCAGGGCTGTCCTCGAAAACGATCTGGTAAAGACGTTCTTGTACCGCAGCGATGAGTCGAGACTCGGGCTGTCTTCCATCGCAGTCTTCCTGGATACCGAAGCGCCAGACGAGGCTTGGGGCTCGGCAGCGAAGGTTCAGGCGTGGATCGACAAGCACGCGAAAGAGCGTGCGGGCGCAAAACCATCGAGCGGCGATATCGCCGAGGCCTCGGAAGAAGAACAGAAGTCATGAACGCATGCAAATGCGAACGCTGCCTGCGGTCGCGATACATCGAAGAAACCCTTCGAATCGGAACCTCCCAGCAAATCGAGAGGCTGACCGAGGACCTCCTTGACAACCTGATCGAAACAGAAGAGGAGCTGGCGATGGCAAGGGCATACATCGCAGACCTCACCGAGGCGCCGAAAGGCGAGCCGCCGACGGGTTCAGGCGTGATCGACAAGCGCACCGGCGCCACACCATGAGCAAGAGACTTCTGATCGGTAAGCTTTCGCTGCCACTCGAAACCGTCACGCAAAGCCTTGCCATCCTGGCTCGAAAGCGCGCGGGGAAAAGTTATCTGGCCCGCAGTTTCGCCGAGCAACTCCTCGAGGCGGATCAGCAGGTTGTCATCATCGATCCAAAAGGCGACTGGTGGGGGATACGTTCTTCCAGCGACGGCAAGCGGCCCGGCTTCCCCGTCGTGGTGCTTGGAGGCGAGCACGGGGACCTGCCTCTCGAAAAGACTGCCGCCGACACGGTAGCCCGGCTGATCGTCGAAGAGCACGTAAGCGTCCTGCTCGATCTGAGCGATTTCCGTAAACACGAGATCGCCCTGTTTCTCGGCGGCAGCCTTCCGAGTCGGGGAGACAGGCAACGCGCGGATGGGTTGCTCGAAATCGTCTACCGCCTTAAAGCCAGGGAGGAATTCCGCACGCCCGTGATGCTGATTGTCGATGAGGCCGACGCTATCGCGCCCCAGAAACCGAATCCCGGCGAGGAACGAATGCTGGGCGCCATGTCGGACATCGTGAGACGCGGTGGCCAGCGCGGCATCGGCTCAATGCTGATCACACAGCGTTCTTCGGTGATCAACAAAGACGTGCTTACGCAAACACAGGTCATGATCGCGCTGCGCACCATCGCGGAACTCGATCTGAACGCCATCATGGGCTGGGTCGACGTCCACGGCGTTCCGGAGCAGGCCAAAATACTGAAGGCTTCGCTGCCGTCGTTGCCGGTCGGAGACGCCTGGATTCTCTCACCCGGGTGGCCGACCGAGGCCGGCATATTCGAGCGGATCCACGGCAATGCAATCACCACTTTCGATAGCGGCGCAACGCCCAAGCCGGGAGAGAAGCGCATCAAACCGAAAAATCTGGCCGACGTGGACCTTGCCGCGCTTCAGCGCCGGATGGCAGAAACTATCGAGCGCAAAAACCAGGAAGATCCCGTGGAATTGCGGCGCCAGATCGCGGAGCTGAAGAAACCCGCGAAACCCGCAGTTGTGGATCCGAACGTGGTTGCGCAAGCCGAGCGACGCGGATACGACCGTGGCCGGGCGGAGGTTCGGAGGGAGTTGGCAGGATTATCGAGCTGGAGATTAAAGCTGGTAGAAGCGGCCGGCATCATCAACAAATCGATCGACGGGCTGCAGTCCCTTCTGGATATACCGTTTCTTGACATACCGTTCGACGCACAAACGGCTACTGCAGCGCCTCCGCCAGTGCGCCGGGAATCTCCGCCCGCACCGGTTCGATCGATTGCACCTGCGCCCGGTGGCAATGGTCTGGCGAAGCACGAGCAGCGGATACTGACGGCGCTCGCCCAATATCCCCGAGGCCTTAAGAAAGAGCGGCTCGCCATTCTCACCGGCCACCAGCTTAACGGCACTTTCTATAACCGCATCGGAGCCCTGCGAACAATGGGAGCGATCACGCCGAAGGGTATCGATCCGATCGCCATTACGGAAGAGGGACTGCGGTTCCTGGGGGCTTTCGATCCTTTACCCGTGGGCCGCGATCTGCGCGAGTACTGGCTCAACAGAGTAAGCCGGCCGGAGGCGAAGCTACTCGCGTATTTGTTCGACGCCTATCCCGAAGCAATGACGAAAGAAGCGCTGGCGGAGGCCTCCGGGCATCAGCTCAACGGCACGTTTTACAACCGGCTGGGAGCGCTGCGCACCAAGGGTCTGGTTACCCCGGCGGGTACGAACCCGCGCGCGATGTCCGATCTGTTCGAGGAATAAGCAACAGAAATCGATTCCACACGACCTCGCAAACGGGGGTATAGTCAACACATGACCTCCGCCCTGGCTCTTCCGCTTCCTCTCAGCAAACGCGATACGCCGAAAAACCCCGCCGCCCGAACGGCGCTCACGGCCACCCGCGCCAGCATTGCGAGTATGATTCCGTCGTTCAAAACCAAGGCCGCCGCGGTTGAGTTCTGGGAGTCGCTCGCGGCTTATTGCTCGCGTAACGTCGCCGAGGTGAACGGCCAGGGCGCGGGTTCTGGAACCGCCGCGGGCTCTGGAACCGCACCGCGATCGCGCACGGCCAAAACCAAATCGGCGACTGCCCGCTGAGCGGCAGCCGGAAAGGTCAGGGCCGAATAAAGGCCAGAATTGTGACGATCGGCTGGATGCCGGCAGCCAGACAGAGAACAATCGCCAGCAGGCAATCGACAACAGACCAACCGCGCCTCGTCTCCCAAGGATCGCGCCCGTCGAGGTAGGCCAGCATCGCTTCGGCGGTTTCTTCGGTCCGGTCTTCGAATTCGATCAGCATGGCGTCTCCCGATTCGCTGTCATCGTTTTGATCCCGGCCCGTTCATAAATCAGTCTCTCAAGCTCATCGACCCGCCCGGCGAGCGCCGCGGCACGCTGGTCGCTCCTGCGCAGTTTCTCGTTGAGAAGCATCGCGTCGACTTCGACGATCAGCTTCATTTCCGCGAGGGCGTCCCGCATTCCCAAACAGTCTCCCTCCATCACATGCCTCCTTTCCGCCACGCGGCGATCTCAGCCACGACAGCGTCCACGATGCCGTGCAAGACAAAACAGAGGCATACAAGTCCCACGAGCGCCATAGCCCAATCCTGAAGGCTCATCAGCGTCCCCCTTTTTCGTATAATTCGGCATTACAAGACCACTATGCCTAGCGCTAGGTAAATTGTCAATGCCTTGCGCTAAGTAATAATTCTGAAGCTGGCGCTAGGCATCGGGAATGAGACAATGGGGAACTGATGAGTCGTATCGACAAAAAGAATCCAGCGGCCGTGCTCGGACAGAAGGGCGGAAAGAAGCGAGCCGAGAATCTCACCTCGGAGGAGCTCCGCGCGATCGGGCGCGCCGGCGCCGAAGCTCGTTGGGGAAAGAAGAAGGCAGCGAAGAAGGCGGTGAAAAAGGAGAAATGAAGATCCGCGTGGCGATCCGCGGCTTCGCAAGCGGCGTGCGGCAATTCGAAGAACGTATTGCCGTCGAGGAGGCCGATATCGATCAACTCCTACCGGCGCTGGGGGGAGAAGCACGGGCTGGCGCTGGCCGTCCACGAACTGCACATGATCGAGATTGAATTTCTCGATGAGCCGGATCCGCTCGCCCGGTTCTTCCGCTTCGGCACCGATCCCTCCGGCATGCCGCTTCCGATCGCGATCGATCTGAGCACGGTGACAGACGGCGACATCATCGGCGCCGCGAAGAAGACGGCCGCGAGGCAGGCGAGGAAGTCCCCCTGGAACTGAGCTGCGGTTTATCTTTGTTGCCGCTCGGCCGCCATCCGCTCTCGCAGAATTTCGTTGATGCGGGTGAGATGGCCTTCGCCCTGCGATTTCAGCCAGTCCAGCACTTCGTTGTCGATCCGGAACGAGATCTGCGTCTTGACCGGGCGATAGTACTTGCCGATCGCGGCGCCCTCCCAGGACTCGGGCGGCATCGTGGGACTGTCCGGGTCTTTGCTGTCGAGACTCTTGTCGCGATTGGCATAAGCCCGTCTGGTTTCTTCGCTGATTTTCAACCGCCTAACGGAATTGGTCTTCGTACGCTCTGCGCTCATAGTCGTCCGCCTTTCTCGCTGAAATAATGTGAATGGCTCCGACGTCGGCCTCCGCTTCGCTCCGATCCACGAAGACCACCAGCAGGAGAACCACATTCCGCGTCAGGCCGATGATGCCGTAACGCTGTTCGCCCTGGTCTTCGATAAAGTAGTTTTCGTTGACCACATGGTTCGGATCGCTGAACACTTCCTGCGCCGTCTCGAACGAGATTCCATGGACCCGAAGGTTTTTCTGTGCCTTCGCTGGGTACCATGTGAATCTCGAATCCATATAACACTATTGTATATTCAAACGACGGGAATGTCAATGGCGCGAAGTCATCGTGATCATCGTGAGGTCATCGTTGCGAACCTGCCGGCAGTTGAACTACTCTTGTTTCAGCCTCCCGATTCTGGAGGAGCGAGAGGAGCAGGCCGCTGTCCCCGAACGTCGCACGGATTTCGTCGCCTTACGAAGCACGCATTCTCGCTGTGGTGAGATCGAGGGACGACGCGCCTGTTCTCGCTTGGGTGAAGCGCCACGCCGCGGGCAACCCCTACGGCTTTGCGATGGACGAAGATCTCCGGCCCCTCGTCCAATCCGATTGCGCCGCCGAGTTGGGGCTCGCCAAGCAGCGCGTGAGCAGGGCCATCCGGCGGTGGAAAATCCGGGGGCGCATTCGAACCGAGGGAAGGGTCATTTTCCTGGTTGAAACTCCAGCGGAATTGGCCGTCGAGGCGAATGAAAGTCATCCAATTAGTCAAAAAAGGGCGAACGAAAGTCATCCAAACAGTCAGGTAAGCCAGTGACTTTCAAGCTATATTCGCCGTCTGTTCGCCTTCTAGTATTGGTAATCGCAAGCTGGACTTGCCGTTAGGTCAGTCGGGTTCCAGTAGACCGATGAGATGACGTTTCCATTGAGTGTGTAATCGATACCGCCGGGGCTTTGATGGTTGCCGTTGTACCAGCAAGTAGCTCCTATTGCGCTGGGAGTGTGGGCGAGAGTCCACGCAAGACCGATGACGTAAGAGACCGTTCCATCTGCCGGCGTGGGGGTGAACTGAAGACTGATGACGCCGCCGACATCGGTCAAGGTCGTGATGTAGTAGCCGACGCCGGATATCAGCATGACTTCTCGAAGCATCGAATCAGTCAACGGTGTGCCACTGACAAAAGTAGCCACTCCGCTGGAGATCGAGAGCGATCCGCTCGCGACCGGCGAAACAGCGCCGGTGTATTCCGTCCACAGTCCCTCGTTGCGCACCTCCGTCAAGGAAAAGCATGTGGGACAGGAGTAAACGCCCGAACTGAAGACAAGTGGAGGATTCGCGCCGAGATTTGGCGAGAGGAGCGCAAGCGGAAGCGGGCTGATCGCGGGCGTTGATGGCGTTCCACTTTCGATGGATGCCACCGTGTAAGGCCCCCCGGTGACAGGGACTGTCCAGACTCGCGGCGCCGTGGTGACGCCCGTCAAAGGAGGAGGTCTGCGCGTCGAATAAAGCACGCTGTATGTCCCGGCGGGCTGGCAGGTATCGACTACGCCGTTGGCGACCGTCAGACGCGCGGAGAGGGCTGGGAAGAGGTACGCCCCATCGCCCTGCGAATAGCCGAGCGACAGATCGATAGTGCCCGTCATCCATCCCGGCGCCGCAACGCCGATTGTCGGGATCTGATCGGTGATTTGGGTGCAGGCCGGCAGCGCATAAAGCGGCGCGCACGCCAGAACGGCGAGAAGGAGTTTTTTCACTTTGATTTACCTTTCAAACGGTGGAAGCCCAGGAGGTTGCAGCCGAGAACGGCGGCGCGGGCCAACTCAACAAACAGAAGTGATCGAAGGCCCACATATTGATCAGCGGGGCGGATCCCGACGCGATCTGGAATTCCCGCTCCCATCTGCAGCCGCCGTTGAACCAGGCGACGAGATACGCCAGATCGGCCACGGGCCACGACAGCGGACTGCGCGCGTACGCGATCGCCGCAGTCACCTGATCCATCGACCGATAGGCGCTGCCGAACGACAGGCACTCTATTTTCAGCCGCGCGATGTCCGACCCGGGACTCATATACTGGCTGGGGATGTTCACGTAATTATTCAATCGGCCGCCCTGCGGATACGGGTAGCCGTCCGTCCAGAAGACGGCCGCCGCGTCCACGTCGAGTGGCAGCAGCCATTCCGCTTTAGCGGTCGATTGGGCGGCCAACACAGCGGCCCAAATCGTGTGCATGTGCGTGTAAACCTGCGTCCGCAGGAAGTTGGCGTCTGCGTGAGAGTTGATGGAGGGATCGTCATCCTGCGTCCAGAAGGGTGCCAGTGCCCGAGATAGCGCCGTCACCGCGGCCGCGGCTGTGTAGGCGTCATAGTAAGCCATGCCGCCGCCACTCACCGTTCCCGTGCCACCCACATAGTTGCCGTTGCCGGTGGATCCGGTTTCGGTGAAGTGCGTGGAGTCGGTCACCACGATGGGCCATGTGCCGTTCGCCGCCGTGTTCCCCTGCACCCCCGCCGCGATGACATTCTGTCCGGTCGCGAGTCCGTGCGGGGCCACCGTCCCGATCGATATCGGCGACGTCCGACTGGCGTAGCCCGCGAGCTCGCCTTCGAACGACGAATAAAACCACCATCCCACCTCGCCGAATTGCAGCCACGGAACGAGCCCCGCCGCATGGAGAATGTTCGCCGCCTGGATATAGCATTTGGTGAGATACGCCGTCGCCGTCGCGGGATTGAAGTTGCATTGCGACGTCTGCAGGTCGATCAGCGTAGTGGCGCCCGCGGCCACCGTGAACGATGTCCCCGACTTCAGGGTGGTGAGCTGATAATGGTTGGCGTCGGTCATAGTTACAGCCCACACGGCGCCGGCCGTTGGTAAAGGGGGGCCCTGCGCGATGTGTACCGTGTTGCCGGTGATGTAGCCGTGGCCGATCTGCTCGATGGTTTGCGGACCGCTTCCACTCACGCCGTCCACTACCCCCGCACCCCACGATCCGAAGCTGGTATCGGTCAATACGCTCGATCCGTCCGGGAATCTTTGCGCCCACGCGCCGGATTTCAGCGTCCCCGGCCCGTTGCCGTCCGAGGCCGAACACGCAACATCTCCTGTGCACCGGGGCGACAGGATGACGTCATTCGCGCTCACCGTGGCCACCGCGTTCGGATCCCCTCCCCCGGCGTTGATCAGCACTGTCAGCGCGATCGCAATATCGCCCGATCCGTCGCCCGCGAGCTGGATATGCGTGTAAGTCTCGCCGCCGATCGTAATGTAATGCGCGTACCCCGTGCCCAGATAATTGAAGAATCCGAACGTCACTGACGCCGGCGCGGCGTCGTTGGAATCGGGAGGCGCGAGAAGCTCCTGGCTGAATGCCACCGTCATCGTCTGCCCCGCCGCATGCACCAGCGCGGCGAAGTCCGCCAGATAATCGACGAATCCTCGATTGAGCGGCGACGCCTGCGATGCATCCACTGCCCACGTGCCTTCGTTGCCCGCTCCGACGTCACCGGTCACGGCAATCGTGCCGGTCGCTCCCACACTGGTCGTCGGGGCTGGAAAGGTGAAGCCATTGACGGGGCTCAGGCAGGTAACGGTGAATTGCCCCGCCGTCAGTGCGGGTGTCGCGCGCACGCCGACGAACAAAGCATTGATGCCATTCACCAGCCGTTGCGCCAAAGTGGTAAGCGTGTCGGCCGCGAAAGTCCCCACGGCCACCGATGTGCCGCCGATATCGACGTAATAGATATCTCCGATCGTTGGCGTCCCCGCAATCGTCACGGTGGCCACGTGGAAGTTACCGCCGTTGCGAATACGTTTGAGGGCGAAGAACACGCCCGCATAGAAATCGACGTCGCCCGCGAATCCCGCCTGGCTCAGTATCCACAGCGCCCGCTCCGGAGGGATCTGGTAAGTCTGCCCGGTGTCGTAATCGCAGGCGCAGTTCAGATTCGAAAATGTTGTGGCCGGCGCAACCGGATCCGCCAGCACCGCCGCCTGCAGGAAATCGAACAGACAAGTTCCGCTGGACACTGTCAGAGTGACCGTGTGCGCGCCCGCCGCGATCCCGGAGGCAATCAACCGCCGTCCGGAGATCGGCGCGGCCGGCGATTGATCCGCATAGGCGCTGATCGTTGCCGTGGCCCCGCCATTCACGGAAACGCTGAACAATCCGCCCGAGGTCGAAAGAGCCGTCCCTATATAGAGTGAGTGCGTGTACTGGCAGCTCCACGCGATAGTGATGCTGTCGCCGGCGTTTGCGCTCTGCTGCGCATAGCCGTTCAAATACCATCCGGCGATCGCGCCCCATCCCGTCCCGGAGTACTCTGCCGAAAAATCGACACTCGATAGCGTCACCGAACCCGCCCCGGCCAGTTTCAGCGGCAGGTGCGTATTGGGATCCGCCAGCGTCCAGTTCGTGAAAACGGCGGACCACTCAACAGGCGTATACGCCACCAGCGCGGGATTGACCGATCCCGAATCGTAATGCAGGGCCGGCGCGAACGTGAACCACAACTGCCGCACACTATCGATTCCCAGCGCCGTGAAATCCAGATGCACGTGGATCGAGGTCGGATCGACCCCGCCGGTCAGCTTCGAGGTTGTGCCCGAGATTAGCGACGTGTCCGCCGGTGTCAGCCAGCATGTGGTTGTTTTGTGCATCGCCAGCAGCTCGATGCCGTTGCCGTCCTGTCCTGGCGGGGCGCTTACCGTGAAGTTGGCGCCGCTTTGGACGGCCGTCAAATATCCACTGCCATTGATCTGCGCCACCAGCGCCGCCGAGACCCCCGTCCCGCTCGATATCTCGATCAGCGTCCCAGGCCCGTTGCCGTCCGAGGCCGAACAGCTCACCGAAGCCCCTGTATTGAGAATCGCGCCGAGCGCCACGTTGTTGGACGATGCCACCGCCGACGCGTGCGGATCGATCCCGTTGATCAGCCCGGCCAGCGCGATCGCAATATCGCCCGAGCCGTCCGTCGAAAGCTGGACATGCGTATAGGTGTTGCTGCCGATCGTGATGGTGTGGTGGTAGCCCGTCCCAAGGTAATTGAAGAACGCAAACGTGACCCCGCCGGGCATCGTCACGTCGAAAACGATGTTACTGAGATAGACCAGTTGCACGCGGTCCCCCGTCACCGGCGTGCCGTTCACGGTGTAGGTGCAGGATGCCGCCACGGCTCCCGTCGTGGACGTGATGTTCAGCGCCACGCTGCCGGGGGTTTCGGTCACCACGCCTGCCGACACGGTCCGCTTGATGTAACTGAGCGAGCCCCATGGCACGCTCGGGAATTTAGTACTGATCGGATTCTGGCAGCCCGTCAACGCCAAGTCGAAATCCAGCGTGACGCCGGCAAGCGAGAAATCCGGAAGGCATCGCGACGTGTAAAGGTGTCCGTACTGATCGTCGGCGTCGAACAGCACGCACACGGCGAAATCCGCCTGATCGCTCCATGCTCCGGAGACGGTGAATCCGCCCGCGCCTGCGTTATGCATAGCAGCCACCGCACCACGCCGGTCGAAGCCGCGCAGGTACATACTGCGGTGAGGCTGGAGCTTTGAAATCGCCATTTCTTTGTACGATGCTTGGTTTATGTACGTGCAGCGAGATGCGGCGATGCGCTCCTTCCAGCGCCGGCGCCGCATGGAGCGGAATCAATCGTTAGCGGATGGCAGAGGCAAATGGCCGCGGCCTCCGAAAGGACAACCCGCTGCCGGTCGACAAAACACAATGGGACCCGCGTCTGCATGAACTGGACCGCCTGATCGCCGATGGACGAGGCGATCACCGTTCTCAGGAATAGAGGAAGATCGACAGATCGGCGCCGGGGAAGGTTGTACCCACGGCGCTGATGCTCACCACGATGGGCGAATTCGCCACGATCGCTCCGGGGTTGGCGACGATCGCCGAAGTCGTGCCAGCCGCAATGGTAACCGAGGCCCAGGGAGAGCCGCCCGCGGTGATGGTGAATGTGATTCCCGCGCCCGTGGGCGACTGCTTTACATAAGCCTTGAGAAAAGAGGGCGACGAAGCGGCGACCATATACGGATTTGGCGCGGCATCGCTCTCGATCGCCAGCGTCCCGTTCACGAACATGCTCGCCAGCGGCATCGACGGCGCCGGCGGAACGTAAAACATCCGCAGAGTATCCGTGGTTTCGTCGCTGAGGTTGCCGTTCGCATCCCGCAGGAGAATCTGGACCAACACGGCATCGCCGCCCAGCGGCGCATCGTTCAGAACCAGCGCGAGAGCCGGATTCGGCCCGGCCAGCGTGGGCGCCGTCGAATTCGCCGGGATTTCCACCGTGTTGCTCGCCCCCCAGGTAGCCGCCTCGTAGATGAATGCCGAGCCGGCGCCGGGCGTCACGGGCGTTCCGTCAGGCAGCAGGAATTGCGTGGTCTGGCTGACAGCGTCGGTGTTCGACAAGACCGTCGCCTGCGCTCCCCAGCCCACTCCGGTCGGATCCCAGATCACGCGGACGATTTCGCCTGTCTCGTCATCCACGACCATGCCCGTCGGGTAGAACGGGTTCAGTGTGCCGCTGTCTCCGATGCTCGTGGCGGTGTTGGTGTCGGAGAGCATCGAGATGAAAATCAACTGGTCGACGCCGAAGCCGAGGAAGTCTCCGCCTACCCCCAGCCCGCTGGCGATCGTCAAGGTGCAAAGCGGACTGCCGGTATCGCTGGCCGTGATCGGGCCGATGATTCCGTGGCCGAAGGCGGTCCCCGAAGTGCCCGGCAGGATCAGATAGCGACCCACGAAGAAGTTGACCGTGGCAGCGGCCGGCATGCCTACGACGACCGTCGTCGACGTTTTCGAGGCGACGTTGCAGGCCAGAATGCCAGCGTGGATCACCTGCTTGCCGCGCACCAATGCGCTTACGGCGCGCGGATCCGGTGGGCCATAGATTCCCGGATAGTCGGCGAAACTGTCGAGATTGATGGTTGCCGGCAATGAACCGGGCGTCACCGCGCCGAGCCCGACCATGGCATCGAGATCCCATCCGACGAAGACTTCGTAGGCAACCGTGTTGACGCCCCATGTGACGCCGAACGAAACGCGCGAGGCAGTGACGATCACGTTGAACTGGGAAATATTCGAGCTCTCCGAGCGCGCGCCGCCGGAATCGATGCCAAAGACCTGAAGGAAGCCGGAGATCACGGGCAGCGTATTCCCCGAATGCGCGGCCACTGTGGCGAACCGATCGATAACCGGCATGCCCGCGGTTGCCGATTCGGTGTTAACCGGCATGTTGCCCTTCAGCGCGATCACGCCAGCCGGAATTCCGGGACTGAAACCGAAGATGCTCGCGGTTACAGGCCCCACCTGCCCGCCGAAGCTGTAGCCGGATTCCGCGAACAGATACGGCTCATAGCCGGGCTTCCACGCATAGGGCAGACTCGCGCCTCGGGCAATGACGGAACCCGCCACCCACGAGGAAGGAAATCCGCTGGCGTTGACCGATCGGATTTGCACGTTATAGATCGCGCCATCGTCCACGCCGGTGATGAGGACCTGCGTAACTGAAGGCGAGACGCTCGGCAGGCCGGTCCATGCGTCGGGATAAGCGATCGCGTAAGAAAGTCCGGTGGCCGTGATGCCGGCGAAGACGATGGTCAGAGTGAGCGCACCGGCGCCCGTAACCGTGGCGACGGTATAGGGGGCGCCCTGGATGGTGATGGCGCCGCCTTCCATCGCGGTTGTCCAATCCGTGCCCACGCCGGTGACATCGACCGATCCGTTGGTCGCGCCGGCCGATCCGGTGAGGTAACTGAAAACTTCCTGATACTGGACTTCGATGTGCCCGCCCTCGATCACATAGCCGTCCGCCGGCGCGGTCCAGCTCACCTGGATGGCGTCGGACAGGCCCGCCGGAGTGGAAACGGCCGTCGATAAATCGCTTTCGAGCGTGAGCCCGGTGGGCGGCGAAGGCGTGAACGGATTCGCCAGATAGGGCTGCGCATAGCCCTCGGGCGAAAGCTCCTCCGTCGTCGACCAATCGTAAATTGACGCGTCGGTTTCCTGCACGTCGATCTCAGTGCCCAGCGCCGAGACTTCTTCCCCGCTCTCCAATACCTGTTTGATGATGACGAAACGGTGCGCGGCAATTTCGAGAGTCTTCGCCGTCCAACTGAACAGCGTCAGGTTCATCGAAATCACGTCCAACGCGGTGAACTGGTAGCCGATCATGTTGTATCGGAAAGTGCCGGTACCCCAGAAGCGGCGCCGCAGGAGTTCGATCTTGCAAATCCGCTGCGCCCTCGATGGCGAAGTCGTGAACGGAAGCTGCATGTCGAACCAGCGCCGGTCCCCGCCATCGGCAGCCAGATTGGAATCGCCGCCATAGTCCGATGGGCCGCTGTAGCCGTGCAGCGAATCCTGGCAATACGGCGGAATGTCCGCGGCATGCCAGTTGTTTGCCGGGCAAATGTAAGTTCCCTTGACGCCGTTGTACAGATCGCGGATCTGCGGCGTCGTTTTCCAGCGAAAGCCCCCGGACATCGAACCCATGGACGGCGCCGGCGCCGGAGATGCCCCGCGCCACGATCCGGTTTGCAGAATGTATTGCCCGGCCTGAAAGCTCAGCCGCCCGGCGCACGAGGTGAGCAGGTTTTGCAGAATCACGCCGCGACTGTGCGACAGATCGAAAGTGCCATCGGCCTGATAGCGCGGCTCGAAACCGGCCCCGTAAGCGATTTCGTATCCCTGCGCCGATCCGTTCGGCCCCGCAAAGCCGGCGCGCAGCGTCATGCTCGTGCCACTCGCGGAAAGGATGGTGGCGATATAGCCGCCCACGATGATTGCCCCGCCGTCCATCGCGGCGGTCCAAGTGGTTCCCGCGCCGGTCACCGTTGTGGATCCGTGCGTCACGGTTACCGTGCCGGTGCTGTAAGGAATCGATCCGCCGATCGCCAGCGGCACGTCTTCATCGCAGATGTTCGCCTCGGCAATGTAAGTCGCGGTGGGAAGCTCAGTGCCCCAGACCGCTTTGAAACCCCAGCCGGTGTTGGGATCGCCACTCGACCCCATGCTCAGATAGTCCGCGATCACCAGCGCGGCATTGTCGGTGTAGCCCGTCGTCCCGACGCCGCCGTGTGCGCCGAGGCGGGGATCGTAAATGTCGTTTTTGCCGTGGACCTCGAAACTGATGGCGGGCAGTCCGCCGCTGAAGATCGCGGCGCTGTAATGCAGTCGCAGGAACACGCACGCTTTGCCGACCAGTGAACAATTCGCGGTCCACGGGTTGTGCGGATTCTGTACGAGGTTGCCGAGATTCCCATCGATCGGAGTGCCGCTGCCGAGCATGCCGGGGAATGTCTCGCCCAGCGTTTGCGCGCCCAGCATGGTTTCCATGTGAACCTTGGCCCCATAATCCGGCCACACGGTGAGCACCTGCCCTTCGTTATCGACGATGGAATTGCCGCCGCCGCAGACATAACGGAAGATCAGCGCCCCCGGCGTGCCGATCTCGTAAACCTGGCGGATAATTTCGGCGACCGGAAAAGTTCCGTTCAGCGTATAGTCGCCGGTGATGTTCTGAACCGCGATGCGATCGCCCACCTGCAGGAGCGGAATATCGGCGGGAAGCGTGACCTGTACGATGCCGTTCGTGCGGGCGATGTGCTGGATATTGATGTTCTGCTGGACCGGCGAGAAGCTGTCTCCGTTGCCGTTCAACTGGACGAACTGTTTGTCGAATAAAAGCCGGTCGATGCTTTGGACCTGATGAGCGCAGAGAACGACTACGAGATCGAGATAGTAGTTTCCATCCCCGGTTTCCCAGCCCAGAATGTAAACCACCGTGCCGCCGACGACGGTGTAGCCATAGATCACGTCCCAGGACTTGATCGGGTTGCGCGAGGCGAAGGCAATGCCGGCGCCCATCTGCTGGGCGGATCCCGAAATGAGCGTCCCGACTCCGGACAGGACCAGGCCGGTGCCCGCCGTCAGAAGCGCCGCCGCCAGGCCAACCAGAAGCGGGGTCAACGCGCCGAAAGTGCCGATATCGATCAGCACGCCGACAGCGATGGCGAGTCCTCCGAGGATCACGCCGACAAATTTAGACATGGTAGCCCTGGCAAAGGAGTGGAGAAAGCAGGGAGACGGACTCGATCCCTTTGGCCGCGCGAACCAGCACTTCCCGGCCGTTCAGCGCCACGATCCCGAGCGAATAGTCGCGTGGCCGCTTAATCAGAGCGATGTCGCCGCGCTGCAGGCGCAGGACGGGGACCTTGCCCATACCGTGACGCGCCGTGACGTGCTCCACTACTTTGCGCACGGATGAACTGCCCGTATGTCGCCGCATCGCCTGGAGCGCTTCCGCGCGGGACCCGTACGTGCCCCTGAAATCGATCGCCGGATCGATGCCGGTCATGATCTCGATGGCATCGCAGACGAACAGGCAGCAATCCATCCGTCCGTAGCGGAAGCGCTCGTCCTTGTTGCGCGTGACGAAGGCATCGAGCCGCGCTGGCCAGTCGGGGAAACGAGTCATCAGATGTTGTTTTTGGAGTTCGGCGACTCGCCCCAGTAGATCGTCACTTCCTGAATGCCCGCCTGGAATGAGAAGCCGAGATCTCCCGGCGCCACGAGCTGCTGATCGTCTTGGGTATAGCGTCTGTCCACCGGCGTGTTGAGATCGATGAGGCGCGATTCGCAGTTAATCCCAATGGCGGCCGACTTGCCGTCTACGTCGATGGTCGGCTGATCCATGCGCCCCGCCCATGCGATGATCGGCGAAGTGATGAGAGCGAGACTGATCGGGTTGAAGAATCCGACATATACGGTCACCGGTGCGCCAAGTTGAAATTCCGTCAGGACGTCGGGCAGCAGCGTGGCATCGAAGCCGCTGAGCGTGAGCGTGATGCCTTTCGCCTGCACGTCCGAGCCTTCCTCGATCACGGAAATGCCGCCCAGCGTGCCGACGCCGAGCCACGTATGGCTGTTCCATACGATCGGATAGTTGCCCGTCCAGAGGTAGACCGGTCCCGTGGTAAACGTGGCCACCAGGAAGAAAGCCGGCAACAGGAGATCGGCTGCGATCGCCGTTCCCACGTCCGTGGTCATTGTGCGTGGCATAAGTTGGAGAGTGAATGAAGTTGTCCGAACTGATAGCGGTCGCGACGGAGGCCTTCGCCGCGCGTGGCGACATGAAGGTTTTCCTCGGCGATTTCCGCTTCGACGATCCCGAGGAAGCGTCTGCCGCCAAGGTTAAAAGTCTGGAGTTCCGCGCCGGGATCGGCTTCGAGGCGTTCGTTATTTCGAACTGACGGGCGCGGGCTTGACCGACGTCAATTGCTTCGGTCCGGTCAGGGTCGGCGGAGTCATGGGCGCGGCCAGGGGCACGGCGAGAAAGATCGGCTCCAGCATGCGGACGTTGGCGTGAGCGCAGGCCGAATTCACGCACATAAACTGACGCTGCGATGCGTTCTTCGGGCCGACGAAAACCACGCCGCGATTGCACTCGCAGATCAGATTGTTAAACCGGACGTTCATGAGAGATACTCCTTCGGGCGGTCGAGAGCGATTGCGCAAAAACGGCCCACGCCCTACTCTTGTGGGCGCGATGACAACAACGGAACCAGCAACACCGGGCGTTGCGACGGCGTTCAACATTTTCGGCTGGGTGCTTTTTGGAATCGGGCTTTTGACGCTGCTTATCGCCGCGAACAGCAGCGCCAGCGACGCCTGGCAGGGGATCGCAGAAGGCATCGGTGCGATGCTCTTTTCGCTTGTCCCGTTTGGATTCGCCGCCTTAATCGCGCGGCTGCACCTGATCGAACATCATCTGCGCCCGCACGAAACACACGTCGCGGAAATCGCGGCCTTGACTGACGACGCAATCGATCGGGACGGGCGTCGCGTCATGATTGCCAGCCAGTAAGCGCTATGAAACCGATAGGGCGGCTGCTGGCCGTTATTCTGCTGCTGCCTGGTTTGGGCGTCGCTAAAGACACCCGCATCAAGACGACGCGCGACGAGCCGCTGAAGATTACGTGGATAGTTCCGCAAAAACCGCCGGTGAAGATGATCCGGCGCGGCATCATCCGCACGGCGTGGCGATGTTTTCCCGCCGCGTATCAGGACTTCGGCTTAAGCACCAAGGGCCTTACCCTGAATATCGAAGTCGATGGCCTCAGCCACTACGATTCCGCTGTTTCGTTTGCCGTCGATGGCGAACGCACGGACCTTTCCGGCGTGTCATGGGTTACGCCGGCGATCATGTTCGGCGGAACGGGGTTGATCGCCAAGACGGCCATCCGAAATCAAGGGTTGCTCATCGAGCGAATAGCAGCCGCCCACGAAGTCTGGATGGTTACCGGTGCCCCAGGCGAAGAATCGAAAGTGAAGCTCTCGTCTGAGCAGCTTGCGGTCTTTGCCGAGATGATGGAGAGGTATCATGCGCTCGCCGGCGACCCTGTTGAGCCCTAAAATAGCTAAATAGCCTCGCGAATCTTGAACTGCACGCCGTAAGTCCTCATCGCGCTGATCGACCAGTGGCGCGCATTGTCGGCCAGACGCCAGATGCCCGTCGTATTGGCCAGCACGATCGACGTGGCGTCGGCCGGAGATTCCCGCAGGTTCGGCCAGATCGTAATGATGGCATCCCCGGAGCCGTCCGCATTCACCGGATAGACATTCGTGTACAGCCGGTATCCAATCTGCAGGCAATCGCCCGGCAGCAGCACGCCCGCGGCGCTTGCGGTCCATCCCTTCGTCGATAGTGTGAAACCGGTCTGATTCGCCCCGTTCACCTTGGGTGCGCCCGCGCCGGAGCCGAGCGGCGATTTGCGCATCGGATCGCCAAGCTGAAAGATGTTCTGGACGCCATTGCACGACAGGAGGAACGCAACCCAGGCGCGCGCCAGCGAATCCTTCATCGGGGGCATCGACACCGTTGCGCCGAGCCATGCCGCCTGCCAGCTCTGAATCTGCTGCTGACCGGTGAATGGAGAAACGACGGCACCCACCGCGTCGGTAGCGGTGAACTCGATCGAGCGCGCTCCCGGAACGGAAGGCACGGGCACGATGGTGTAGCCGTTGAAGGTGGCCATTTTACCCGAGGAAAGCCCGGTACACCGCCATTCCCGCCTTGTTGTATGCGGCCAGCGCGGCGAGGCCCTCGGCCGCGGCGGTATGACTGCGCAACAGCGCCTGCCCGATCCGCGATACCGCCAGGGTGTCGTCCGAATCCGCCTGCCAGTGCTCCGGTACCCAGGTGATGGCGTCCGACGTCACACAGCAAATTCCCTGCGCCACCGAATCCGCCGCCACCATGTTGAAGCTTTCCGTGTAACTCGGCTGCAGCGTCAGATGCATGTGCCCGACCGTGGCGCGAAACTGCGGCCACGTCTGCCAGCCGTTTTCCACCAGCTTTGCGTGCGGGACATTCGCGATCATGGCCCTCACCGCGTTCAGGATCGTCTCGCCGCCGCCTTCCGTTCTAGTAGTCGATATCCACAACTCGAGATCTCCGCGCAACTGCCGCGCGATATCGATAGCAGCTCCCGCCGCCGTCATGAAATTCTTCAGCGGCCGCGTGGCGCCGAACGCGCCGATCCGCAGTGTGCCTCCCGTCCAGAGAGGCCGGTGGGAATTGGTCGTTCCGTCGAGAAAATACAGATTCGGCAGGAAGGCGCATGGCACCGCGTAAGCGCTCCCGAGCCAGTCGCAGAAACGCCGGCTGTTGCCTCCGACGTGAAAGTTGTGAACGGACTGCTCGATCTCCATCGCCTGCCTCAACAGCGCGACACCGCTGGCGTCCGCCTGCAGGAAGCCGACGTTCGAGTGACAGACCATCGTGAAATCGACGTGCGGGAAATCGTTCACAAGCGCCTGCATCTGCATCGTGGGAATCCAGGGCGCGCTGATGATGACATGCGTGGTGGCCGGCGCCGCAGTGAGTCGCGCGCGTAAATCCGCAGCGTTTGTAATCGGCACCACCAGAGCGGGTATCCCGGCCGCGATCAGCGATTTCGCCGTATTCAAAGCGGCCACGCCCAGCCCAATGTGGGATATGTTCTTGTTCGCGGCGAAGTTTTTGTATGCCAGGATGATGTTCATTCTTATAGGGTCCGTTCGGTCATGATCAGCCCTGCACGCTGCGCTTCTGTTGCTCCTGATTGAGCAGCACGCCGGTCGTTACCGCATCGGCATGGGCCGCGAGAATAGCGCGTTTCACATTGACGGCCGTCAAAGTGGGATCGGTCGAGCCGCGCGCGTCGATGTGATAGTGGACATCTCCGCCGCCCATCTGGCTCATCGGCGTAACCCGCCCCGAAGTACCGGGAGTGAACACTTCGGATTCGCCCCCATCGCCCACGATGTAGGCGGTACCGGGATCCACATCGCCGCCGCCGGCCAGCGCTCCGCCGAACGGCATGCCGCCGCCGCTGCCCAGCAGGTTGAAGACGCCGGGAACTCCGGACGCGCCGCCAAACACTTTTCCGTAACCGGGAAGCGGACTGTTTCCGCCGCTGCCGTTCAAAGGTTTTACTCCCGCCGGTCCAGCCGTGCCTCGCTGTGTATCGTCGACGACGTGCACCGGATCGCCCGGGTTGCCGGTGGGCTTGTGAACCTGCGCTTTTCCGAAGAGCGTCCCGAGACTGCGCTGCAGGCCCGCTTTAATGCTCTCCTTCATTTCTTCCTGCCCGAGGCCCTTCAGCGTGTCGCCCAGCATTTTGGCGGGATGCGCGTGCTTCGGATCGGACATCATTTTCGCCAGATCGTCGCTGAACTTGTCGACGGCCGAAGTGATGCCGTCCTGCGCGATCTGCGTTGCCGTCTTGGCCTCGGCATTCATCTTCCAGAAATAGCCCGCCATGCCCTGCTGGCGAAGCACGTCCAGAATCTTCGTGTTCGAGAGATAGAGGTCGTTCGCCGCTTTGGCGCGCTGAACGTCGATCTCCACCTGTAGATTGGCGATCTTCAGCCCGTCTTCGTCGGCCTTGGCCTTTTCCCCCACCGATAAGAACTGCGCCTGTTCGGCGGCTGCGATCTGCTGATCGGCGACCAGCCCGGCGATCTTCGCCTGGCGCGCCCGTTCGTCCAGGGCGGCGATCTGGCGCAGGTAGGAGATCTGTTCCGCCGCCGTGTGTCGTGCCTCGAGCCCGTAAGCTCTTTCGATGGCGAGCTTCTGACCTTCGATCCGGAGATCGTCCGATTGTCCCGATCCCTTGGCGGTGACTTCCGCGATCTTCGTCTGGGCGGCGGCGTGAGCCTCGGCCGGTTCGGTGATTACCTTCCTGTCGAGTTCGTCCAGCTCCTGGATGGTGGCCTCCATCTTGGCTTTCCACTCGTCGAGCTTCTTCGCCTTCGCGGCCTGCACTTCAACGTCGTGTTTGAAGCTGGCCTCGACGATCTTGTCCTGTTCCTGGAACAGATGCCCCATGGTGATGTGGATTGCGCGCACGCGGTCGGCGTTGTCCTTCTCCGCGCGAAGTCTCTCGCCCCAGTACTGGATCAGGTCGGCGACGGACATCTGATGGTCCGCCTGCTGCAGGGCAAGGTTATCCTCGTCCGACTTGCGCAGCAGCTCGGTAGCCTGGTGCTGCGCTTCCTTGTTGATCTGCAGAACGTCTTTCGTGCCTGTTTGCGCCGCCTGCTTCAGTTCGCCAGCGATCCTGTCCATTTCGCCCTGATAGTCGGCGATGTAAGCCTTCAGGCGCGCAATGCTGCTGTCCTGGCCGCTGCTGTCCGGTTGCGTGATGCCCGGAGAATTGTGAATCCGTGATTTCTCGGTCATCGCGTCCAACAGTTCATTCTCCGCCTTTTTCTTGTACCAGTCGAAATCCTGCGATTGCGTGGCCGGGGCGCCGGCGTCCTGGGCAACCTGGTTTCTGAGTTCCTGGTCGCGTTTATCCGCCGCGCTCGTGCCTGGCGTTTGCAACTGCCACCAGTGAGCTTTGTTCTCGGCCATGACCTTGTGAATGCGGTCGAGGTCCTTATCCAGAGAATCGGCCAGTTTGTCGGCGAACACACGGGTTTCATCCAGCGCGACGGCCAAACCGTTCTGCGGCTTGCCTTCCAGTTTGGCGATGTCGTTGGCGAGGCGGGCATTTGCCAGCGCCAGCTCGTCGTTGGTAAGTTTCAGCGGCGCACTGAGGCCGCGAAAGGCCTCCGCCATGCGTTGCGGAGCTTCCTCCATCTTCTTGAAAAACTCGTAGGCCTTCTTGCCGAGATCCACCAGCATCACGCCCAACGCGATGCCGGCGATCGCCGGGAACGCCGCCAGCACGGCCTTCGACAGTGTGGGGAATAGAGAGATCAACTTCTCGATGGCGCGGACGTTCGAGCCGCCCGACAGCTCGCGGATCGCCGCGCTCGATGCCTGCATGGACGTGACGACGTGGATGCCAGATTCCTTCGCCCCTTTACCGAAATTCTGGAGTTTGACGTTTGCCGCATCCATGTCGACCAGGAACTTCGCCGTTCCGGCATCGACATCGATCGAGATTACGCCCGCTTTTACGCCCATGGTCTAAGCTGCTTTCACTCCGCTCTGCATGAATTCCCGCACTGTCTCAATGAACGCGTCCACCGCTGCATCCGCCGCGGCCGCGAAAGCCCGCCGCATGAACGGATTGGCCTTGACTCGGTCCAGTTTGGTTGGCTTCTTGTCGTGGCTCAACATGCGATGTCCGAATTCGACCCACATTGCGATCATTCCCTTTCGTCCGAAACCGACCTTTACTTTGCCGCCCTGTCCTTTGGTGTCGATAATCACTTCGGACAGGAGATTGTCGAACAGGTGACCGTATTCCTCGCTCGATGTGCTGTAATCCGTCTCCGGCATGTTGGCGCGCAGCTCCGCCTCGAAGACGCCGCCGGCGCGGCTGAGCGCCTTCGCGAAACACCCCATGACCAGCACATTCGGAAAGGCCCTCAGGAACCCCTGCACTTCCGGAATGCCGCGAACTGTGATTCCTCCGTCAGACATTTCGTTTGATTGTTTTGGTGGTCATCGACATCAGGACGGCCCGCGTATCCGCCATTTGCTGTTTTCGATTGACCCGTTCGGCCGGCGCGCCGGCGAAGAAATCCATCGGGCGCAGCGCCTTCTTCGGACGCCTGTACCCGAAATTAGCCACGGTCGCCGCGACGGTGCCAGCGAGCATCTTCCCGTGTTCCACTTCTTCTGTGTGGCGATCGAGCAGCAGATAAAACTGACGTGGCGTCAATTCGCCGAACTGTCGATCGCTGAGCTTGAGATGGAACCGGGCCGAAGACCAGCAGTTCTCCCACAGCTCCTTACCGGTTAAGCTGCGACCGGCGCCGGAACGGGAACCGGAGCGGCCACGGGAGGGTTTTTGGGCTTCTCCATCGCCAGCTTATAAGCCTCGGAGATGGCCTCGAAGATATCCGGCAACGTGTCGATCCTGATCATCGCGCCCGCTACGGCGAGGGTCATGGCTGGCTGGAACGGCTTCAGCGCCGCATAGAACAGTCCGCGCATCTGCGCCGCGCTCATGGTGTTGAGCAGCGCGGCCGAGATCCCGTGAAGGAGGTTGCAGCCAGCCTCCGTCTCCGCCTCGGCGATCGCGTTGAAGCTGTAAATCAGCCGGTAAGTCTCGCCGGCGATTGTAAGCGATGCCCAACCCTTCACGCGATCCGCCGCCGGAGTAGCAGCAGGAGGAGGAGTCTTGGATTTAGTGGACTTAGCCGCTGACTTACGCATAGGGTTTAGCTGCCTTCCGCGAATGTCATGCCATTCGAAGTGCGCACATTCCCCGTGATCGTGGTCTTCTTATCCGGCTTGAAGGACGGATTGAATTCGGTCACGATGCCCATGAAGGACCATGTGTCGCCTGTCGTTGTTTGTCCAGTGGCGAGCGGGGCGACGATCTCAAACGGCATCAGTACTCCGGCTGAAGCGCCCATCGGACCGTGCGCCACCATGGCCGCCTGGCCGAGGTCCGTGGTTACGCGGTTGCAGGAGAACTTCAAGTCCCCGCCATCCGGGATGGTGGCGATGAATTCGCGTCCAAGGGAGTCGAAGCTGGTAGCGTCTTCAGTTTCCATTTTGGGCGCGGGGTCGCTGGTGAGACCTTCGCCGACCAGAAGCCAGGTCGGCGCAGATGCCGTCCCGGTGTTGATGTTGAATTTAAGGCCGAGGCCTACACCGCTTTTCGTTGCCATGATGTTTGTCCTTTATGGTTCTGAGATTTGGAATTCGTATTCGTCGACACTGCGGTAGCTCCGGGAATCCACGTCGAAGTTGTTGAGGAAGGTCCCATGTTTGGCGAAGATCACGCGCGTGGCGTCGGCATCGGCCAGCGTGCCGGTGAAGCCCGAGAGCGCATTGCGCTGGGCGATCATGATGTTGGCGCCGTCGCAGGCCATCAGTCCCCAGTAGGTGAACTGGATGCGCCGGGTATCCATGACCACGCCGGGATCGAAGGTGTAGTCGGTCGATTCCGCCGGGATGTCCTGGTATGTGATGTACGGGTAAACCGGATTGGCCGGTGGCCCCTGCACCGGATAAATGCGCGCGCCGACCAGCGCGGAAACGCGGGTGTTGGCGAGGAGCAGCACGACGAGTCCTTGTTCGAGCATTGAGATAATCGGAAAAATGGAGCTACGGTCACGTTTGCCGCATGAAACGACGCGGCTATGTCACTGCCCAATGGTCCGGTGAGGCGCTGAGAAGACTACTGACCGAGGGCTTCGACGTTGACCTTATGGGCAACGATTGGGGCAACGTCCACCCGAAGCTTTAAGCCGCCTGCCAGCCGGCGCCGATCACCACATTCCGTTTGCTGGTGTTGCCCGGGTGGATCGTGGCATACATCATTTCGCCGGCGTCGACGGAAATGAATTGCTTTTCCCTGATTGCCGCCGCGCGGAAATTTGCTTCGAGACCGTCATTGATCTCGTCGAACCGATGCGCCTGCCAGAAGGCCTTTTTGTAGCAGAGCGATGTATCGAATGCCCAACGGGGCGGATTGCTGTTCTTCCACCAGCGCGAGCCGTCCGTGAACCGCATCGAATGATAGCCGGTGACCGACTTCCCGGTATCGAGGAGGCACCGGGCCTGATCGGACAGACGGCCGGACGAAGAGTGATCGTCATCGTCGAGGTGGAGAATGAGTTCACCGTTCGCCGCCGCGCAACCGGCGTTTCGCTTCGCCCCGATCGATCCCGCGCACGCAATTACTGACATCTTCGATCCATCCCGCATCGGGTGGCATGGTTCGCAATGGAGCGACACGGTCTCGGGATCGGAATCCGCGACGATTATCAGCTCCGCGCCGCCCTCGTAGTCCTGCGACAGAAAACAGTCGATCGCCCGCGGAAGCCATTCGCCGCGGCTCGGCGTGGTCGGGCAGATGACGGTGATGAAGGGTTTGTCGTTCATCGTGTTCATCAGGACAGCAGCGGCGTCGACAGGGACGAAGGATTAAGTTCGAGACACAGCATCAGGATTTCCCGGTTCCGTTGCTCCACGTTTTCGACGGACTGGATAAGGAATGTACGCGATCCAAATACGGCCCGCATGCCGGCGGCTATGCTGATCGCCGTCCACCAGGCTTCGATCACGTGGGTTATCTGCGAAGACAGTTGGCCCGATTGAAATGTCTCGCTCTGCTGCACAGAGCGTATCCGGCCCTGGAGAACGCAGACAGGGGCCCATGCCAGCAGGGGTTGGTTGAACGAGTCCGGCGTGGAAGTCTGGCTCTGGATCTGAATGTTGACCGAACGCCGGCGCCCCAGTTGCGTATTTGTCACGAGGTCAGATTCCTGACTTCGCCCAGCATGTCCCGGACGATGCGGGGCACGGGCGCGTCGACGGATCCGCCCTGCTCGTAATAGAACTGGACGAGGAAGCGGATGGCCATCACGATTTCCCCCGGAACGGGATTGCCAAGATACGCAACCGCTCCCGGAGCCGCGGTTACGCAATTGTCGGCCGCGGTCGCGTGTCCCGAACCGTCGACGGCCGCAATGCTCGTGTTGAGGGTCGCGGATGCCGTACCGGCTGCGGGAACGCTAAGAAGGCGTCCGATATCCGACTGCAGGAAGGTCGCTCCGCTGATTACGGCCGAAGCCGCGGTCATACTCAGCGTCACAGGTCCGCCGTATCCGCAGACGAACTGGATCATCACGCTATTCGGAACGAGTCGATTGGGAGGCCACGGCCGGGCGAAGGGAGGAAGCACACGCGCGGGCAACACGTCCCCGCCATAATCGAGCTGGTAGCCATATGTAAGCAGGTTCGTGCCGTAGGTGGTATCGAGAGCCAGATTCTGGACAATCCCGGCCACGTCCACATACTGAAAACTTTGAATGAGCTGCAGCGGAGGCTTCGGTATCAGAATCTGCGGGTTTCCGCCACGCTCGTATCTCGCACTGAATCCGGGAAACCCATCCCGCTGGAGAAGCAGCGTCTGGGTAATGTAAGCCCGACGCTGGTAGGATTCACAGCTTCGGCGCGCCGCGACAATCAGAGGAGTCAGTCGCCCCGACAGAACTTCGAGCGTGTTGGCATCGAGCGAGCCCGAATCGCCGTATCCCAAATCACGGAGCACGTCGTCGAGAGCCACCGGCTCTGCGGCCGGTCCGATGATTTGGGAAATACTCATTTGCGTGGTTTGTTCTTTAGCCGTTCGGTGACGACGGCCGGTTCGCCCGTCTTAACCGCATCCGGATCTTCGCCGCGACCGGACACCAACAGTTCGCGCGCCGTGACGGGTTCGATGTCCTGGACTTCTCCGGCATAGCGCCCGACAAGCATTCGTATATACATGGTTTTGGACCGGGAGGGCGCCCGCCGGTAAGCGAGCGCCTCATGGGGTCTTGGCCTACAGCAGTACCGTTGCGCTTTGATCGCTCGCATAACGAGCGCCACTGAGAACAGCCACCGCGCTTGCGATAACCGAGTTGGCGCCGTTGGTGATCGAGAGCTGCACATAGGGGCTCCCTTGCGGAAGCATCGCTGCGCTCAGCTCGATCACATAGAAGATGTTGTCGACGGCGGACGGGACGTATCCCGCGGCCAGCACTGAGACTCTGGCGCCGAGAACGTCGCCGGCGCCGGTCTCGCACGCAAACAGGTTGAACGGAATGGCCGTCGCGCCGGCTGCGGCGGCATTTGTGCAGGCGTTGACAATGATGGCGGTCGGAGCCGCTGCGCTCACGCCAATCTGCACGATAATGCTGGCGTGCGCGTAGTCCGCCATCGAAAACACTGCGCCGGTTACGCCGCCGGTGATATTCACCGCGGGTATCAGGTTCACAATGTGCCCATCCTGGGCCGAATAGAATCCTTTGCTCATATGATTTCCTTTTGTTCGAAACGTCGAAGGAAGGCGGCGAGTCGCCCCGCCGCCGGAGAATTACCGCGCCGCGAGAGTAACGAACGGAGAAAGCGTGCTCGATCCCTGATAGGGAGTCAGCGGCTTTTTCCACGTGGGCTGTCCGTCAAGCCTGAGCTGGAATCGGAACGCCATCTCGCCGGTCAGGAACGCGACGTGCATCGAAGAATCGGCGCGCATGCCGCCCTTCTGTCCGAGAATGTACTGGCCGGCGTCGCAAAGGATAATGTCCCCTTGGCTTGTCAGGCTGGCGCACTGCTCGATAGGAATCACGTCGCGGCCCAGCATCTTGCCGAACGGCCCCGGGTTGCCATTCATCCCCGGAGGGAAATAGAGCAACTGCACGGCGGTGCCGCTGCCGAGGGTCAGGGGGAAGAGCTGAGGAATGACGTTCTGATTGATGAACCAGACGGCATTCTTCATGCTCGGAGCCCACAGCCTGGCGAACATGTTCAGGATGTTGGTGGTCGACACTGTCAGCGTGGCCTGCCCCGCATCCTTGGGCACAACGACTGCGGCCGCCGAAGTCAGAATGCCGAGCGGAGCGCCCGCGCCGGGACCGTTGACGATAGCGTCGTCAATTTTGAACGCGAATTCGAGAGGAAACGTGTTGCCGATATAGGTCTGGAGCGCGTCCTGGTCTTCGAGCAGTTCCTCGGTCGCATAGCAAAGACCGGTGAGCTTGTTGGCGGTCAGTTGAAGCTGCTTGAACTTCGGTTTGGAAGCAGTGTAGGCTCCGGCTTCATAGTCCCAGAATGCCTGGATGCCGCCCCACCTCGATCCATTCGCGCGGCTGTCCTCGTCGACGGCAGGCAGGATCAGGCGGTTCGATGCCATCGGCATGCCGAACGTAAGCTTGGCCACCTCTCCGACATCATAAGTGCGTTGCAGGATGTCTTTGCCGAATTCCGGATTGACGAGGAAGCCGCCTTCCGCGTCAACGGACTCGTTGGCGCCGAGCGCTGCCTGAAGGCGCGGATCGGTTGTGCGACCGTGGGTCCGGGCAACGTCGTAGACGGCCTTCAGTTGTTCGCCGAGGCTCGCCCAGGGCTTTTTCTCTTCGTTGTTTTCGGTGTGCGCCGGGGAATGGCTGGAAACCGCGACGGCGAGGCGCTCTTCGTCGAGCAGCTTCTCGGCGCGGCTGATATCGGCGTTCAGCGTTTCGACCGACGTCATGGCGGCATCGAACTCAACGCGTTC
>Ga0181521_10001432_pt1 | contig 29672 bp, 25 predicted proteins | sample PEATcosm2014_Bin_32_FD_119764 | JGI IMG/M metagenome (GOLD analysis project Ga0181521, IMG submission 119764) | Peatland microbial communities from MTU Mesocosm Facility, Houghton, MI, USA - PEATcosm2014_Bin02_60_metaG | ecosystem: Environmental > Terrestrial > Soil > Wetlands > Peat | place...
CCTGGACCTCTCGGAGGAGTTCGGCCGCAAAGTCGCTCTGGTGGGCCGCAGCATGATCGCGGTTACCGAGATCGCGCACAACCATGGGTTCCTCAATATTCCCGATAACATTCTGATTCGGCCGCAGGACGTGATGGGCGCAAAACCGTCGAAGGTGACGGTGCTGATTTCGGGCACGCAGGGCGAGCCCATGTCGGCCCTGTCGCGCGTAGCCGTCGACAATCACAAGAACATCTCCATCACGCCCGGAGACATGGTGGTGCTCAGTTCGCGCATCATTCCCGGCAACGAGAAGACCATCTTCCGCATGATCGACCACCTGAGCAAGCGCGGCGCCGACGTGTTGTACGGCAGCATGAATCCGCCTTTGCACGTCTCGGGGCATGGATCGAGCGAGGAACTGCGTCTGGTGCTGAATCTCGTCCGGCCGCGCTATTTCGTGCCGATCCACGGAGAGTACAGGCAACTGGCCAAACACGCCCGGCTGGCCGATCACCTGCGGAACGTAGGCTTGGAAGAGACCTTCGTTCTCGAGACCGGCGACGTTTTGGAACTGGACAAGAGAGGCGCGCGAAAAGCGGGGCGCGTGACTGTCGGGCGCATCTGCATCGATTCCGGCGCGGTGGGAGAAGTGGTGGGGGACATGGTGGTCCGCGACCGCCGTTTGATTTCCGAAGACGGCATCGTTTTGCCGATCATCGCCATCAACAAGCACACCGGAAAACTCGAAGGGAGGCCGGAGATTGTCAGCCGCGGATTCGGACTCGAAAGCGACGCCGAATTCATGCGCGCCCTGCGCGACGCGGTGGAGAAGACTCTCGAGGGATCGAGCGCCGAAGAGATGACGGATGCCGGCGTGGTCAAAGAGAAGATTCGGGCGGACCTTAAGCGCTATATTCATCGCCACGCGGAACGGCGGCCCATGATCATGCCGGTCATTATGGAGATTTGAAACAAGCCTTATGAAGATAGCAATCGTCGGCGCTACCGGTTTTATCGGATCGAAACTGCGGGATGAAGCTGTCAGCCGCGGGCATGTTGTGACCGCGGTCACCCGGAGCCCGGACAAGCTGCCGAAGAGCGATCGTATTATTCCCGCGCCGGGCGATGTGAACGACGTCCCCCTGCTCACTCGGTACTTTCGCGGGCAGGATGCCGTGATCCATGCTTACGCGCCGGGGCGGGGAATCGGTGCGCAGGAGAGTATGGAAAAGCAGCGGGCAGGCACGCTTTCCATCATCGCGGCGGCGAAAGCGGCCGGAGTCAAACGCCTTCTCGCGGTGGGCGGTGCGGGCAGTCTGGAGGTCGCGCCCGGCGTTGCCCACTTCGATACGCCGGAGTTTCCCGCCGCTTACCAGGGCGGCGCGCGGGCCACGGCCCAGATCAAGGACTTGTTGCGCGCCGAAAAGGATCTGGACTGGACCTTCTTATGTCCCTCAACCAGCATTGCCCCCGGTGAGCGCACGGGGAAATTTCGATTGGGGGGCGATCGGCTGTTGATCGGCGCGGACGGTCAGAGCCGCATTTCGGTGGAAGACTACGCAGTCGCAATGATCGACGAACTGGAGAACCCGAAGCACACCGGCCACCGCTTCACCGTCGGCTATTGAATTTATCTGCAACCCTGCTGCTCCGTGGGGCAGGTTGCCAACCGGTTGCCATCCTGCCCGCGTGCCAGTCTATGAATTCTATGAAAATACTCTAAGCAGGCAGCTCTACGTCCATCTCTGTGATGAGGCCAGCCGGAGGCCAATCCTCGCGGCGCGGGATGTCAACTCGTCCACGGATCGGCCAGTTACAAGGACTGTGGCCAGCTCAGTGTCATAGCTCTACCTGCTCTGAACATAAGGCACAAGCGTATTCCACCTCGTCCACGCCACGCCCGCGATCACCATCTGCACCGCGACCACCAGCGCCACGCATCCCGGCCAACCGAAGGTTTGCCATAACCACGCCGGAGCCGTCCCGCCGAAACTTCCTCCCGCATAATAGAAGCTCACGTAGAGTCCCAGCGCCAGCGCCCGGTTGTGCTTCGCGGCCGTACCCACAAAGCTGGTGGCGGATGCCTGGGCGATGAAGGCGCCGGAACTGCAGATCGCGAGGCCGGCGATGACAGCCCAGACATTCGGAACCAGCGACAGCAAAGCTCCAGCCACGCCAAGCAGCGCCGCCCGGATCAGCATCTTCCCGTGACCGTCCTTGTCGATACGCCGCCCCGCGAAGGGAGTCACAACCGCGCCCACCAGATAGACGGCGAAGATCGATCCGATCGCCCCCGGGCCCAGTGAAAACGGCGCCGCCGCGAGGTGGAACGCCACGTACGTGAACAACGCCGTGAGCGAGAACAGGACGCAGGAACCGACGCCGTATGCCGCCACCAACTGCTTGTTGCGCAGATGATCCAGCACTCCGTCAATCAGCCCATTGACCAGCCCAGTAGGCGCGACGGGAAGGGCGAAGCCCCGCTCCGCCGGCAGGCAGGCCCAAAGATACGCCGCGATCGCAAGGCTGATGCATCCCAGGATGACGAAGGCCCAGCGCCAGCCCAGATGCTCGGCGGTAAACCCCGCGATCACCCGACCGCTGAAGCCGCCCACGATGGTGCCGCTGACGTAAGCCGATATCGCCGACGCCACGTGGCCGGCGGGCCATTCATCGTGCACGTAAGCGGTGGTTACGGAAAAGACTCCAGGCGTCGCCACACCCTGAACGAATCGCCAGAAAAGAAGCGCGCCCAGACTCGTGGAGGTGGCAGCCAGCAGCGTCGCGATGCCCAGCGTCGAAGCGGAAAGGACGATGATGGGTTTGCGGCCAACGCGGTCCGCGATCCGGCCCATCACCGGCGCAGCCAGCGCGACACCCAGCGTGGACGCGGTGACCATCAGGCTGATCATCACCTTGCCGGCATGAAAAACCTCCGCGAGCATCGGAAGGATGGGCTGCGGCGCGAATAAAGTAAGAAACGCGCAGAAGCCGGCGAGGACTACCGGAATAACGGATGGGTTCACTTAACCCACACTTAATCAACCCTGATCTTTTTCCGTCTCCAGGCGCGCCGCGTCCTTCGCGACACGCGCCACCGGATCGCCATCCGCCAGACCGTAGTAACCGCGCACGCGGCCCCGCTTGTCGATCAGCACGAAGCGGGTGCTGTGGTCGAGGCCCGCCCCCACATTTCCGAGCTTGAATGCATCGTGGTCGAGCATGTCAAGCGTGGCGCTGTCGCCGGTAAGAAAGGTCCAGCGCGCGTCGTCCGCCGCGAACTTCCTGCCATATTCGGCGAGCGCCTGGGGGGTATCGCGCTGCGGGTCCACCGTGAATGAGACCAGCTTCACGCCGGGGCCGGTGGCGCCCTGGATCGAGTGCATCCGCGAACTCATCCGCGGACAAGGACCCTCGCAGTTGGTGAAGATGAAATCCGCTACCCATACATGACCGTCCAGCGACGAACGGTCGAACTTTTGCCCCTGCTGGTCGAGTAACTCAAACCGCGGAATTTCGCCGAGCACGGGCAATGGTTTTTCGCGCGCGCACCCGCCCAGCAGCACAAACAGCAGCGTGGTGGAAAAAGCTTTCATAAGGAAGGGCGGTCGAAAATCATCAGCCCGTATATTACGGGCAGGTAAACGATCGATGCCAGCAGCACACGACGGGCGCGCACGTTGGTCAGATCGAACGCCACCCGGACACCGGTGTAAAGGAACCATCCGCCCAGTATCAGCGCGCCCACCAAATACACTCTTCCCGACATCCCGAGCAACACCGGAAACAAGCTTACGGGAATCAGGGTCGAGGCGTAGAGAATAATCTGCCTGCCGGTAGACATGCCGTCCGGTTCCACTACCGGCAGCATACGGATCCCGGCGCGCGCGTAGTCTTCCCGGTACATCCAGGCAATGGCCAGAAAGTGCGGGAACTGCCAGATGAAGAGGATCGCGAACAAGGTCCAGGCTTCCGGTGTGAGCGATCCGTGGGATGCCGCGTAACCCATCAACGGAGGCATGGCGCCCGGAAGCGCCCCGATCACCGTCGACAGATGCGAACGCTGCTTCAAAGGCGTGTAAATGAATAAATAACTGCCCAGCGTGAAGGCGCCGAGCAGCGCCGCCAGCGTATTGACTCCCAGCGCCAGTTCGCCGAATCCGAGAACGGCGAGAACAATGCCGAACAGCAGCGCGCGAGGCGCGGTCATCTTGCCCGCCGGAAGCGGTCTGCCCGAAGTTCGCCGCATGAGCGTATCCGCGTCGCGCTCATACCATTGGTTCAGCGCCGCCGTGCCGGAAGCGATCAGCCCCGTGCCGATCAGCGTGTGCAGCAACAATATCCAGTTGACCGGATCCGCGGCCTCGCCGGGTGTCGCCTTCAGACCAAAGAAATAGCCCACCCCGGTGCTCATGAGGATGAGCCAGGTGATGCGCGGCTTGGTCAGTGCGATGTAGCCCTTCATCCGGGAAACGCAGTCGCCCTCGTGCCGGCGAATTCGGCCGCGGGAGCCGGTACGTTTCGGCGTACGAGGATCGCCAGTACGACGCTCGCGGCCATCGTGAACGCCCCCACCGCCACGTGCAGGACAGTGAAAGTCACCATCAGCGGCATGGGCTGTACGGCGTCGGCATAAGCAATCCGGCTCATAAACGCGGCAATTCCAAGGAAAACCTGGCAAAAGGCGATCGCGAGCAGACCGATCGACGCCACGCGCAACTCGCGGTTTCGAGCGTAGTGGAGCAGGATTCGCAACGAAATCCAAAGTATCACGCCCATAACGATCGGAGATGCCGAGATGTGATAGATGGACCCGATTGCCTTGTGTCTCGCCGCGGCCCCCAGTGCGAGTTGGGCCAGCACGCAAATGGGCGCCGCCAGCGACAGTTCCCGAATCGGATACCCCGGGGCTTCCTCGACGAACGCCGGCCCCCGCAGCCACCAGGCGGAAGTAAACAGCGCCATGGCAACCGTGGTGGAGAAGAAAAGCTGCGCCAGACACGCGTGCGCAGTCGAGATCCACCAGGGCAGCAGCAGAAGGACCGTCAGCCCCCCCAGCACGCCCTGCAAAATCACCGCTGCCAGCGCAATCACGCCGAGCCGGCGCAACCACCTCCGGCGTTCCGACCGGAACAACCAGATCATCGACACGATCGTCAGCAGGCCGACGGTTGTCGCCACCATGCGATGCCCGTGTTCATACAGGATGCCGCCTTCCATGGGCGGCATCAGTTTTCCGTAAGAAAGCGGCCAGTCCGGCACCGAGAGTCCCGCATCCCGGCTCGTCACCAGAGCGCCTGCCACTACCAGCAGCAGCGTGCAGAATGCCAGCAGGATCGACCATCGGTGAAGGCCCGGACTATAAACGCCGGAGCGGCCTGCAGTCTTCATTTGCTCTTTCCCGGTAAGTGGGGCGGACCCCATGGTCCGCGGCCGACGCCCTCGTCGGCTGTCCGTGGTTCGATGAACGGGTCCGGGGGGACCCGCGCGGACCCGGGGGTCCGCCCCACAATTTGTGAACTAACCGCCATAGGCAAAATCGATCACCGCCCTGCCGGAAGGCGCGAGCGTCAGCTTACCTTCTTTCCTGCCGTACTTCTCATGCACCGCTTCGACGGTATAGGTCCCCGGCGGCACACCTTTCAGGGTAAACGACCCGTCGTCTCCCGTGACGGCGAAAAAGGGATGCGGCGAAACCGCGATATAGCTGCGCATCCAGGGGTGGACGCTGCACGTGACAGGGAAGAGCACCTCCGCGGAGTCGAAGCGCTTGAATTTATGCTCGGCGCGCGGCGGTTGGGATTCGTTCCACGCCGGGTTCACCTGGCTCTCCGCGTGGACGTTGTGGTTCACGGGATCGTCGTTCAGGATCTCCAGTTGCTGCCCCTCCATAATGCCGAGCACGTGCGGTTCGTAGACGCATCCGCGCTGGTCCAGCGTTACCGCTTCAGCTGGCGGCGTCCATCGCGCGGGCGGCAGCCCGTCCTTAATCCGGACAAATACGTTCCGCAGGGTCTTGTTGGGATTCACCACCACCGTCTCGGCCTTTTGCGGCGCATGGTGCTGTCTTTCGCATTGCGGATTGGAAGACATATCGATGTCCGGCATCGCGGGCGCAACGCCATTGAAAAGGACACGGCCGGAGATGGTCCCCGCCGTGGCCGGATCGACATGCGCCGCGGGCAGACCGATTTCCGCGATATTGCCTGGTTGCGTGCCACTGCCGCAAGCCGCGAGAAAAAGCAGCGGCCCGGCCATCAGACGTTTCAATCCTCATTTTCACACGGGCGCTATCGCGCTCCGCCCGAAAAGCGCGCCCGGACCGCAGTATAATCGTGGAGTCGAGTGTTTTGGTGACTCTTTCCCTACTGTTTTCATAAGGGAAGCGGCGCCCCACCAATCGCCCTGGTTTGTAAATTTTCGAAACTCGACCACGCGCGTGTTACCTGAGGGCTCCCAAAGCAGTCAATTTTATACAACAATTGAAAATGCAGGCTGAATGACGACGAATACCACACCCACAGAACTGAAGGATTACCCGGAAGTCCACCGCATCGGATTACCCGAGCACGGGCAGACTCCCCCCGGCCCCGGCAAGCCGAAAAGGCGAGGCATTATCTGGGTCCTGTTCCTCTTAATCATCGCCGGCGTAGCGGGCTACGCGGTCTGGAAAGCGGGACAGAAAGGCACATTTCAACAGCCTAATCAGGGCGGCGGCCGCGGACGGGGCCGCGGCGCGAGGGGTGGTGGCGGAGGCCTCGGCCCGGTGCCCGTTGTCACGGCCAAGGTGCATCGCGCGGACCTGCCGGTATATCTGAACGGCCTCGGCAACGTGGCCGCGTTCTACACGGTTACGGTCAAATCGCGCGTGGATGGCCAGTTGATGAAAGTGAATTTCAACGAAGGCGATCTGGTCAAAGAGGGGCAGGTTCTGATCGAGATCGACCCCCGCCCGTATCAGGTGCAGCTGGAGCAGGCGGAGGGCACTTTGGCGCACGATACGGCTCTGCTCGACGACGCGAAGCTGGATCTCGAGCGTTATAAGACGCTGCTCGAGCAGGACGCGATTCCGAAGCAGCAGCTGGATACTCAGAAAGCGCTGGTCGGGCAATATGAAGGCAGCATCAAGCAGGACGTGGCGAACGTCAATAGCGCCAAGCTGAATTTGACTTATGCCAAAGTCACGGCTCCCATAACCGGGAACGTCGGTTTGCGCCTGGTCGACCCTGGAAATATCGTTCATGCCTCCGACGCGAACGGAATGGTCATCATCACCCAGCTCCAGCCGATTCAGGTGCAGTTCACCATCCCCGAAGACAGCCTGCCCGCGGTGTTGCAGAAGATGCGGGCCGGAGTCCATCTTCCGGTGGATGCTTACAGCCGCGACAACGGGAACAAGCTGGCGTCGGGCGAGTTCATGACCGTCGACAATCAGATCGACAACACGACGGGTACGGCGAAACTGAAGGCAGTCTTCAAGAACGAGGACTTTACTCTTTTCCCCAACCAGTTCGTGAATATCCGGCTGAAGGTCGACACTCTGACCCAAAGGCTCGTGGTTCCCGGGGTGGCGATACAGAATGGCCAGCAGGGCACCTTTGTATATACGGTCGATCCGGAGACGTCGAAAGTGCATCTCAAGACGGTGCAGGTCGGAGTAACCGACCAGGACAACGCCGAGATACGCTCCGGCCTGACGGAAGACGACCAGGTGGTTATCGACGGTACCGACCGTCTGGACGAAGGCACGTTGGTGCGCGTGCGCAAGCCCGGCGAACTGGATGCCATCAACGCCCCCAGCGGACGGCGGGGCCGGGGCGGCCGAGGTGGACGTGGGGCGGGCGGCGGCGCTAACGGCGGCGCCCCCAACAGCGGGGCCACCAGCGACGACGCCAAAGGTGTAACCGGTGCGACAGGCGAACAGCCCGGTATTGGGAGTAACCCAGGCGGGTTTCGCGAACGCAAAGGCGGAGGCGGCGACTTCAAAGGCGACTTCAAGGGAAAGAAAGGCGGAGGCGGTCCGCGGTGAGTCCGTCCCGCATTTTCATTGAACGGCCGGTAGCGACCTCGCTCATGATGGCCGGGGTGATCCTGATAGGCGTCGTGGCGTTCCGGCAGTTGCCGGTCTCGGCACTGCCCCAAGTCGATTACCCTACCATCCAGGTCATAACTTTCTACCCGGGCGCCGGTCCGGAAGTGATGACCTCGGCCGTGACCGCCCCGCTCGAAAAGCAGTTCGGGCAGGTGCCCGGATTGACGCAGATGACGTCGATCAGCTCTTTCGGCAGTTCGCTGATCACGCTGCAGTTTTCGCTCGACCTGAGCATCGACATTGCCGAGCAGGAAGTGCAGGCGGCCATCAATGCGGCCGGGACTTTCCTGCCGACGATTCTTCCGATTCCCCCTGTCTACAGCAAATCGAATCCGGCTGACGCGCCGATCCTGACCCTTGCCATCACATCGACCACCCTGCCGCTGCCGAAGGTGGTGGATCTGGCTGAGACGCGCATGGCGCAGAGAATTTCGCAGCTCAAGGGGGTGGGCCTGGTGAGCATCAGCGGCGGGCAGCGCCCCGCCGTCCGCGTGCAGGCGAACCCAGTCGCGCTGGCGTCTTACGGCCTCAGCCTCGACACGCTGCGGACGGCGCTGGGGAGCGCCAACGTCAATCAGGCCAAGGGCAATTTCGACGGCCCGTCGCAGGCATGGACGATCAACGATAACGATCAGCTGCAGTCCGGCAAAGATTACACGAAGATCATCATCGCCTACCGCAACGGCGCGCCCGTCCGGCTTACCGACGTCGCGACCATCATCGATGGCGCCGAGGATACGCACAAGAAGGCGTGGGTGAACGACACCCCGGCCATCGTGCTGAATATTCAGCGACAGCCCGGCACGAACATTATCGGCGTAGTCGATACGGTTATGGCATTGCTTCCGCAGATCCGGGCATCTCTGCCGCAGGGCGTCAATGTGCAGGTGATTACGGACCGGACGACCACCATCCGGGCTTCGGTCGACGATGTCGAATTCGAATTGATGCTGACCATTGCGCTGGTCGTGATGGTCATCTTCCTGTTCCTGCGCAGCCTTTCGGCCACCATCATCCCCGCTATTGCGGTGCCGCTCTCGCTGGTCGGCACCTTCGGCGTGATGTACATGCTCGGGTACAGCCTCGACAACCTTTCGTTGATGGCGCTCACGATTTCGACCGGTTTCGTGGTGGACGACGCGATCGTGATGATTGAGAACATCGCCCGTTATCTCGAGATGGGCGAATCGCCCATGCAGGCCGCGCTCAAAGGTTCGGCGGAAATCGGCTTCACGATCGTTTCGCTGACCGTTTCGCTGATCGCGGTGCTCATTCCTCTGCTGTTCATGGCGGATATCGTCGGCCGCCTGTTCCGCGAGTTCGCGGTGACGCTCGCGGTCACCATTATTTTCTCGGCCTTCGTGTCGCTGACCTTGACGCCGATGATGGCGGCCAGAATCCTGAAGCACAAGCCGGAGCACGAGCAGGGGCGATTCTACCGGTGGTCGGAGTGGTGTTTCGTCAAGACTATCGAACAGTACGGGAAGATGGTGCGGGTCGTATTGCGCCACCAGCCGATGACGCTTCTCGTTGCGGTCGGAACCCTGGCGCTGACGACGTACCTCTATATCGTGGTCCCGAAAGGCTTCTTCCCGATACAGGATACCGGCGTGATCCTCGGCATCTCGCAGGCGCCGGAGACGATTTCGTTCGTCGCCATGGGCAACAAGCAGCAGGAGCTTTCCCGGGTGATCATGCAGGATCCGGCGGTCGAAAACCTCACTTCATTCATCGGCGTCGACGGCCAGAACACCACCATGAACAGCGGGCGCATTCAGATCACCCTGAAGCCGCTTGAAGAGCGGAAGATCTCGGCGGTGGAAGTCATCCGGCGTCTGCAGCAAAGTCTCTCCCAGGTTTCGGGCATCACGCTTTACATGCAGCCCGTGCAGGATCTCACGGTCGAAGACCGCATCAGCCGCACTCAGTATCAATATGCGCTCGACGCACCGGACAAAGCGATACTCGATTTGTGGATTCCGCGTCTGGTGGAAAAACTGAAACAGATTCCCGAACTGCGCGATGTGGCGACCGACCAGCAGAATAACGGCTTGGGATTAGAGGTGGTGATCGATCGCGATACCGCGGGCCGGTTGGGCATCACGCCGCAGAACGTGGACGACGCGCTTTACGACGCCTTCGGGCAGCGGCAGGTTTCGACGATCTATACGCAGTCCAACCAGTATCACGTGGTCCTCGAAGCGGCGCAGCAGTGGCAGCAGAACGCGAATTCGCTGAAAGACATTTACGTGCAGATCGGATCGGCATCGGCGAATCTGGCTTCGACGGTCGCGCTGGCGGGCACCAATACGGCGCTGACGGGCGCCGCGCCCATCGCGCAGGCGCCACTCGGTTCGTTCACCAGCTTCAAAAGCGTCCCGACTCCCATCACTATCAATCATCAGGGGCAGTTTCCGGTGGTGACGCTCTCGTTTAATCTGGCGCCGGGCGCATCGCTGGGCGCGGCCGTCGCAAGCATTCGGAGAGTCACGGCGGACCTGGGCATGCCGGGCAGTGTCGAGCCCACGTTCCAGGGTACGGCCCGGGCATTCGAAAACTCGCTGGCAAACGAGTCGCTGCTCATTCTCGCCGCCATTGTTACCGTTTACATCGTTCTGGGCATTTTGTATGAGAGCTACATCCACCCGATTACGATTCTCTCGACACTGCCTTCGGCGGGCGTCGGCGCGATCGCGGCGCTGATTTTATTCCATGAGGATCTTGATATCATTGCCCTCATCGGCATCATTCTATTGATCGGTATTGTCAAGAAAAACGCCATCATGATGATAGACTTCGCGCTGGAAGCGGAACGCAAGGAAGGGAAGAGTCCGGAAGAGGCCATCTATCAGGCGTGCCTTCTCCGCTTCCGCCCCATCATGATGACCACCATGGCCGCGCTGCTGGGCGCGGTGCCGCTGGCTTTCGGCAGCGGCGTGGGCTCGGAGCTCAGAAAACCGCTGGGCATCAGTATTATCGGCGGCCTGCTGGTCAGTCAGGTTCTGACCCTGTTCACCACGCCGGTTATTTATTTGTGGTTCGGCCGGATCGCCGCATGGGTTGCCCGCCTGCGGGGATCGCAGCCGGAAGAATCGATGTCACTGCCGGAGATGACATGAACCACCGGCCGGCGACGACGAGGCAGCCGACACTTTCGCCGGCTTGCCAGGTGACGATGAGCGGGTCCGGGGGGACCCGGGCGGACCGGGGGGTCCGCCCCACGCTTTTTGTGAACCAATGCCACGCGAGGTTGACATGAGTATTTCCACGCCATTCATCGAACGGCCCGTCGCGACTACTCTTCTCACCGTCGCGCTCACGCTCGCGGGCGGAATCGCCTATTTCCAACTGCCCGTGTCAGCGCTCCCGCAGGTCGATTTTCCGACGATAAACGTGTCGGCCAGCCTTCCCGGCGCCAGTCCCGAAGTGATGGCCGCTTCGGTCGCCACCCCGCTCGAGAAGCAGTTCACCCGCATCGCCGGCGTCACGGAGATGACCTCCCGAAGCTCGGTCGGATCCGCGCAGGTCACTCTTCAATTCGATCTGAGCCGCGATATCAATGCGGCGGCGCGCGACGTGCAGGCGGCCATTAATGCCGCCGCCGGATTTCTGCCGTCGAACCTGCCGACCAACCCGTCGTACAAGAAACAAAACCCCGCCGACCAGCCGATCCTGATTCTCGCGTTGACATCCAATGTGGTTACCCGGCCCTGGCTGTATGACATCGCGTCATCGGTGTTTGCCCAGAAGCTGGCCCAGATACAGGGTGTCGGCCAGGTGCAGGTCAGTGGAAGCTCCCTGCCGGCCGTTCGCGTGGAAGTCAATCCGCAACCGGTGTCCCGGTACAACGTCGGGCTGGACCAGATCGGCAGTTTCCTGCAGGGCGCCAACGCCAATAAACCGAAAGGCTCGCTGGACAACGGTGTGACCACCACGCCGCTCATCGTGAGCGACCAGCTTCTGGAGGCGAAGGATTACCGGAATCTCATCGTTGTCTTCCGCAACGGCGCGCCGGTTCGGCTGTCGGATCTGGGACGCGTCGTCGATTCCGTCGAAGATATCCGGAATCTGGGACTCGCCGACGGTAAGCCGGCCGTGCTGATCCAGATCAGGCGTCAGCCGAATGCGAACGTGGTCGACGTTGTCAGGCGCATCAACGAAATTCTGCCGCGTTTCCGGGCTCAGTTGCCGCCCACGGTCGACTTTAAAGTCGAGAACGATCGCACCATCACCATCCGCGACTCGGTACGCGATGCGCAGCGCAATATGCTCATCTCCATCGGACTGGTGATCGTCGTCGTTTTCATTTTCCTGCGCAATGGATGGGCTACGTTCATTCCGAGCGTCTCGGTGCCGGTTTCGCTGATCGCCACGTTCGGCGCGATGTATCTTCTCGGATACAATCTCGACAATCTTTCGCTGATGGGGCTGACCATCGCCACCGGATTCGTGGTTGACGACGCAATCGTCGTCATTGAGAACATCACACGGCACATCGAAGACGGAATGCCGGCGATGCGGGCCGCGCTGAAAGGGGCGGAGGAGATCGGCTTCACCGTCGTCTCGATGAGCGTCTCGCTCATTGCCGTCTTCATCCCGATTCTGATGATGCCGGGTATTATCGGCCGTTTGTTCCGGGAGTTCGCGGTCGTCCTCTCGGTAGCCATCGCGGTATCTCTGGCTATTTCGCTGACGGCCACGCCGATGATGTGTTCGCGGCTTCTCAAAGTCAAACACGCCCACGGACGGCTGTATAACTGGAGCGAGAAATGCTTCCAGTGGATCATCTCCACCTACGCATCCGCGCTGCAGGCCGTGCTGAGTCACCCCGCGCCCGTGTTGCTGGTGATGCTCCTCACGGTCGGCATCAGCGGCTATCTTTACGTCAAGATTCCCAAAGGATTCTTCCCGCAGCAGGACACAGGGCGTTTACAGGGCCAGGTGCAGGGCCAGCAGCACATCTCGTACCAGTCCCTCGTGGAAAAGGCGAAGTGGTTTGAGGAACAGGTTCGGTCCGATCCGGATGTGGATACCGTCGGCGTAACCGCCGGGAGCAACGGCGGCGGATGGGGCGGCGCCGCTTCCGCACAGATATTCGTGCAACTCAAAGCGAAGCGGAAGACCACGCCCGACCAGGTCGTTGCCCGCATCCGCAACAAGACCTCGGGGATGCCGGGCGCAACGCTTTATCTTCAGTCCCAACAGGACCTTCGCATCGGCGGCCGGCAGAGCAACGCCCAATACCAATACACCCTGCAGACGCAGGAGCTCGATCAGCTCAACCTGTGGGCGCCGAGGGTTCTGGACAAGTTATCCGCATTGCCGGAGTTGGTGGATGTGAGTTCGGACCAGCAGAATTCAGGTCTCTCTTCGAACGTCATTATCGACCGCGATACCGCATCGCGCCTGGGGCTCACCGCGCAGGCGGTGGACAGCGCGCTCTATGACGCCTTTGGCCAGCGCCAGGTGTCGACGATGTATAAATCGATCAATCAGTACCACGTCGTCCTCGCGCTTGAGCAGCAGTGGTGGGAGAGTCCGGACTTCCTGGAGAAAATCTATGTCCAGACGCCCCGCGGCCTCTCTGTTCCGTTGTCGACCTTTGCCCACTTCGCGCAGGGGACCACGCCGGTGAGTTTGCCCCATCAGGGGCAATTTCCCGCTACCACGATTTCGTTCAATCTCCCGGATGGCGTGTCGCTCAGCGATGCCGTGCTGGCCATCAACAAGGCCGAACTGCAAATGGGACTGCCCACCAGCATCACCGGCAGCTTCGCCGGCACCGCGCAGGCATTTCAGGATTCATTGTCAAGCCAGCCCATCCTGATCCTGACCGCGCTGCTGGCCGTCTATATCGTTTTGGGAATCCTTTACGAGAGCCTGATTCATCCGCTGACCATCATCTCGACGCTGCCTTCGGCGGGCGTCGGCGCCTTGATCGCTCTGGTGCTGTTCAAGACGGAATTGTCGATCATCGCCATGATCGGCATCATTCTCCTGATCGGGATCGTGAAGAAAAACGCGATCATGATGATCGATTTCGCGCTGGCCGCGGAACGCACCGGAATGACTCCGCGGGATTCGATCTATCAGGCCTGCCTGCTGCGCTTCCGGCCCATCATGATGACTACCGCCTGCGCGCTTCTCGGCGGCATGCCCATGGCGTTCGGATATGGCGTCGGCTCCGAATTACGCCAGCCCCTCGGAATCGCGATCGTCGGCGGCCTGATCGTGAGCCAGATGCTGACTTTGTTTACAACTCCCGTGATCTATCTGTATCTCGACCGCTTCAGCAAGCGTTTCAGCCGCGAGCACCCATTCGCCCACCGGCCCGGATTGTTCATACCCGGCGGGGCCGCGGAGGGCGCGGATTGAAACGAGTTTGCTTAACGGCCGCGGCGCTGTCTTCCATTTTCTGTTCCGCCTGCGCGGTGGGCCCGAAGTACCAGCAGCCCGTCGTCGCCCAGACACCGGTTGCCTTCAAGGAAATCAGGGAAAACGACACGTGGAAGATGGCTGTGCCCGGCGATACGCTGATAAAAGGCAACTGGTGGGAGATTTTTGGCGATCCTCAACTGAACAAGCTCGAGGAAATGATCAACGTCAACAACCAGAATGTGAAAGAGGCGGAAGCCAACTACCGCCAGGCGCGCGCCCTGGTGCTGGCCAATCACGCCAACTATTATCCGACCATCGGCTCGACTCCGGCGATCGCGCAGAGTGACGTTGGAAAGAACGGTGGCCGCGGCCTGGGCGGAACATCGCAATCTTTCTCGCTTCCCTTTACGGCGAGTTGGGAGCCGGATCTCTGGGGTCGTGTCCGCCTGTCGGTCCAGAATGCCACGGACAACGCGCAGGCCAGCGCGGCGACTCTCGAGAATGCCCGGCTGAGCGCACAGGCGCTGCTGGCGACGGATTACTTTCTCGTCGCGGGATCCGACATGCAGCAGGCGGTTCTGAAGAACACCATCGAGGCTTACCAGAAGAACCTCACACTGACTATGAACCGCTTCAATGGCGGCGTGGCCTCGCAGAGCGATGTGACTCTGGCGCAGACCCAGCTGCTGGGAGCACAAGCCCAGAGTACGGATCTCAAGATCACGCGCGCGCAGGATGAGCATGCGATCGCCATGCTGACCGGGCAGGCGCCTTCGATGGTGGAGATCCCGGTACTCAAGATGACACCGCCGCCGTCCATACCGACGGCTGTTCCCTCGGTTCTTCTGCAGCGCCGCCCCGACATCGCGGCCAACGAGCGGCAGGTGGCCGCCGCGAACGCCAACATCGGATTAGCCGAGGCCGCTTATTACCCGACTCTCACGCTCTCGGCGAGCGCGGGCTTCCTGAGCCCCAGCCTGCAGAGCTTGTTCACATGGGCGTCCCGAACCTGGTCCGCCGGTCCTTCGCTCTCGGAGACCCTTTTCGACTTTGGACGCCGCGGCGCACAACTGGAGAGCGCCCGAGCTGAGTACGATGCCACTGTCGCCGCTTACCGGCAAACCGTTCTCGCCGCGTTTCAGGAGGTTGAGGACGATCTCGCCGCCCTCCGCTACCTCGCCGAAGAAGCGCAGCAACAGGCGCAGGCGGTCGCGGCGGCCGAGAAGTCTCTCGCGCTCGAAAACGATCGCTACAAAGCGGGAACAGACTCCTACCTCAGTGTCATTACCACGGAGGCCATCGCGCTGGGCGATGAACAAACCGCAGTAACCATTCTGCAGCGGCGAATGACGGCGGCTATCGATCTGGTGAAAGCGCTCGGCGGCGGGTGGGATGCCTCTACGCTCCCGAGCGGCGACGGAATTCGGTCTGTTGCGATGGCCTCGGCAGCCAGCACCATCAAAGTGGCGCAACCGGCAACCAAGTAGCTCACGGAAGCAGGCCTGCCACGCTGCAAACGAGTCAGTTCGAAGTTGGCCCGAAGTTCGATAACAAGAGGCGTTTCAGGGTGCGCAGGCTGATCGGTTTCAGAATATGGCCTGTGGCGCCGACCGCGCGCACCCTTTCGATCAGATCCTGAGTGTTGTCCGCGGTCACCATGTACATGGGAACATCCGGAATGACGTATCGGAGTTCTCGAATAATATCCAACCCGTTCATGCTCCGGAACGCGGGCAGGTTCAGGTCGCAGAAGATCAGATCGACTGGATCGCGCCTGCACATGCCGAGCGCCTGATCCGAGTCTTCCGCCTCCCGGATCTCAGCATCGTGCAAGCCTGCCTGCGTGAGCATCACTTTCAGCAGGCTGCGGAAAAAAGGATCGTCATCCACGATCACAACGCGCACCTTCTCCCGTAAACGGGGGGCGCGGTCCGAAGGAAAAACCGAGTACTTGGGCAGGAATGGGGAATTCCGCACGACGTCGACATAACGACTTGGCTCAAGAGTTGAGATCTGCACGAAGGTTTATCGGCGGTTTCGGGTGAAACCTGTAGGCCTCCTCCGTTCCCGCAGGCCGGCACGTGCCCGCCTCGCCTGTCGGACCCCTGTCGCCGCGATCAAACCGGATCGGGCAAGGCAGGCAGACTGATATGATGATGTGTTTATGGAGGTGTCTCATAGCGCTTATAATCGGTGTCCCGCGCGAGACGTTCGGGGGCGAACGCCGCGTCGCAATGACGCCACGCGCCTGTGAAGCCCTTATCAAGCTGAAACTTGAGGTGGTGGTCGAGTTCTCGGCCGGGCTCGAGGCCGGGTTCCCCGACGAGGATTATGTCCGGCGCGGGGTTCGTCTCGCCGCGCGTGAGGTGGTGTTTCAGGAAGCCGGCGTGATCGTGCAGGCCCGCGCTCCCGGGGCGAACCCGGATCGCGGGCGGGACGATCTCTCATCGCTCAAGACCGGCCAGATTCTGATCGGGTTTGGCGAGCCGCTGACAGCCATCCGGGAATGCGCGGAGCTGGCGGATCGGGGAGTGTCGTTTTTCGCCATGGAACTGGTGCCCCGGATCACGCGGGCGCAGGCCATGGACGCACTGTCTTCGATGGCCAGCATCGCGGGTTACGAAGCGGTATTGATCGGCGCCACGACGCTGCCCAAGATGTTTCCCATGATGATGACCGCGGCCGGCACGATCACGCCCGCGAAGGTGCTGGTGCTGGGCGCGGGCGTGGCGGGCCTGCAGGCGATTGCAACGGCCAGGCGGCTGGGCGCGGTGGTTTCGGCTTACGACGTGCGCGCGGCCGTGAAAGAGCAAATCGAGAGCCTGGGGGCGAAGTTTATCGTGCTCGATATCGAATCCGCCGAAGGACAGGGCGGGTACGCGAAGGCCATGGACGAGGCGTTCTACAAGCGGCAGAGGGAGTTGCTCGCCGCCGTGCTGAAGGAGCAGGACGTGGTGATCACGACCGCCGCCGTGCCGGGCCGGAAAGCGCCCGTTCTGATCACAACGGAAATGGCCGAAGCCATGCAGCCGGGATCCGTCATCGTGGATATCGCCGCCGAGCGGGGCGGCAATTGCGAGTTGACGCGGGCCGGGGAGACGGTGGTGCATCGCGGCGTCAACATTGTGGGTCCCGTGAATCTTCCTTCGCGCGCGCCCTACCATGCGAGCCAGATGTATGCCACCAACGTGGTCAATCTGCTCAAGCTGATGGTGAACAAAGAAGGCGTTCTCACGATCGACCGGAACGATGAAATTATTCGCGAGACTCTGGTCACGCATGGGGGAAAAGTGGTGAATTCGAGAGTGAGTCAACTGCTGGAAACGGGGGTTGCAAGCGCGTGAATTACGAATTCGGTTTCTATGTCTTCATGCTCGCGGCCTTCCTCGGTTTTGAGCTGATTCGAAAAGTTTCTCCTCTTCTGCACACGCCTCTGATGTCGATGACGAACGCGATCGCATCGATTTCCGTGGTGGGCGCCATCCTTCTGACCGGTGCGGAAGGCGCCTCGACTTTGTCCAGGGTGCTCGGCTTCATCGCGGTCGTATCGGCTTCGACCAACCTGGTCAGCGGATACCTGATCACCGACCGCATGCTGAAGATGTTCAAGAAGCCGGGGCAGCCGAAGAAATGACGCTGTACCAGTTTCTGTATCTCGCCGCGGCGTTCTTTTTCATTTTTGCGTTGAAGTGGATGTCGCATCCTTCGACCGCGCGGCGTGGCGTGTTTTCGGGTGAGTTCGGGATGCTGCTGGCGGTGGTAGGAACGCTGATCCGGCACGAGGTGATCGATTACCAGTGGATCGTCATCGGCCTTGTGGTTGGCGCGGCGATCGGTCTTCCGATCGCATTGCTGATGCCCATGACCGCTGTGCCGCAGCGAACCGCGATCTCGCTTTCCTGCGGCGCGTTCGCCTCGGCGCTGATCGGCACGGCGGAGTATTACAAGCCCGGCGCGCGCCCCGCGTTCACAACGGCGGCCCTGATGGTCGAAATCCTGCTCGGGTTCCTCACCACGACCGCCAGCCTGATGGCGTTCGGCAAGCTGCAGGAGATTCTGCCGGGACGGCCGATTGTTTTCAAATTCCAGAACTATTTCAATCTGGGAGTGCTGGCGGTTGCGGCCGGGATCGGCGTGTATAACGTGATGAACCCGGGTGACGCGCAGCTGTTTCCTGTCTACATCGCGCTGGCGATGGCCTTCGGTATATTGCTGATCGTTCGGATCGGCGGTGCGGATATGCCGACCGTGATTGCGCTGCTCAATTCTTATTCGGGACTTTCGTCCTGCGCGATGGGGTTTGCTCTCGACAACAAGCTGCTCATCATCGCGGGCGCGCTCGACGGATCGTCGGGTCTCATTCTTTCGATCATCATGTGCCGGGCCATGAACCGGTCGTTTGCGAACGTTCTGTTCGGCGGGTTCGGGCAGTTACAGACAAGCGCGGTTGGGCAGGAGGCGCGCCCGGTGCGGTCGGCAAGTCCCGAGGAAGCGGCGGGGATATTGAGCGACGCGCGTACGGTGGTCATCATACCGGGATACGGGATGGCGGTGGCGCAGGCGCAGCATAAGATTCGGGAGCTGCACGATCTGCTGACCAAGCGCGGCGTGGAAGTGCGATTCGCGATTCATCCGGTGGCGGGGCGCATGCCCGGCCACATGAATGTGTTGCTGGCCGAGGCGGATGTTCCCTATGACAAGCTGATCGAGATGGAAGATATCAACAGCGATATGGCGATGACCGATGTGGCGCTGATCGTGGGCGCGAACGATATCGTCAACCCGGCGGCGCAGAACGATCCGGGCAGCCCGATCGCCGGAATGCCGATTCTGGATGCGTATAAGGCGCGCACGGTCATGATCATCAAGCGCGGCATGAGCGCGGGGTTTGCCGGAATCGACAATGAGCTGTATTACATGGACAAAACGCTCATGTTGTTCGGCGACGCGAAGTCGTTTGTGGCCAGTCTGGTTAAGGAAATCGGCTCGAACCACGACTGAGAGGAGTCGGATCAAGGGACGGGCCAAGTCCGCCGTATGCCTGAAGAATACCGATTTAAAGAAGAGCGATTTGTAATTGAACCGTTGATGCTCTGGTTGAAGAAGGCGGGTTGGGAGCTTCAAAAACCATCGCACCCCACTTCCGCCAAGGGATGGGATATTGAGGCGAGGCGAAGGAAGGAATGTCTGCTCATCGAGGCGAAATACATTTCCGGGTCGTCCATTTCGTCACTTGCGGGCTTGGTCGCAGCACCCTTGGCGAAGCGTGATAAACGCTGGAATGACCCGAGTTGGTGCTGTTGGGCCATTGGTATGAGGCCTCAGGTAGAGCGTCGCGGACGCCACATGTATCAGATCTTTTTCGACTACATGGCACGGAACTCTGAGTTCTGGAAGCACTACGGTGAGGATCTCCGAATGAAATACATCTTCTGCGTTCAAGCGGGAGAGGTTACGAGGATTCCATTTGCCGCCTTTCTACGGATGGCGAAACTCTACGGTGGCCGCGCAAATGAGAAAACGCCGCTTGAGGATCGTCGGCGGATTGCCGAGGGCTTGCTGAGCAGGCATTTGAAACGCGCCGTTTCTTAAAACTGAGACGCTACTCTGGCTTCTGATCGGGCTGCGCGGTGACGGCTCTCTACTTATGCCATTCAGCGAGGAATCAGGCCGAATTCACGCAGGATCTCTTCATGCGGCGTGCCTTCGCCTCGCTGAATTGCGGCATGCGCGGCATCGAGAGCGGCGGCCTCTCCCGGCGTAACGGGTTCGTCTTCAAAAGGCGCATTCGCAAGAGAGCGTTCAACCGGATCGGTCATGACTTCCCAACGGCTATTCTAACTGTAGTCAGAAGCACGCGAAGAATAAACCCCGAATGTGCGGAGCCGTGCGAAGTGTCGTAAGGGACGCTCGGGAAGTTTTCCCTCGCAAGGACAAGTGTCGAGAAGAGTCTCGACACGGCACGCACGAGTGCGCGCGCCACGAGTCGTAGCATGGTCGAACTCACCATTCCGGAAGATCCAGTTGAATTGGATCGCGCGCTGGAAGAGCTGCCGAACCGGCAGGCGGTATTTCTGCTCTGGCCGCGCGCGGGAAAGCCGTATCTGGCTCGCACGAACGTCCTCCGCAAGCGGCTGAAGCGGCTGGTGGGGAATCTTCCGGGTACCGTCGGACGCATCGAGTATCAGTTCACGGGTTCGCGGCTCGCGGCGCAGTTCCTGCTTCTGGAATTAGCGAAGCAATACCTCGGGGCGGGCTATCGTAACGAAATCCGCCTGCGTCTACCACCTTACGTGAAGCTGATTCTCTTGAACCGGTTCCCCCGGACACAGGTGACAACCCACGTCGGGAGAGCACGGGCGGTATATTTCGGCCCGTTTCGCAGTCGGTCGACTGCCGCGAGGTTCGAGTCGGAGTTCCTGGACCTGTTTCAACTTCGCCGTTGCCAGGAAGACCTGGAACCACGCCCCGACCACCCTGGCTGTATCTACGGCGAGATGGGCAAGTGCCTGCGACCTTGTCAGCAGGCTGTCGGTGTCGAAGAATATTGCGGGGAAGCCGAGCGGGTGGCGGATTTTCTAAAGACCGGCGGCCGGTCGCTGGCCGGATTGGCCGAGAGCGCGCGGGAGCGGCTGAGCGCGGAGATGGATTTTGAGGGCGCGGCGTTAATGCACCAGAGGTATCAACGCATCCAGGAAGTCATTGGGCTGCGGGACGAAATGGCGCGCGACGTGGATCGTCTGAACGCCATCGCCATCACGCCCTCGGTGGATCCGGATGCGGTTGAGCTGGGATGGTTGCGGCAGGGATCGTGGCAGGGTTTCTCGCGCATCGAATTCAGTCCGGCTGACGGCACGTCGGTCTCACTCGATGCGAGGCTGCGCGACCTGGCGCTCGACGTCCCGTGCATCGCCGCGGCGGGCGTCGAGAGGATGGAACAGTTGGCCACTGTCGCGCGCTGGTTCTATTCCAGCTGGTGCGACGGGGAATTGCTGCTGGTCGACGACTGGGCCAAGATCCCCTACCGAAAGCTCGTCAACGCGGTGTCGAGAATCGCGGCCGCGGCAAGATCGTCGCAACTGCCAACTTCGCAACCGCCGCATCGTCCGAGCACTCATTCTTAGCGACCGTATTCGCCGCGAGCGAGACGCCGGGCGCCACGCCGATGCAGTGGCGCGACATGCCATAACCGCCGATTTCATTGTTCTCGATGGTGTTGCCTTTGGCGATGTCCGGACGCTCCGCGCCCGCGCCCAGATAGATGCCGGTGCGCAGCAGGTCGGGCTGGTTCGCCGCCCAGGCGCAGTTGACCGGGCCCGGGTCGTTACAGTGCGCCAGATTCAGGTGCAGCAGATGATTACCGGTTACGGTGTGGCCGGAACCAATGATGAAGATGCCGCCGAACAGAGCGCCGTCAATCGTGTTCCCGGTAATCCGGATGTTGCGCGACTGCATGTCGGGATTGCTGTTGTTCATGACGATCCCGAAATGGCCGTAGGGATAGCTCTTGACCTCTTCCTCATTCAGGCAGGTATTGTTGCTGACTTCGCCGTCATGGAAGCCGTCGAGGTCGAAGCACTTGCCGTCAATCTCTTCGAACTGATTGGCGCGGTAGACGGAGCGGTCCACGTTGCCGGCGGTATCCACGGCCACGGGAAATGCCTGGCCTTCCAGATCCACTTCTTCGGTGGGATAGCCGATCATGCGGCCGCGATTGTTCTCCACCCGGACCTCCGTCGCGTGGCCGACCTGAATGGCGTCCCGCGCGATCATGGCGAACTCATTGCCCGCGATGCGGCCGCGTGCATTGCGGGCGGAAGTATAGAGAGAATGGGTCCAGATCCCGTTGCCGCGGACGTTGACTATGCGGCAATCGAGGACTTCGAAATCGGTAGTGCCTTCCTCCAGCAGAATGCCTCCCGTCGCGTTGTTGCGCTTGCGCACGTTCAGGCTGCCGCTGTCCGTGATCTGTATGTCGTGAATCCGAACCGTGTGGCTGGAGTTGACAAGGATCGCGAAGCCGGCGATTCCAGTGGCCTTCACCTGGGCGATTTCGAGATTGGCGACGCCTTCGGCGAGGATGCCGTTATCCGGCATAAAGCGCGAGAACATGGTTTCGGACGGAGGCAGGCCGAGCGGCCGCGCGACGGCGGCGCGGTTACCGTCCAGCGAAAGGTCGTGGAGTTTGATGTTCTTTCCAGATGGAATGACGATCAGGGCACGGCCGCGAAATGTGGCCGCCGCTTTGATGGTCGTGCCGGAGCCGCGAAGGTCGAGATCGTGCGCGTCGGCGGGCAGCACGATTTCGCGGGAGATTTCGATGACGCCCGCAGGTAAGGTTACAGCGCCGGTCTTCGCTTCGAGAGCGGCGCGAAGCAGGGCTTCAGGCGTCGCGGCGGACAGAAGCAGCGGGCTCAAGGCCGCCAATATCGCGAAAACGTGGGGCAGCATGGCATCCTGCGCGGCGGTTGGTAACCGCCGCCGGTCGGGCGCAGACCGAATCCGAGAGCCGATTGCCAATCTGCCCCACAGGGTGTCGAATAGTGGTGGCATCACGCTACCTCGATTCCGACTCGCGTCAACGTGCGCGCGCCCAGACGGATCTCAAGAACGTGTCCGCCCGCTTTCAGTTCGCCGGGCAAGCCAAAGTTCACTTCGTAAAGCGACGTCAGCGGATCCGTTCGAAAGGTCTCTACCCCGCTCACTGGGAAACCATCCACGGTCGCGGCGAAACTGCCGATGGATGCGACCTCTTCGATGGTCGCTTTCACTATGCCACTTTCTATTCGCCGGGTCGAAAGCAGATTCACGCCATCGCTGACTGACACGAGGCGGGGAACGCCCGGTCCGGCCGGGATCACGCGGATAATCGCGTCCGGGCAAAGCGGCTGCCCCTGCCACTCGACCCGCACCGGCACCAAACCCGTGCGCACACCCGCGGGGAGAAACGCGTTGAATTGTGAAAGCCCATTCACCGGCGGGCCGACATAGCAGCCCACGCCCGCAACTCCATCCACTAACGCCTGGAGCGAATTCAGGTCGCACGCGGCCGGAAGATTCTCGATTTGGAGGGTTGCGCAGGCGAGACGCCCGGTCGATGGAACTGCCTGCTCGCCACTGAATGCGTTGACCGCATGTCGAATCCGGATGGCCCTGTTTTGCGGCGGTTCCGGGCGCGCGGGCGGCTTTTGCCACGAAGTCCACATGTACTGCGTTTCGACACCGGTCAGCGACAGTAAGCGAATGCCGCGATCGCGCGTGAATCGATGCACGTCCTGGCCGCCGATTCGCACCCCTTCCCAAGTCGTATAAGCGCGCGCCGTCTTGGGCAGGCCATTGATCTGAAGGCGCGCGAATCCACCTGGTTTCAGTACGCGTACGGTCTCGCGCAGATAGGAAAAGACCACTTCCGCGCTCGGGATGTGCTGGAACACCGCGTATGAGTAGACAAAGTCGAAGTGGTCCGCCGGGAATCGGGCAAGATCGCTGCCGCCGGCATGATGCGCGTGCGCCCACGGAATATCGTGCAGCTTTGCGTTGGCCTGGGCGATCATCTCATCCGAGACATCCACGCCGTGGATCTCGCCGAAATGGCGGCTCATGGGACGCATCAGCCGGCCCGGCCCGCAGCCAATCTCGAGGGCGCGGCGCGATGAAGGGGGGATTTCCGCTGGTATCCGCTTCAGTTCGCCTTCCAGATCGCGCACGACATCGGCGGCCGTGGACAGGAATTCGTTGTCGTCCTGATCGCGGCGGCCGAACGCGACGTAGTAATTCGCGTCTTCGCGGGCGCGCTTGTTCCAGTCGGCCCGCATGCGTTCGCCAATAGAGGAGTCCAAGCCGCTATTTTACTGTTACGGACGTTTGTTCCGGACGCCGATATACGCGGACATAGTCGATATCGAGTGAAGCGGGGAAGGTGGTGGATGCGTCCGGCGTACGTGCAAGGATGCCTCCCACCGCCAGATCGATCAGCATGTACATCGGTTGGCGCGGAATTCCATCGACCGATTGGAATTTCTCCTTTCCGTCGATGAACCATGTAATCCGGTCGCGGTCCCATTCGATGGCGATGGTGTGGAAGCCGGCCGAGAGGTCCGGCCCCGTGAAGGAGTCGCCAAAGGATCGCTCGGTCTCCTCCGTGCCCCAGCGGTTGGCGAAGAAGACTTTCGACGGCGGGCTGCCGGCCGTTTCGAAGACGTCGATCTCGGGCAACGGCCCAAGCGGGACCGGCAGCAGCCGGAATCCCGACCGAAGTCCCCGTCCGGCTGGAACCCTGCAGCGGATTTCGAACCGGCCGTAGGTTTGCGAAAACGTTCCGTAGGTGCTGACGATGCCGGAGACATATTCCCGGTCTTTCCCGTCGTACCGCACAGGGGCCTGGTTGGCGGTCGCGCGCCGCGCGACGATATGCAATTGCCCCCCGCTTACAACGACGCCTTCGGGCGCATACGCCTGCAACTGGCGATCGCGCGCCTTCCCCCAGGGATCGTGCGGCGCCCATCGGGAGAGATCGAGTTCCGTCCCGTTGAATTCATCGGCAAACGTCGGGACCCACTTCCCGTCGTCCGGCTGGACGGCTCTCTGCGAGAGCAAAAGCGGCGGCACCGACAACAGCAGAAGCGGCAGTTTCATCTGAGCCTGAAGCGATGTTCCAAGTGTAAAATGTAACAAAATACGACTCTGAGGTAACCTAAAGAAATAATGCGTATCCTCGTTGTTGAAGACGAGAAAAGGATTGCGGACTTTCTCGGCCGCGGGTTGCAGGGGGCCGGGTACGCCATCGATGTGGCGCAGGATGGCGCTACGGCGCTGCAGTTCACTCACGACACCGACTACGATCTGATCATTCTCGACCTCATGCTGCCGGATATGGATGGCTTGAAGGTTCTGGAACGGGTTCGAAGCCGCCGGGCCGGCCCGCCGGTGCTGATTTTGAGCGCGCGGGGCGCGGTGGACGACAGGGTCAAGGGGCTCGAAACGGGGGCCGACGATTACCTGACCAAACCGTTCGCATTTGTGGAGTTACTGGCCCGCGTGCGCGCGCTGCTGCGGCGCGGACAACCCGCGCCCGAGAAGCTGCAGGTTGCCGATCTCGCGCTCGATTGCGCCCGGCGCAAGGTGATCCGGGGCGCGGAGAGCATTGAGCTGGCCCCGAAAGAGTTCGGGATTCTGGAATACATGATGCGGAACAAAGGGCGTCCGCTCAGCCGCACCATGATTGTGGAGCACGTCTGGGATATGGACTACGACGGCCTGACAAACATCGTCGACGTTTATATCCGTCACTTGCGAAGCAAGATCGACGACCGGTTTCCCCAGAAGCTGATCCACACGGTGCGCGGGATCGGGTACATGATCGAAGCGCCCGAAAAAGGCGTGACCCAGAAGAGCGGGGCCGAAAGCCAGTTCGAGTCCCAGCTTTAGTATCCATCGCCAGGTCCAAACCCACCGCCTTTTGAGGTGGTCCGCTTCCATCAGGTACTGCCTTTGCCTTTTGATCGTGGGGCGGATCCCCTGATCCGCGCCGGCCCCCCGGTCCGGCTCTTCCGCAAATCGATGACTCCGAGAAAGCCGACGAGAGCGTCGGCTGCGGACCCGGGGTCCGCCCCACAAAACCAAGTGGCATTGCGCCAGACCCCTGAGGCGCCTTTCAGTCGCAACCAACCCTACCGGCTTGCAGCCGGTAGCCGTTCAGACCCGTGCACCGCATGTCCTTCAAGCCGTTGTAAAGTAGTGTTCGGAGGGCCTTGTGGCGGGACGCAGGCACATTACGCGCGGCCTTCGATTCACCCTCACCGCGGTATACACAGTCGTTTTCACGCTGCTGCTGGTGGGCGTCACTCTCTTCTTCCGCCAGACTCTCGCAAACAGTCTGGAAGAGCAGGCGCGCGACGATCTGGATCAGAATTGGGCCGTCGTAAAAGCCTACCTGCGGATTGTCAACGACCCCGGGCAGACCAACTTCCACCCCGTCTGGCACGTCGACACAGACGATCCCGATGAGACCGGTGCTGTCGCCGGTGTCAAGAAAGTCTACTTTATCGGCGACGCCGCCGGCCACGTCATGGAGGCATCGTCCAACTACGAGTCGCTCGGTATGGACAAGCCCGCCGAGATTCGCTCGGTGTTGCAGGCGACCGGCGCGGTTTGGAGCAACAAGAGCGACTCGGACGGCGTCCCTTATCTCATTCGGGCCAGTTACGTGAACGGCGAGGAGGACACGAGCAGGAAGTTCTATGTGGCCATAGGCACTTCACTCGCGGACAACGGGAAACTTCTGAACCGGTTTACCCTGCGGGGCGTGGCGCTCGTGCCCCTCGTGATCCTTACCGGATGCATCATGGGATGGATTTTCGCCGGACGGGCGTTGACACCCGTGCTTGAGGTAGCACGGACGGCGGAACGCATCAGCGGTTCCAACCTGAGCCTGCGCATTCCGGTGCGCGGCGCCGGGGATGAAATCGACCGTTTGATTGAAACGTTCAATCAAATGATCGAACGCATCGAGATCAACTTCAACCAGGTGCGTCAGTTCTCCACCGATGTTTCGCATGAGCTTCGCACGCCTATCACCGTGATCCGCGGCCAGTTGGAAGTGGCCTTGTTTACCGCTCAGACGGTGGATCAATACCGCGATGCCATAGTCGATTCCCTTTCCGATATCGAAAGACTTTCCCAAATTGTGCGCGCCCTGCTGCTTCTGTCGCAAGCGGAAACCGGACAGGTAATTCTCCAAAAACAACAACTGGATCTGGTGGAGGTCGCGGAAGGCGTGGTGGATCAGTTCCAGATTCCCGCCGAGGGCGCGGACGTCACTTTGCGATTCATCAAGAGCGTTGCGTTTTGTAGCGGCGAGTTCGATCGTGTGCAGATCGAAAGGATGCTTTCGAATCTGCTTTCGAATGCGGTCAAGTTTACTCCGGCGGGCGGAGAGGTTCGGGTGTCGGTCGACCGCCGGGAAGACACGGCGGAAATCCGCGTGGAGGACACGGGAGAGGGAATTCCGGCCGAGCATCTGCCGCACATTTTCGATCGGTTTTATCGCGTTCGGGGCGCGGGGGAGCAGGCATCTCCCGAGAAGGGCCTGGGGCTGGGGCTCAGCTTTGTCGCCTGGATCGTGCGCGCGCACGGCGGGACCGTGGATGTGCAGAGCGAGCCGGGCAAAGGCACGAAATTCACTGTCAGGCTCCCGCTGAGTGCGCCGGAACCCATTCAGCACATTGAGAATTCCGGTGCGCAGACCGAGATGATGAAGCCGGTTTAATCGTAACCTGCACCGGGATTTAAGGGTTTCCTCTTATTCTGGATAGAGTGATCCGAAACTCGTGTATCGCGCTGCTGCTGATGGTGAGCTTCTCGATCCCCGCAGTGCTTCGCTCGCAGGAACCGGATACAGCCGCACCCATTTTTTCGGGCACTGTAACGCAATTGACGGATAGATCGCTCACGGTGGTCCGCAAGGTTCCGGGTCAGCAGCCGGTGACGCGTGAATTCACGCGCGACGACAAGACGACGGTCGAAGGGAAGTTGCGCAACAAGGCGCGGGTTACCGTTCGATATAAGGCGCTCGACGAAGGCGGGTTCGTCGCCGTGCATATCATTGTGAGGTGAAGCACTACCAGACCTGGCTCCGTGGGGCAGACTGGTAGTCTGCGCGGGACTGGCAGTCCCGCCCTGCTGTCAACGCGATACGCCGCGAACCTCTTGATTGCGGCTAATGGCACTCCCGCTGGTTGATCAAACTCAGTTTCCCGATCCATCGGCCATAAAGCTGTGTTCGGAAAATCTGTGGTTCCCCGTCACCGCCGACGGCGAAATGGAGCGTACGCACAAGGAAGAGATTGCTGCGTCTCGGGTCGCAATTCCGGCCACAACAAGCAACAGCCACCCGATTGCCGTTTGGGCCGATGCAATCAAGAAAGCGCGCAAGAAAATAGAGCGTGATCTCAAGAAACGTCAGCGTCCTTACTGTTCACGAATCGGCACTCAGGGAGTTATAACGAGATGGCCCATTCAGGCGGTATGATGCGACCAGATGAAACCAGCACGCGCACCGAAGCCGATCAATATTTCGCCCGAACTCGCCGCCCGCTGTAACCGCCCGGACGCCGCCGAACGCATGGCCCAGCTTTTCCGCGCGGTGATCGCCGTCCCGCATTCGGCAATCGTGAAGGAAGAGGCGAAGTGGAAACGGGCGCGAGCCAAACAATCCAAGAAACCAAGTTGAGACGTGGCCGAAGCGAAGAAACGATTTTGGCACCGCTGGCGGTGGTATCGCATTCGTTTGGCAAAAGAGAAGATCCGGCTGGCTGAATCGCGCTTCAACGCCATTTGCGAGCGTATCCCTGCCGAGGGGGACGTCTGTCTGGAAGAGGAAGCACGAGAGGCCGGAGACATTCAAGCGCAATACGAAGACGACATCGACATCCTATTTCAGGACAGACTAATACGGTCCGCGCGTCGTTGGCGGATACACGTGCCCTCTCCTTCAGATAAGGAATCGTGGGGAAGGTTCGCTTACCGAAAACAAAGACCGATGCTGAAGCCAGCCGCCGCACACGCTATCCACGAACAGAGGATTCAGAGATGGCTTATGCTGTTTGGCTTGCTGTTCGGGGCTTCAAGCATCGTCCAAGCGGTTTTCGCGGTGCTGTCATACTTGCGCTGGTGATTGATGTGGAGGACTGGGAGCGGGAACTTGAGGAACAGTTAAGACGAGATCGGCTGAGACAGCAGGCGCTTCAGGTCGCCTCCCCTGAATTGAGAGCCGATATCGAGAGGCACGAACGCGAATTGAGCGAAGTACGGAAAGCCACAGCAAGAAAAACGACGGCTGAATCTGCCAGGAAAAGGTGGGAGCAGAACGTCGGCATGGCGGTAGGGGTCTTGCTCGGCATCGTCCTGTCGCTTGCGTTCGCCTACGCCGTCATCAAGTTCATAAAGTGGGCGTGGAGAAACTGATTAACGCTCTCCAAGAGTTCGATTTGTCAAGTAGGTTGTTGCCCTCGCTTGGCTGAGCGAAGCGAATTTTGGGCTCCTCCTTCGTCTGCCCTAATCGCCGGAGACGCGCTCCTCGATACCGGCGTCCGGCGACGCGAGATAATTCCTGATCTGCGCCCAGTTCGTGCGCACCAGGGAGAGCCCCAGCATCGCAACGATCGTCAGCCCTGTCGCGAACACGGTCTGCCCCACGGTCAGGTGTTCCTTGATCGTGCCG
>Ga0181521_10001433_pt1 | contig 29656 bp, 29 predicted proteins | sample PEATcosm2014_Bin_32_FD_119764 | JGI IMG/M metagenome (GOLD analysis project Ga0181521, IMG submission 119764) | Peatland microbial communities from MTU Mesocosm Facility, Houghton, MI, USA - PEATcosm2014_Bin02_60_metaG | ecosystem: Environmental > Terrestrial > Soil > Wetlands > Peat | place...
GATGCGGGCAAAAGGCAGGAGTCCAACTTCGGCCATCGCACCTCCTGCCTCCATAGAAAACCACGGAGGTGGCCCACGGCCCTCTCGAATTTCAATGTGGTTGCGAGGATGTCAACAGAGCCACCTTATCTCCGTGTGCTCAAACGCATCGGCTCACCGCCGCCACTGTCTCAGCAATCAGTCGACAGGTGACTTGCCGATAGGATTGCCTGGGCCGGGCTTCGCGTTTACCCAGGAACGTTCCACCCTCACACGCTCAGAACCGGAATCGCCGCCGCGCAAATGATACCGTAGCCGTGGGTCCGCAGGTGACCGCCATAAGGGTAGCATCCGGTAACCAGCAAATCCGCCTTGGTCTGCTTCGCTGCTTCGCTCAACACCTTGGAGACGTCGCCACTGCCGATAAATACATCTCCCTTGACGCCCGACTCTTGTTGGAGCCTTGCCATTTGCTGGGAAGCGTTGCTGACGAGCTCCTCTTTCCACCTTTTATCCACGTAGCTGCCGCCGGGCCCCCACAATTCCACCCCGGAAGTGACGTTAGCGAGCGTAAGATGAGCGCCAAATTCAGCGGCCATTTGCGCAGCCCACGACACGGTTATGTCGCAACGGGGGCCGAACTCAACCGCGCACAGGACGTTGCGCATCGCAAACTTCTGGGCTGGCGATTCTTGCACGTGCGCGCCTGTCCAAACCGGACATTCGCTCCTGTGTAACACTTTTGCTGTCACGGAGCCCATAAGAAACTGGTAGAACGTGAAGCTATGTGACGGCATCATGATCAGGTCGGCTTTTTCCTCCTGGGCCGTCTGCACAATTGCCACGGCCACGTCGCCCTCGACCAACTTGCGCTGAATAGTAAGGCCATCAAGCTCCGGCCCGAGAGACTGGTCCTGCTGTTTCTCGGCCTGTCTAATGATCGCCGCGAGCAAGTCCCAGTCAGCCATCTCGCGGCTGTCCTCCGGCACACCGGCGGCATGGCTCAGCGCTGTCGCTACGTGCAGCACCACGATCTCAGAATTGAAATGGCGCGCCAATGTCGCAGCCTGATGAATCACCCGCAGTGAAGCGACCGGGAAATCAACCGGCAAAAGAATCTTCTTAATATTCAGCATCGCGCAAAAGCCCTTGAGTCAAAATGTCCCTCACCCTCTTCCTTAGTAGGAATTTCCCATTTGAATTTTTGACTCGCGCACATCGTATGCTTCTCCTGCCTTGAACACAACCAATCTACCATTAGAGCAAGCAGCCACCGATCCGCTCCCCTCACGCGTAGCGTCCGCCGCCGGGCGGCTTGGTTCAAACGGCGTTCGGGGAGATCGCAGAACGAGCAGAGCTCCGTAAGACCACGTTCTCCCCAACCGGCCTGGTGCTCCATGGCAAAGAAGGAAGAGATTGCGCCGGAGTTTATGGTGCGACATGTTCTGGGTTGCGAGACTTGCCGCGTGCCGAATGCCCACGCCCACGGTCCGCGGGGAAGTGTACATGATTCGTCGGAATGAGAAATGACGTGCACTCTGTATGAGTCCCGGCAATGGAATTTACAGAACCCTCGCGGATTAGGAGTGCGTGGCAGCTCCGATGCCGAGTTTGCGCAGGACGTCTTCCATCAAGCACCATTTGGTGAAGCCGGACTGCAGCAGGTTTGCCCCGACAAACGCCGTGAACCAATACCAGTTGTGATTCACCCACGTTCCCAGCGCCAGCGACACCAGGACAAACATCCCTGCGATGATGCGGATGTATCGCTCCATTGTCATTTGCCACCTCTCTCACTCATGTAGTAAAGAACCGGAACCGCGATGCGCGACAGCAGCGTTGACGCCACTTCTCCCGCCATCAACGAGATCGCTAAACCCTGAAAGATCGGATCAAACAGAATGACTCCTGCACCCACAACGACCGCGGCCGCGGTCAGCAGCATCGGCCGAAATCTCACTGCGCCCGCATCCACGACGGCTTCTTCCAGTGGCATGCCTTGTTCCCGACGCAACTTGATGAAATCCACTAGGATAATGGAATTCCTGACGATGATTCCAGCACCCGCGATGAAACCGATCATGGACGTCGCGGTGAAGAACGCGCCCATGGCCGCGTGTGCCGGCAAAATGCCGACCAGGGTCAGTGGAATCGGTGCCATGATGACGAGTGGGGTCTTGAAGGATCCGAACCAGCCCACCACTAACACGTAGATCAGAACTAATACCGCCGCGAAGGCCAATCCCAGGTCGCGGAAAACTTCATAAGTGATATGCCACTCGCCGTCCCACTTCACTGCGAGCTTCTTGGCATTGGGTGGTTGAATCGCGGTGAATTGCTCGATCCCGTAACCCTCGGGGATTTTCAGCGCATCAATCTTTTTTCCTAGGGTGCCAATTGCGTAGACGGGGCTCTCTTCGGCTCCAGCCACATCCGCTGTTACGTAAACCACTTCGCGTTGGTTTTTTCGGTAGACGTTCTTGTCGATGGCTCCTTCCTGCACTTTCACCAGTTCGCCAAGCGGCACCATCGCTCCATCGGGCGAATTCAGATAGAGGCCGCGCAATGCGTCTGTGCTCGAGCGACTCTCGCGTGACAGTTGAACGCGTATGGGCACGTCTTCGCGTTCCTTGACCTGATGCATCAGACCGACCTGCGTGCCACCCAATGCCATCGCTACCGATTGAGAAACTTCCTCCGGTGAAATTCCCCGCATTGCCGCTTTATCCTGCTGCACCTGAAAATCGAGTTTCTTCTGGTCCGCCACCACATACCAGTCGACATCCACCACTCCCGGCGTGTCCTCGAAAATCTTGCGGATCTGCCGCGCCACTTCGATCTGTCGTTGATAATCCGGCCCATACACTTCCGCCACCAGCGTCGAGATTACAGGAGGCCCTGGGGGGACTTCGGCCACTTTTACGCGCGCATTCCATTTCTTGGCGATCTCCTGAATGGGACCGCGCATCTCCTTGGCGATTTCGTGGCTCTGGCGCTTGCGATCGTCGATGGAGAGCAAATTCACCTGAATGTCACCCTGGTTCGCGCCGCGACGGAGGTAGTAATGCCGCACCAGTCCGTTAAAGTTGTATGGTCCCGATGTCCCGGCATACGTTTGGTAGTTCACAACTTCCGGTTGAGAATGCAGGTATGTGCCGATCTCTTGCTCCACGGCGAGAGTGCGCTCGAGCGGCGTGCCCTCCGGCATATCCACTATCACCTGGAATTCGCTTTTGTTATCGAAAGGCAGCATCTTGACGCGCACGGCCTTGAAGGCGACCAGCGAGCAGGCCAACAATAAGAGCACCACCACCGTGGCCAGAAATGCCCAGCGTTTTCGCCAGTCCTGAATCAATCCACCCATCAATTTGCGGTAGAACCTTGTAGTTCCGCCCTCCGCTTCACCTTCGGTATGCTTTCCGGTATGCCCACGCAACAAGCGCAGCGCAGCCCATGGCGAAACGACGAATGCAACCATGAGCGAAAACAACATGGCTGCGGAGGCGCCTACTGGAATTGGCCGCATGTATGGCCCCATGAGCCCGCGAACAAACGCCATGGGTAGAATCGCGGCAATCACGGCGAACGTCGCCAAGATCGTCGGATTGCCGACTTCGTCCACCGCTTCGACCGCAACATCGCTCCACGATCGGCCCTGACTTCCCGGTAAACGAAAATGTCGCACGATGTTTTCGACCACGACAATCGCATCGTCCACAAGAATGCCTATAGAAAATATCAGCGCGAACAGCGTTACTCGATTCAGCGTGTAGCCGTAGGCATAAAAGATGAACAGAGTGAGCGCCAAGGTTACCGGAATAGCCAGTAACACGACGCCCGATTCGCGCCAGCCCAACGCCAAACCGACCAACAGAGTCACGGATATCGTGGCGAGAAAAAGATGTTTCAGGAGTTCATCCGATTTGTGCTTTGCCGTTTGGCCATAATTTCGAGTGACAGTGACCTGCAGGTCGCTCGGGATTACATAGCCGCGCAGGGAATCCATTTTCGCCAGCACATCTTGTGAGACGTTGGTTGCGTTGGCTCCCTTGCGCTTTGCCACTGTCAGTGTGACCGCCGGATATGTCCCTCCTGGGCCGTTTGTAGCTCCTCCTGTTCCGAAATAGACGTAATCTGCTGGTTCTTCTGGGCCGTCTGTTACTGAGGCCACGTTGCCGAGATAAACGGGACGTCCACTCTGGACGGCAACTACGATCTTTCGCGCTTCTTCCGCGCTGTGGAGAAAGCTTCCAGCTTCCACCGCGAATTCCTGGTTGCCCTCGGCAAATGAGCCTGCCTCCAGGTGTTGGTTACTGGTTTGGAGTGCCCGCGTAATCGCTAGGGGGCTCACGTGATAGGCCGCCAACCTCTGCGTATCCAGCGTGATCTTCAGTTCGCGCTTCTGTCCTCCGAGCAGTGTGGTCTCCGAGACATTTGCTACCTGCTTGACGCTCTGTTGCGCTTCCGCTGCGATTCGCCGCAGGGCCGCCCCATCATATTTCTTTCCCCAGAACGTCATTGCCAGCACCGGAACATCGTCAATCGAACGGGCCTTGATCAGCGGCTGGCTCGCGCCCTGCGGAATGTGGTCGAAATTCGAGTACATCTTGTTGTAGGTGCGGACGATCGCATCCTCTTCTTTAATCCCGACATAAAAACGCACAATCACGAGTGCGCCGCCAGGCTGGCTGGTGGAATACAAGTACTCGACACCAGGAACTTCGTTGAGCAGGCGTTCCATGGGAATGGTCACGCGCTGCTCGACCTCTTGCGCCGATGCGCCCGGCATGCTCACAAACACATCCAGCATCGGTACGACGATCTGCAGTTCTTCCTCGCGAGGCGTCTGCCAGATGCTGAAAAGCCCTAACAACAACGCAGCCACGATCACGAGCGGTGTGAGAGGGGAATCGATAAACGCGTGCGCGATTTGTCCTGCCAGGCCTCGCTTCACGAATGCTTCTCCCCGCCCGTGGGCGATGTGGCAGCTTTCTTTCCATCCAGTTCTTGGCTGCCAGGATTCAGCACCACGACTTCTCCCTCATTCAGTCCTGACAACACTTCAACCTGATTGCCTGTACTTTTTCCAAGCGTCAGAACGCGCCAATGGATCAGGCCCGTGTCGTCCACCGCATAAATTCCCCGCAATTGGCCGCGGCTCACCAGGGCCTCGGCCGGCAACACAAGGGCCCGCTTCTCTCCTTGCGCAAAATAAGCTCGACCGAACATCCCGGACTGAACTCCAGACTCTTTGGGTAAGTCCACACGCACCTTCAAGGTGTGCGAGGTTGGATCTGCGCCGGCCTCAATCTCCGCCACTTTTCCCGTGAAAGACTTCTCCGACAATCCATCCAACTGCACTCGCGCCAAGGTATTCTTCTTCACGGCTGCGAGGGCTTCGGCGGGCAGCGTGGCTTCCAGTTGGTAGCGCGAGGTGTCCTCCACCACAAACAGAGACATTCCTGGCGATACTAATGAGCCGGGTTCCACCGATCTACGAATCACCCGCCCGTCAAACGGCGCCACAATTCTTGCGTAGCTCGCGACACTTTCAGCCGCACCTGCTTCCGACTCTGCTTGCGCCACACCTGCTTCCGACTGGCTTAACGCCGCCTTTGCTTGCTCGAGATTCGCTTGCGCCGCCTCCTGCTTCGCCGCAACTTCGTCAAACTCCTGGGGGCTCACCGACTTTTGCTCTTTCAGATAGATATAACGGTCATAGGTTTTCTTCATGACATCGGCCTGCGCTTGTGCCGCAGCCACCGCCTTGGTAGCCTGCACCACTCCGGCGCTTGCGCCTCGCGAGGCTGCTTGCGCTGCGCTGCGGTGTGCCGACAATTCTCGCTCATCCAATTGTGCAAGCACTTGTCCACGTTTTACGTTGTCGCCCTCCCGCACGGCTACCAGCAGCACCGTGCCCATCGTTCTCGCTGCTACTTGGGCCGTGGATTGTGCAATTACACTCCCTGGCGCTTCGAGTTCGTTCGCGACGTTTTGCAGCTGCATTTTTTGTGCGCGCAATCCCTGCACTACTTCTGCTTTTTGCGGGGTGTTCTCCATGCCACCGCCGCACCCGGCGGCAATCATACCCACGACGATCAGAACGATCTGCAATCCCTGTCGCATCGTGTCTCCCGTTCTCCCCTTGAAATTCATGGCTGGCCCCCGCCTGTGATCAGTGCCGACTCCGGCGTCAGCAGACCCGCTGCTCGTTCCAGTTGCGCTCGCGCCACTTGCCAGTCCTGCAGTGCCGCCAGGTATCCTGTCGTTGCATCCAGCTGCGCCGTCTGCGCGCGCAATAGTTCCGTAACTGTTGTAAGGCCCGCTTCATACCGGTTCTGCACAATCCGCAAACTCTCTTTGGCTTGTTCGGCCGCGTCGCGCGCCGACGTCGCCCTCTGTGCAGCGGCATTGCCGTCCAGATAGGCCTTGCGTACTTCCAACTGCACACCCGAACGGAACCACTCCACGTTATGTTTCGCTTTGCTTGCGTTTGCTGCGGCTTCCGCAAGGCGGGCTTTTTGCGCACCGCCAGCGAACACGTTGAACTCCAGCCTCGCTCCCGCCGTCCAATTCGTCCCAGAGGGACCGCCGAGCGGCATCGCATCGCGTTCTGCGCTCCCAAACAGCCCGATCTTTGGCCCAAACTCTGCCTTGGCGGCTTTTGTTTCGTCGCCCATCGCCGTCTCTTGCATTTGCGCGGCGCGAAGCCCGGGCCTTTGCTCCAGCGCAATGTGCGCCCACTCCTCAATCGTTTTTGCAGGAATTCCCGGCTCGGTCAAAGTGGCCGAAGGTTCCGCCGGCGTGTCGAGAGCCATTCCCATTTCTCGCGCCAGTTGCATCTCCGCCACCGCCAGATCGTTTTGCGCCCGGATTTGCCGGTCCTCCATCTGCGAAACAAAAACCTTCGCGCTGAGCAGGTCCGAATCCACCAGCAGCCCCGACTTGTGCATTATCTCCATCCGTTGCGCGCTGGATTCCGCTGTTTTCACCGCTTCGTCCGCGGCCTTCGCATTTTCCTTGAGCACCAATACGCCGTAGTACGCCCGTACAACCTCCAGGATCAAATCCTGCCGCGCTTGCTCCGTCTCAAAATCCGCCGCGGTCACCAGGCGTTTTGCGCTTCGTTGATGGAATGCGGTTTGCCCGGAATCAAACAATCTCCACTGCGCGTCCATGCGTGTCTGGAAGTTGTTCAGCGGGGTTGGCGTGTTCAGATTATTCAATGCAAAATCGGCGTTCGAGAATTGCCGCTGCGCCAGCTTGGTCCCGAACACGTACACCGGGTTGTCTCCACGAATGAAATCCTGGTGAAAATCGAATCGCGGATACCATGCGGCCTGCATTTGCTTCAGCCGGGCGCGGGCCGCTTCCGCTTCATCCGTACTCATTCGGAACGCTGGGTTCTGTTGCAGTGCCATGTGCACGGCCTGTTCCAACGTGAGCGGTTGCGTGGCGGGTTTTTCTTGCGCGCATGCCAGGGACGCGGCCGCCACAAACAGAATCACCGCACCTATCAGGTAGAGAGCGGGTCTTCCAATCCTTCCTCGACTCATTGCAGGCCTCAAGCCGAGGCTCCCTCGGGACAGCGGCTGGATTGCAGCCAGCCTGAAGCTTCTTCGTGAATCTCGTACACCGTCTCGAACGCCGCCTTTTCCTTGAGCATCGCGCCAACGGAGCAGTACTTTTCTTCGGAGAGCTGAATGGCCTGTTCCACCGCCGTTTTATCAATTCCAAATCCCGTCAACACATGCCGCAGACGAATCGCCGTGAAGACCTGCGGCGGCCGTTCCGCCTGATCCGCTTCCACATGCACCTCGTACCCAGTCAGCTTCTGGTGGTGCTTCTGTCGCAACATGGTGACGACATCAAAGGCCGTGCAACCCGCCAGCGCCACGGCAACCAATTCGATCGGCTTTGCGCCTGTCGCTCCAGCGGCGTCATCCAGAATGATGTGATGGCCGCTGCCGGTTTCCGCGATGAACTGCCGTTGCGATTTCAACGCCTGCGTCAGACTTACTTTTGCCGTGATCATCTGCAACTCCTCTTGGTCGTCCTGCAGCAGAACAAATGCAATCCACGGGAATTTGTTACAACTAAGACAACGGCGGCTTTTGGAAGATCCAAAAACCGGCAAATCTTCTCTAAGCCTCAGTCTGTCAATAGGTTGTGAGCGGTCACCGCGAAAACCGGGTGGGTGTGCTATGGTAAAAGTCCATGCGAAAAGAGATCGAACAAGCGGTGGCGCTCCTGGAAAAGCAGGACCCGCAGGCGCTCGAACAAGCTCTGGAATTGCTGCAAAGCACGGTTTTTTCCTTCAGCATGAAGGTCTGTGGTCAGCGCGAAGACGCTGAAGACACCATGCAGGAAGTCCTCGTGAAAGCTCTTCCTTATCTCCCAAAATTTGCAAGCCCGCGCGCACTGCTCGTTTGGCTTTATAAGGTTGCCAAGAATCGCTGCTTGATGAGCCGTCGCAAAAGCAAATTTGCGTCCAAGCAGGATATGTCCTTGGACGAGCTCATGCCGGATCGTCACGACCTTGCGCGGCTCGCCAAGGAAGGTCCGGTTAACCCAGAGTCTCTGGCCATCCGCAGCCAGCAGGCCAGACGCTTGCGCCAAGTGATTCAGGAACTGCCGCCGCAGTACCGCATCATTCTCGTATTGCGGGATATGGAAGGGCTGAGCGACGAAGAGGTGGGAGACATCACAGGCCTTCGCGCGGGAAATGTACGCGTGCGGCTCCATCGTGCGCGGTTGTTTGTCCGCCAAAGATTGGCACGCCAGAATCGCAGCGCTGTTGTTCTGGGGAAAACCGGCAGCTCGTCTCATCCGGCCCCGGCAACTACGGAAAAGCGCCCTGCTTCTTGCAAGGCCCTGTTCGCTGAACTTTCCAACTACCTTGACGAACAGCTCGATGATTCTCTCTGCGAAAAAATGGAGCAGCACCTGGAAGGTTGCGAACCCTGCGTTGCCTTTCTTGCCAGCCTCGAATCCACGATCGCGCAGCTTCGCAACGCGCCTTCCGTATCGCTCAGCAAATCTTCAGCCGCAAAAATCCGCCGCGAGCTTCTGCGGCAATACCCGTATCCTCTTCCCGCCAATGACGGAAACTAAGAACAGCACTTCCAAAACTCTGCTCAGGGTTTTCTTCCTCCTTATCTTTATTGCATGTTTCAGCGGTTTTCTCTCTCCACCTGTTGCACTCACTCTTGGCATTCTGTTCGGCCTGATTCTCTCTAATCCGTACCCGCTGCAAAGCCGTGCGGCGTCTCGCTGGCTCCTTCAGGGTTCGGTCGTGGCGCTTGGTTTCGGTATGAATCTGCACGAAGTCATCAGGGCGGGCCGCAGCGGGTTCATCTATACCGCCTTGGGAATCACTTTCGCCCTCGTTGTTGGACTTTCCCTCGGCAAACTTCTGAGGATTCGGGGAAACTCTTCTTATCTCATCACGGCTGGCACGGCCATCTGCGGCGGAAGCGCCATCGCGGCGATCGCTCCCATTCTCCACGCAGATGAAGAAGAAATGGCCGTGTCCCTCGGGACTGTGTTTGTTCTCAATTCTGTGGCCCTGCTGATCTTTCCGCCGTTGGGCCACCTGCTCCATCTCTCGCAAACGCAGTTTGGCTTGTGGGCGGCCCTTGCCATTCATGACACAAGCTCCGTCGTAGGAGCAGCTTCGCGTTACGGCGCGCAAGCTCTTGTTATCGGCACCACTGTCAAACTCGCTCGCGCGCTCTGGATTGTTCCCCTTGCTCTGGTGACCGCTGCCATCAAACGCAGCAAGTCGAAGATCCACTTTCCCTGGTTCATCCTTTTCTTTTGTCTCGCCGCGGTTGTAAACACCTATCTTCCGACGTTTACTCCATTTTCCAAATCTCTCTTTCAACTGGGGCGGCTCGGCCTTACCGCAGCACTTTTTCTCATCGGCAGCGGTATCTCTCGCGCGACCCTCCGGCACGTCGGCTGGCGTCCTCTTGCGCAGGGCATTCTTCTTTGGATCGTGGTCGCTTTGACTTCTCTCTACTTCATCCACACAGGGTGGATTGCCCTCTGATTCAGGGGAATCTCCTTGTTGTATCGTCCAGTCGAGTGTTATTTGGAGTTTGAATCGAGGGAGTCGTAGAACGGCTCGGATGGCCACCTTTAAAAAAGTGGTGACGCATCATGCTGGAAATAAGCAGGTAAACCATCAGTGTGAAGATAATCGCAAATAGGAAGCTTCCAATCCCGAAGGAGGGTGGCTTCCTATCCGAAGGACCAGTCGGACTCGAATAAGCTGACATCGGCGTTCCTTTTCTTAGGTCAGGTGCTCGGCATGGAATCATTATCCGTAAGATTTATAATTTCCTGTTCTACTGCCGAAGTGTGTAAGAGGCTCGCGCTGGATCAAATTCGCACACGGTTGAACAAACACTATTCCAGCGTGAACGCGATGTACAACAACCTTTGGTCTCGCTGGATTTGCAATGCCACCGCAGAACCCGGCGGAATGGCGTTCAATGCATTCCGCAAACGCTCCAGTGTCGTCATCGGCTCGCCGTTCAACGTCCGGATGATGTCGCCCGTATTTAGCGGTACCTCGACACCGGTGCCCGCCGCCCGCGCCGCTACGATAATTCCAAATGGATCGCGCAGTTCAGGTGCCATTGCCGCGATTTTCTTGTCGATTTCCACACCCAGGATGCCCAATGCAGGCACGATGTTTTTCCCTGCGTCAGCCAAGGCTGCAACTTGGTCCATGTCGCGGGGTGGTTCCATCACCGGCACATCGAACGCCAGCCGAAGATTTCCTCGCATCAGATCAAGGTGCACTTTTTCGCCGTACTCGCGGAACGTGAGATGAAATGCAACATACGGAAGATTACTCGCCTCCTTTCCATCGATGGCCAGCAACACGTCTCCGATGCGTAGTCCCGCGGCCTCGGCGGGTCCACCCGGCAACACATCCGAGACGATAACCCCGAACCTTCGCGTAAGTTTCAGCGCGTCTGCCAGTGTGGGCGTAATGGTTTGCACACCAATGCCAATTTCAGTTCGGTGTAGGTGGCCGAAATTGCGCAACTGTTTGTAAACAACACTGACGACTCCCGAAGGGATCGCGAAGCCTAATCCTTCATTTCCCCCGGACTGCGAAACAATGAACGTGTTTACGCCCACGACTTCGCCATTCAGATTCACCAGTGGACCGCCTGAGTTGCCGGGATTTATCGGCGCGTCTGTCTGGATGTATACCAGCGGTGAATCCGGGTCAGTTTGCCTCGCGACGGCGGAAATCATGCCGTGGGTCACAGTATTCCGGAGGCCTTCCGGGCTGCCGAAAGCAAAAACTGTTTCTCCCTGCCGCAAGTTGCGGTAGTTCGCGAGAGGGAGTATCGGCAGATTCTTTGCTTCCACCTTGAGAAGTGCCAGGTCAATCTCGCGCGTCAGCCCGATGATTCGCGCGGGGATAATGTTGGTGCGCGAAGACAGCGTCCCATCTAGCGCAACATCTGCATTGCCTAAAGGCAAAACTACCTGGACCCGTTGTGCCCCGTTAACCACATGAGCATTCGTAATGATGTAGCCGTCCGGATCAATAATGAATCCCGAGCCGATGGCGCGTTGCCGTCCAATGACCGCCCCGGTATTTCCTTGGTCGGTCTCTTCGAGTGGACCATAGCCTGTCACCAGAATTTGCACCACGCTCGGCGAAACCCGCTTGATCAAGGCATCGACGGATTCATCAAAACGGCGCAATTCATCCAGTGGGCGTTGCTGCGCATGGGCGTTGGTGCCGGAGAGGATGGCCATAAAAAGAGAGAGCCACACGAATGGAACCAAGCTACGCTGTCGTCCAGAAACCCGGTGGTGTTGTGATCGAAGCTCAGACATGGAGCGAACCTCCTCGAAATGCCACTCAATGAATCGCTGCTTTTTTGAATCCTAAAGAGTACAACGCATATGGCAATTCCTGCGTTTCGGGAGTGCATCTGAATATGGACGCGTCACGGTATAGCTTATTGGCAGTCCGGAGGCATGGATGCGATGGCGTCCTCGGAACTGCACGGCCGCTTCTTTTTCGCTGGCGTAATTCCTGGCCTGGCATGATTGAGTATCCAGAGCCCATCGTTGTTGGCCAAATAGATCAGGCCGCGGCCAGGATCCTGGAGGATGCTCGTCACTCCGGTAAACGTCTGGAGCACCTTGAGGTGCGCGGGATCGCTAAGGTCGAGGATCTTGACGGTCTCCGTGGGATTGTCGGTGTTTCGGATGACTCCCTTGGAGTTCTTGTCCGGGACTTCGGCGAGGGCCACGTCGGGACCCGCCATCTCAAGTTTGCCTGCCGTGGCCTCGTTCGAGGCGGCGCTACCTTTCACTAGGCTCGGAAGCCCGGGTTTAGTCACATCAATCACGGTAAAGCCTTGCTTGGATGCCTTCTGGACATACAGGTATTGTCTGTCTCCTTTGTTTTGGAGAAGCATTTCGCTCCCCGGGGCCTCCTGCAAAGGCAAGTACGCGATTACCTTTGCCGGAACCTCAGTGGGCTTGGTGTTGGCAACCATGCTGGGCGCGGGCATGACTACCGCCGCGGCCAAGAAGATGATGCAGACGCGGCCGAAATGGCTCATTGCGAATCCTTGGTGAATGGTACTCATCGCTTCCTCCTTACACTGCTCCAAACTTGTAGCGGAACCGATGACACGAAAGGCGAGTCGTCTTCACCGCCTGCGTGTCTTCCGTGATCCACTGCTCCGCTGCCCCCGCTCATTAGGGAACCGCACCACCGCTTAGGCCGGTCCTATAGTCGCGGGTGCACCATTTACTCGTAGGAGCATGCCAGTACCGTTAGGAATCTTTAGCTTTGACCTGTCGGAAGCCAAAGAAATTGTTCCAGCAGGATCCGTCCTGCCTGCATGAGAGATCTTGACGTGCTCCATGCCGTAGGTCCCGCAAGCATCGGAGGAAAAGACCCACAGTGCCTGGGGGTTGTTGTTGCCATCAATGGCTCCGCGACATTTTGTGCCTTCTTTGGCACTTACGCGGCTTAGGACGCCATCGTTAACGGATTTTCCTACGAGCTCCGAAGTGTTTTCTGCGCTCATGACGGGCCCGCCCATTCCATAAACAGAATCGCCCCCAATCTGCGTGGTATTCAACCAGGTGTACGGTGTACCCTCGCTCGGTGCTTCCTCGGGCACGCCAGCCTCCATCACTTCCATAAAGCCGGCGATGGCGCGGAGATTGGTTGTGACCGGAATTGTCTTGCCTTGCGCATAGACCTTATCGAATCGAATAGAGAGCTTTGGACCAGAAGAAGTTCCTCCTGGTATTGCTTCGATGATCTGGCCTTGAATCTTACTGCCTGCGTGAATTGTTGAACCGTTCGGCAAAGGAACGTTTTGGGCAATTGTGCCAACAATCGGCTGTCCCGGCCTGCACTTTTCTGAAGAAATCGTAGTTCGCAATCGGACGGGGAGTATCGTTCCTGGCGGGATCACAATATCATCCTGGGGAATACTTGCCTCCGCAGGGGAATTTGCCCTGTGTTTTGAATCAGCTGAGGGCGACATCAATTCATTTGCTGAAGATACTACATGGTCCCGGCCTTGAATCGCAGGCGTTTCGCCCAGCAAAAATACTAACGTCGAGAACAATGCAGTAATGATTTGTTTCATACCAGGCCGAACAACGCGGAATTTGTTGAACATAGTATCCTCCTGTCAAAGCATGGCGTTCTTCGCCTTTCCAGTTGCCAATCCTCTGCCGCTTTGATGCTTGCCCATTTGAGTTGCCCATGTCCGGCGCGAAGCTTTTCGGCAGCGTGCGCTGGTCCTCGGGCTCTCAGGGATATAGGAACTCCGGATTCTTGAAGTCAAGATTCGACGTGAGCGGTGAAGTTGTGCCTTAAGCGCGCTGGGCGTCATGCGCAATCTTCGAGCGGTTTCCCGTTCGCCGAGACCGTCCAGGTGAAAGCACTTAATGGCATCGTGATACTTGGTCGGCAGTTCTTCCGTTGTCCTTCGTAGAATGTCCGAAAGTTCGCGCTGGATGCACAGTTCCTCTGGTGAGGGGCGCGTTTCGACACGTCCTCGCTCCAGCAAAAGCTGATCTTGGTCTGGTGCTAGTTTAACGAAAGCGACGCGCTGTGCATTTTCCTTGCGGAAATGTATCCGCGAGCAATTCCTGACGATGCTGTGCAGCCAGGTTGAGAACGAGGATCGCCCCTCAAATTGATGCAGTTTCCGGAAAGCGAGCAGGAGACCATCCTGCAAGACGTCTTCCGAATCTTGTACGTTGTGCATCATTCTTCTTGTTGTTTTCCTCAGCACTGGCAGGCAGGAAGCAAACAGATCGTTCACCTCCGCTTCGGCCATGTGGACGGGTAGAACCTCCTCCCGCGCTGCCGAACGAACAGATGCGTCATTGCCTGATTGAGCCAAGGTTTCCTCCCGGTGCGCCTGTGAAGAGAGCTATTGAATGGCAATCAAGCTGAAGCAAATTGCGTTCCAATCCAAAATCGCCTCCGCTTCAGTGCTGATATGCGCTGTGCTTTTCGGCTTCTCTATAGAGGTCGATTGGTCTCAACATGCCGAGAATAACGTCCCCAGCAGCAATGCCAAGGGCGACCCATAGAGCTATTGAGCTACATTCCAAGAAGAACGGGGCCATATGAAGCTTCAACGCTCTGATTACTTCGTTCGCTTTCTTCACATGGACCGTTCGCTTTTTTCACGATTTATTCCGAACATGGCAGCCCCAGCCGAGGGACTTGGCTGGCCGGTCAAAGAGGAGGAAGGGTTTAATAGCACTGGAGGACCGGGCAAAGTTTTGGAAGAGCACTTGCTAGTACCAGTTTTCGTAGCACGGCGGGTGGAAAGTGTAATGACTTGCGGATGGAGCTAATGCAATGTTCAAAGCCTTTGGTATCCGGGGTCTCCGATTCTTTCTGTTCTTCGTCCTGGTTGCCGCCTGCTTTGCGATTGTACTTACCTGGTGAGCTCTTGCTGCGCCCACTCCGATGGCAGGGGTTCTGGAGGACGAAATGGTCTTCGCTTCGGGCCGAGTATCGGGCTTCCTGCGAGATCCGAACGGCGAGATCAAAGGAATGTTGTTAGACAAGGGCCACGAAGTACGTTTTCCTACACCGCTTGGGAAACTTGTTTCGCCGATCATCAAGGAAGGCAGCCTGGTTGGAATTGAGGGAGAGAGCCGCTGCGCTGATTTCGCTGAAGGGTACCTGCAAGCGATCCTAATTACGAATTTGGATTCGGGAGAGATTGCGACCTTGCCAGCCCCCAAACAACAAGGCAAGCCAGGGATGTGGTTAAAGCCTTCCCCGACCGAAACCGCTTCCCTGGGGCATTCGGATTCACAATCTCGGGAGGAAGAAAAGAGCGCTAGCCCGTCGCCTGCATCCGATTGCGAGGCGCTTGAGCTGGGGCGCAGCGAAGTTGATTCCAAACCTCTGCACCCGGCATCGTTCTTCCACGACCTGCTTCGTGAAAACGATGGACAGGCTGCGGAACTTACACGCAACGAAGCGGCTAGAAGCATCGGGCTCGCCTACGATAGCCTCCACCGCATTCAGGCAATTCTGGCCTACCTCCATATCATGAAGCACCGCGTTCCTGGGATTAGCCAGTTTCTCGACGAGGCCAAGCATACCTACGAGCAAGCACATGCGCGATTCGCGATGACCGACTTCACTGGCGCGAAAGAATTTGCAGAAGCATCGGTGAGCCTTTCACGTGTGGTTGAGATTGTCATGGCGCGAACGCTCCGGTCGGACAGCAGTCTACCCTCTCTCGTGCCTCCTCCACCCGACCACCATGGTGGACCACCGGAGCCGGAGCATCTTGAGGAAGACCTCGCCCACGCAGAGAACGTTCTTTCAAGAATTCATTGGGTATTGGAGAATGGAACTCTTCCCTCAGAGGACCGCGCGCAGGTTCGCAAAATTGCTTCTTGGGGAGACGCCTTTTACAAACAAGCCCAGCACACGTACAGATCCGCCATCTTGGAAGACGCGGCAGAATTTGCTCAGGCAGCTCTGGCGGGAGCTCACTCTGCAGAGCATGTCTGCCGGAAATGGTATGTCAGCCATCCAGTACATCCCTAATCGATGCCGACGGGACAGCCTAGTCAGGTCCAGAGTCAGGTCGACGCCGACATCGACGATGCTCCGGTGCTTCTGGAAAATTGCTATCATACCGTTTTAGGAGACGGGAAGAGAGGTGGGCCCCTGCCTTTCAAACTTTCACTATCAAGATTGAGCTTTCGGTGGCAAGTGAGTCTACTTGGCACACTGGTCGCCGTTCTGTCCCTCGCGGTCTTGCTCGCCATTTTCGCAACTCTGCGCTATACGAAATCCGCCATTTTGAGCGGCGAGGAAAAGCGCCTGGCAAACACTGCTCGAAATCTCGCGCAAGAGTATGAAGACCGGGCAGATTCCGCTCGCCGCAACAATCAGCAGCCCCCATTGGCCAGCCCCAACGTGGGTTCTTCACGAGAGGTCCTGGCTCTTACGAGCCGCCTCGTCTTGCAGAATTTGGAAGGAGTGGGTGGAGGTTTCTATTCGTCAGCCGATGACACGCTTGTTGGGAATTTCTATCCAACCGGCGAACTCTCCCAGGGAGGTGCAGGAAACAGCGATTTCCCTCAGGCGGAGCCCCAGGCCGTTCTCGAGATCGCTCGAACTGCCGCGACCTCGCGACAAAGCTCCGGGAGAGTCATCGTGGACCCTAAGGGGATTCTGCTTCTCAGTGCCGTGCCGATCCGTGAAGGATATTCCGTCGCTGGCAGCGCGTGGTCCATCAAGCGCCTCTCCGACCTTCCAGGAACGAATCGATTCAGGGCCTACTTGATTACTGCGGGCCTAGCTGCTGCAGCTCTGGCAAGCGTTCTACTGACGCTGCTGGTGATTCGCAACCTTCAGGGCGGTGTCCGGAAGATTGAGAATGGGCTGCAGACTCTCGAGGGCAACCTCTCTTCGCATATCGACACAACGAATGAGCCTGCAGAGATTCAGCATATCGTCCTGGCGATCAACCGGTTGGGATTGACTTTGAAGCAGAAGCTCGAACACGAGAGGCAAATCGAGGCGCAGCTACTTCACGCAGAGCGCCTTGCGAGCCTCGGGCGTCTGGTCGCTGGCGTGGCCCATGAAGTCCGCAATCCTTTAGCAACGATTCGTTTACGGGTTCAGATGTGCCGTCGAGATGCGGCGGACCCCAAAGTAAAAGAGTCCTGTATCATCGCGTTGGAGGAGATTGAGCGGCTCAATGGCATTGTCAACCACCTGCTCAACTTTGCGAGGCCCATCCATCTTCAACTCGAACCAGTTGATTTGAGGGGCCTGGTGCAGGAGCGCATACGATCTTTTGAGGAGTTGGCTTTGCAGAAGCAGGTCGAGTTGATGACCAATCTTCCCAATAGGAAGTTTTTGACCCTTCTGGACAAAGATCGCATGGCTCAAGTGTTCGATAACATCATCCAGAATGCTCTCGATGCTATGTCGGAACATGGCGGAACGCTTTCGGTGATTTTGGCGTCTCATACAGAGAAGGATGAAAAAGCCGCAGGGGTCAGTGTCGAGTTTCAAGACACTGGCAAGGGGATGGATTCAACCGTCGTTGGTCGCGTTTTTGATCCATTTTTTACAACGAAGCCTTCCGGGACCGGACTCGGCTTGTCCATATCCCACGAACTCGTTCGTGCTCATGGGGGCGATATCAAGATTGCCAGCGAAGCAGGCCGCGGCACGAGCGTGAGAATTACAATTCCGCAATCTTTTACTTGATCGGGGATACGGACTCTAAAGAATCTTCCAGATGCCGGCCACCATCCTCATTGTTGATGACGAAGCAAATCTCCGCAAGACATTAGCGGAGATTCTGCGCGCGCGCGGCTACTCCATTTTGGAGGCCGACGATGGCGCTTCTGCCGTCGAACTCCTGCGCACGACTACGCCTGATCTTATTTTTAGTGACTGGAAGATGCCCATAATGGGGGGAGAGGAATTCCTTCAATATCTGCGCAACCACCCCAGTTTGGCATCCGTGCCTGTGATTGTAGTAACCGCGTACGGTTCAAGTCACAGCGCGATCGAGGCAGTCCGCCTTGGCGCTTACGATTTTGTCACGAAGCCCTTCGATTTAGACGAGATTGTCCTGACTGCCGAGCGCGCGCTGGATCATTCTGCGTTAAATCGCGAAGTGATTCGCCTGCATTCCCAAACCGGCCAAGGCTATGTCTCCGGGGCGGGCCGGCTGATCGGCGCCAGTGGTCCGATGCTGGATGTGTTCATCATGATCGGGAAAGTCGCGGGAACGGATTCGACGGTTTTGATCTGCGGCGAATCAGGAACCGGGAAAGAGCTCGTTGCCGAAGCCATTCATAGTTACAGCCAGCGCAAGGATAGGCCTTTTGTTGTCGTCAATTGTGCTGCCCTGCCGGACAACCTGCTTGAGACGGAGTTGTTCGGTCACGAGCGGGGAGCATTCACCGGGGCGGTGGGCCGCAAGGTGGGCCGCTTCGAGATGGCAGAAGGTGGCACCATCTTCCTGGATGAAATTGGCGAGCTCTCACCAAACCTGCAATCCAAACTGCTCCGGGTATTACAGGAGCGCACTTTTGAAAGAGTGGGCGGTACGGAAACAATCCAGGGTAATTTTCGAGTGCTTGCAGCAACGAACCGCGATCTGGAAGCCTCCGTTCGCGAAAAGGTCTTTCGTGAGGATTTATATTATCGGTTGAATGTTGTTCGCATTCAGATTCCGCCTCTGCGCGAGCGGCGCTCGGACATCGTTCCTTTGGCGGAACACTTTCTCCGCCAGTACAGCGAGAAGAATGGCTTCGGCGCGGTGGGCTTCTCCGATGAAGCGATTCTAATGCTGCAAAACTACTTCTACCCCGGAAATGTCCGAGAACTCGAAAACATGGTCGAACGGGCGGTTCTGATGGCTCGCGGCCGTGTCGTCATGCCGGAACACTTTCCGGCGGAATCCACTTTTGGCAGCAAGGGAGACGCGCGGCAACTGGAAGTCGACTTGCTCGCCCTTCCTTTTCATACGTCCATCGCCGAACTAGAAAAACGGCTGATCCTCAAGGCCATCCGGGAGTCCGGCGGCAACAAGTCCGATGCCGCAAACCGCCTGCAGATTAATCGCCGACTGCTCTACAACAAAATGGAAGAACACAAGATCGAGGAGTAAAGGGAGATCCTAGTGATGAAGACTGTAACTATGAAGCGGGTGATCATCATCGGCGACGAGACCGTCAGGTACCGCATCGTGAAAGAGATCCAGAATCTTGGCGCTACGGGATACACCGACTACTCCGTCCATGGCGAAGGGGCAAGAGGTGTGCGACCGAGGCACGCGGAACCCGCGAACGTGAAGATCGAGATCATCGCTACCCCTGAAGTGGCCCAGCGCATTCTGGATCATATCGCGAAGCACTACTTCGACAATTACGCGATGATCGCTTTCCTTGACGATGTGGAAGTACTTCGTGGCGAGAAATTCGGCGCCAAAATCCTCTAAGAATTAAAGATAGACACAATAAAGCGCGCGTGTATCAGCCCCAGTCGCCTGGCCGGTGTTTATTCCGATAATCTGATCGGTCGGTGTTCGCTTTTTTTACAGTCAGTGTCCCCCTTCATCACAGCCCTAGTCGGGGTTCTAATCCTCAGCTTTAGGAGTCGTTCATCCTCCTGATTCATAAGGTTTTATTCGACTCGCAGTGCGCTTCAACCCTGGCATCGAGCTTGCTTCCAGTACGACGTCAAGGTTTGCATGGCGCGCGAAGCGCATATTTCTGAGAAGCACGCGTGCCTGGCAGCCTCATCACAATTGACTGCGAAATGGAGGCGACATGTCCGGTTGGAAAACGCTGTTCTTCGGTTGTGTCTTGATGTGTGCGGCATCAGCGGTGCAGGCTCAAAGACAATTTGAGGTCACCCCCTTCGTCGGCACTCGCTTTGGCGGAAATATCGACCTCACCCAGGAGGGCAATCCCGATGTTGACTACCTCAAGATAAAGAGCAGCGTGGACTATGGCGTAATGGCCGGTGTCACCTTCTGGCAGAATTTCGAGGGTGAGTTCATGTGGAACCGTCAGCCTACCTCACTGACCTCTCACAATCCCATCGACAATACCTATGCATTCGTCTCCAACATGAATCTCGACATGTATCAGTTTGACGTGCTTTACCATTTTCTATCGCCAGAACGAAAACTCCGGCCCTTTGTCGTGGCTGGGCTGGGCTTTTCGCATTTCGGCGTTGAACCGGTAAATGGCGAGTCCGTACTGAGCTTCAGTAATTGCTTCTCCTACAATCTCGGTGGCGGCGTCAAATATTTCTTCAACCCTCATTGGGGCCTGCGTGCCGAGGTGCGCTGGTCTCCCTCTCATACCACCACAGGCGAAGGCGAGTATTGCGATCCCTTTTATGGTTGCGGTCCAACAACTGTGGCCAACAAGGCGGAACAAGGGCAGGCAAATATCGGAGTGATTTATCGCTTCGGAAGATAGCCCTCTGCCAGCTTTGTCCTCGCCGATTTCCACCCTTGACCTGCTCCGACCAATGACTGCCTTCTTTCACATTTTCTGTTCGCTTTCTTTACACTCTGGGCGCCAATCGTGCCCGTAAATGGCGAGACTTCATCATTCTTCCCTTTGCCCGGCTTCTAAGCCCAGGAAGACACAAACAGTTATGGTGGCAGGGTTGTTCCAAGCAGATCGGCATGCCGATTGCTTCTTTTTAATTGTGTTCCAAGAGAACGCCGCGCAGTCCTGGGAGGAGCGCGCCATGAAAAGCACACTGGTATTCCCAACATTTCTTCTTTTCGGCATATCGTTTATTGCATCGCCAGTTCGAGCCGAAGATCACCACCCGGCACGACCAGGCACGTTGAATTACGTCGAAGGTCAGGCCTTCCTCGGCACGCAATCTCTGGATGCTAAATCGATCGGCACCGTCGAAGTGGATGCAGGCGAAACGTTGTCAACCGAAAATGGCAAGGCAGAAATCCTGCTGACTCCTGGAGTCTTCTTTCGGTTGGGAGATCAGAGCTCGGCAACGATGATCTCTTCTGGTCTGACGGACACGAGAATGTCCCTTGACGAGGGTGAAGCCCTGGTGGAAGTGACTGAAATCCACCCGGAAAATGACCTGCGAATTAAGGAAGATGGCAAATCGACAGAATTGCTGAAAGTGGGGCTTTATGATTTTAACGAGAATCTCCGTGTAGTTCGCGTCTTGGACGGCGAGGCGGTCGTGGAAGAAGGGGATAGGAGCATTAGGGTCAAAAGCGGCCACATGATTGACTTTGGGGCGAAGCAAGCAATCAAGGCCCAGAAATTCGACAAAAAGGAATTGGAAGCAGAGGATCTCTATCGCTGGACTAGTCTCCGCTCCGGCTACCTCGCCGAAGCCAATGCTGACTACGCTCCCACCTATTCGTATGGTGGGTTTGGATGGTTTGGCGACGGTTGGTATTGGGATCCCTGGTTTGATGCGTACACTTTTATTCCGGGCGACGGAATCTTCTGCAGTCCCTTCGGTTGGGGCTTCTATTCTCCCTGGTACGCCTACGCCTCTCCGTTCTATGGCAGCGGCCACTATTACCATCGCTTCGGCACAGCCTATCCATTCTGGGGTTCGAGAGTCCACTACGGTCTTCCAGCCAACTACGGTCATGGTGTTCACTATGGGCCTCGCTATGGAACATCAACAATAGCGGGCCGTTCAAGGCCAGGTTTCTTTCATGGTGGCGGATTCCATGGCGGCGGCTTCAATGGCGGCAGTGGATTTCACGGTGGCGGCGGTGGTGGTGGTGGATTCCATGGAGGCGGGGGAGGCGGCCACCGTTAGACGTGATATTGTTCGGAATCGGGGACTGGGCGTGAAGGATTGCATTGTTAGAAGTTATTGTATTGCCACCTTTGAGATCATTGCGACCACAGGCGGCCAGGAGCTTCAACTGGCAATCGATCCCACGCGGGATCGTGTTATCACGCCTGATTTGTCCTCGAATTTGTGTTTCCGTCCGCCGCCGTCGGCGTAGCTGCTCCCGGTTTATTTCCGACAAATCGTAGGCCAGGTAAGTTGCTTGAAGTGTACCCAAGCTTGGATGGATCTCAATTCTTCCGGATGCAGAAGGGCCACACGGACTTGTGACTCCCCGGAAAACCAAGGAACAGGCATGGCGCGAAAAATACAGATTATTGGGGGGATTGTATTGATTCTGGCGCTCGCAGCGGGATGGCGGTGGCTTGGCCACTCGCGGACCGCGGCCGATGATCCCGGCCACGGCGAAACGGTTGCTGGAACGGTCGCTGCCGTAGTGAAAGTAGAGCGGCGCGACCTGGGAGTTGCCTTGACCTTGGCCGGCGCCTTCAAGCCATTTCAAGACGTGGATCTACATGCGAAGGTGGCCGGTTACATCAAAGTGATTTACGTCGACGTTGGGTCTCATGTGAAAGAGGGACAAACGCTGGCCATTTTGGAAGTGCCGGAACTCGCGGCGCAGTTGACCGGCACGGAGGCCTCGGTGCGGCGCGCGGAGGAAGAGATTCGGCGGGCACAAGGCGAACTAGTCCGGGCCCAGTCATCGTACGCGGCGGCGCACGCCATGTACGACCGTTTGAGCCAGGCGTCACAGCAGAGACCGGGACTGGTGGCGCAGCAGGATGTTGATGACGCCCAGGCAAAGGATCTCGGCGGGCAAGCGCAGGTGGCGAGCGCGCAAGCGGCACTGGACTCGGCAAAGCAAACACTGGAAGTGGCGCAGGCGACTCAAAAGCAGTACTCGGCCTTATCCGACTACACAAAAATCACCGCGCCGTTCGCGGGTGTTGTGACGATACGGTACGCGGATACAGGCTCGCTGATTGCAGCAGGGACATCGACAAGCACGCAATCGGAGCCCGTGGTGCGGCTGGCGCAGATCTCGGTATTGCGGCTGGTGCTGCCGATTCCGGAGTCCATTGCAGGTGGAATTCGGTTGGGGGATCCGGTGAGGGTGCACGTGCAAGCGCTGAACCAGGATTACGTCGGGAAGGTTTCGCGTTTCGCGGGCTCGCTGGATCCGCAGACGAGGACGATGGAAACGGAAATCGATTTTCAGAACGAGGACGGAAAGCTGTTGCCGGGAATGTACGTGCAGGCGGTAATGGCGCCGCCTAAGGGGAAGGAGATGCTAACCGTGCCATTGGAAGCGGTCGACATGAATGAAGTGGACGGAACGGTACTCGTGGTCAACCCGCAAAACGTGCTCGAGGAGCGCAAGGTCCATCTCGGGCTGCAGGGCAGCACGCGCATCGAAGTGCTTTCCGGACTCAGCGAAGGCGAGCGAGTGGTGATCGGGAGCCGCAACGAATTCCGCAAGGGCATGAAAGTGATACCCAAAGAAATCGATACCGGACAGCCCGGGGCGCCAGGAGGCAAGTAATGCCAAAATTCGCGCTGGCGTACCCGTATTTCATCATTATGTTGTGCCTGGTCGTGGCGGTGGTGGGCGTAACCACCGTCGTGCGCATGCCGGTGGACCTTTTCCCCGAGGTTAAGATTCCGGTGGTCGTTGTCGCGACTTTCTATGCAGGCATGCCCCCGCAACAAATTGAAGCGGACATCACCAATACCTTTGAACGATTTTTCACCCTGGGGAGCAATATCGATCACATCGAATCGCGTTCCTTGACAGGCGTGAGTTTGATCAAGGTGTATTTCAAGCCGGGGACGGATGCGAACGCGGCACTCAGCAATATTGCCAACCTGGCGATGGCGGATCTCAGGCGCTTGCCCCCGGGAACACTGCCTCCTGTGGTCTTGAAATTTGACGCCTCGAACCTTCCGGTTTGCCTGGTCACATTGAAAGGCCAGGGCCTCAACGAAACGCAGCTCAAGGACCTGGCCCAGTTTGAAGTCAGGAACCAAATCGCAAACGTACAGGGAGCTTCCGTGCCGCAGCCGTTTGGAGGCACCTACCGGCAGATCCAGGTTTTCGTAGATCCGGTAAAGCTGGAAGCGCACCAACTGAGTCTCATGGACGTTGTGAAGGCGATTAACGATTCCAACCTGATTCTTCCCGCCGGCGACGTGCGCATCGGCAACCGGGATTACAACATTTATGCGAATAGCCAGGTACCGATACCGGATGACATCAACCGCATTCCCTTGAAGACGGTAGGGCTAGGCTCCGTGATGGTGGCAGACGTAGGTAAAGCGGAAGATGCCGGGGCCATCCAGACAAACATCGTCCGTATAGACGGGCAGAAGTCGGTGTACATCCCGATCCTGAAGCAGGGGGGCGACAGCAACACCATCGCGATCGTCAATGGGATCAAAGAAGCTACCAAACGCCTTGTGGATGTCCCCGATGTACTGAGGACGGCGGTGGTTTTTGACCAGTCCATCTTCGTGAAGACGGCGCTAAAGAATCTTCTGAAGGAAGGTGGAATCGGCCTGGTGCTGACGGGGCTAATGATCCTGCTCTTCCTGGGAAGCCCGCGGGCAACGTTCGCGGTCCTGTTGTCGATTCCGCTTTCGGCCCTGACGTGTTTCCTGGTGATGAATGGATTGGGCGGATCGATCAATACGATGCTGCTTGGGGGGCTGGCATTGGCCTTCTCGCGTTTGATTGACGACTCCGTGGTCGTTCTGGAGAACATTTTCCGGTTCATGGAGAAGGGCGTCCCGCCACGAGAGGCCGCCGAAAAAGGAGGGATGGAGGTGGCGCTGGCGGTGCTGGCGGCTACATCCACCACGTCCATCGTGTTTTTCCCGGTGACTTTCTTCTACGGCGTCAGCCGGTATTTATTCACGGACCTGGCCTTGGGCGTGGTGCTTTCCATTTTTGCGTCGTATTTCTTCGCCATGACGGTTGTGCCTTTGTACTGCGCGCAGTTCATCCGCCTGGATGCGCATGGGGAAGAGAGCCACGAAAAGCAGAAGGGGCCGTTCGAGAAGGTGGTGCACAAGTTCAACGAAGGGTTTCGGCGAATGCTGAATTTCTACGAGAAGCACGTGAATCGAGCATTGGAAACGCCTGGCCGGACGGCGCTCATCCTTCTAGGCGGTGTCGCGCTTGTGATCGGAGTTATTTTCCCGTTCGTGGGACGCGCCTACTTTCCCCGAACCGACCCTGGACAATTTGTGATCAACATAAAAGCGCCAACAGGAACACGGTTGGAAGTCTCGGACAAGTACATCGCGCAAGTGGAAAACGATATCCGGGCCGTGATACCGAAACGCGACCTGGAAATGATCGTCTCGAATATTGGAATTACGCCCGACCTCTCCGCGATTTACACCAGCAATTCGGCCATGCACACGTCCTTCGTGCAAGTGAATTTAAGGGAAGACCACAAGGTGGGCAGCTATGAATACATGGCACGCGTGCGGCAAAAGCTGGCAACGGACCTGCCCCAGGTAAGCGCCTACTTCCAGGCAGGCGGGCTGGTAGATTCCGTCATGAATCAGGGGTTGCCTGCTCCGTTCGACATTCAGGTGAGCGATAACGACCTGGTTGAGGGATACGGAATTGCTCGGAAACTTGCGCTGCAGCTGAAAGCGTCCAAGCGGGTGAGTGATGTCCTGATCCCACAGGATATCGATTATCCCGGGCTCGAATTGAATATCGATCGCGAACAGGCCAGCCTGCTTGGCCTCACGCCAAAGGATGTCGTCGATAACGTGATCACCGCACTCACCTCCGACGGCATGATCGCCCCGAGTTACTGGATCGATCCGAAAAGCGGAAATAACTACATGCTGACCGTGCAGTACTCGAACGAGAAAGTGGGGTCGATGACGATGTCGGACTTCCGCAATATTCCACTGCGCGCTGCTACTTCCGCGTCGTATACACCGCTGCAGTCCGTGGCGAAAATCGTGCCGATTAACACGCCCACGGAAGTGGACCACTACCAGATCCGGCGAGTGATCGACGTGTACGTCATGCCGAACAGCGAAGATTTGAGCGCTGTCAGTAGTGAGGTAAATCAACTCCTGAAGAAACTGGTGCTGCCCAAAAACGCGATTGTGCGCGTCCGGGGGGCAGTGGTGGGAATGAAAGAGTCGTTTTTCCGCTTTGGATTTGGTCTGCTGCTTTCGGTGATTCTGGTGTACCTGATCCTCATGGCGCAGTTCCGGTCGTTCATCGACCCGTTCATCATTTTGACGGCCATACCCCCGGGGCTCGCTGGAGTCGTCATTATCCTCTGGATGACGGGCACGACGTTGAACATCATGTCGCTGATGGGTGTGATCATGATGACGGGGATTGTGGTGTCCAACAGCATTTTGATCGTCGAATTTTCGGGCATTCTACACCAGCGGGGAATGGGTCTGAAGGAAGCGGTGGTGGAAGCGTGCAAAGTGAGGTTGCGCCCGATTCTAATGACTTCGCTGGCGACTTTGTTGGGATTGCTTCCCATGGCCTTGGGAATCGAGGCGGGCAGCGAACAGTATGCGCCGCTGGCACGCGCGGTGATCGGAGGGTTGGGCGTATCTGTGTTCGTTACGGTGTTTCTGGTGCCTGCAGTCTACCTGGTGATTCACGGAAGAAAACAGGCAACGATTACGGAGGTGGCGTCGTGAGACGGACCATGGCGACGACGCTGGCGCTGCTGGGGACACTGGCGCTGTCGCCGGGTGCAAACGCCCAGCAGGCGCCCACCCCTCCGCCAAATTCCCCAAGGGGGGCTGCGGCGAGACTAACCGCCACGAGCGGCCGGCCACTGACGTTGCAAGAAGCGGAAGCAATCGCCATCAAGAACAATCCGCAAATCACGGTGGGAAGGCTGCAAGCGCTGGAGGCGCGGGAATTTGTACGTGAGGCACGGTCGGCGATGCTGCCACAAGCGAATCTAAGTGTGACGGCCGTGGATTCGGATCCGGGTACGCGAATTTCCGCAGGATACCTGACAAATCCGACTGTCTATCCGAGAGCGGCGGCCGGGGCTTCGGTGAGTCAGTTGATCACCGATTTCGGAAGGACGCAGAACCTGGTTTCGGGTTCGGTTTTTGCAGCAAAGGCGCAGGACGAGAACGCCATCGCCACGCAACAGCAAATCGTCCTGGCCGTGGACGAAGCGTTTTACAACACGCTGGAGACGAAAGCACTGCTCCAAGTGGCGGAGGAAACGGTCAAGGCCCGGCAGAATCTGGTGGATCAGATTCAGGCGTTGACGGATGCGAAGTTGAGATCAGACATCGACCTGAGCTTCAGCAAGGTGGATCTTGCCCGGGCAAAACTCTTGCTGCTGGAATCGCAGAACAACTATGAGGCATCACTCTCCACACTCTCGGCTATTCTGGCATTTCCGGACCGCCAGGATTTCGCCGCCGTGGAGCCCCCAACCCAAGTGGAGCCGCCTGCGGCTGATCCTGCTCCACTGATTCAGGAGGCATTGAATCAGCGCCCGGAAGTGAGGGCGCTGCAGAATGATGTGACGGCCGCGAGCAAGTTCAGCAAAGCGGAACACGACCTGTGGTGGCCAACGATAAGCGCCAATGGTGTCGTCGGGTCGGCGCCGGTTCGCGACGACCATGTTTCCAACTGGTATGGCGCCGTGGGTGTGAACATTAACATCCCGGTGTTCAACGGGTTTCTATTCAACGCTCGCGCCAAGAGCGCGGACCTCGAAATACAATTGCAAAGCAAGAAGCTCCAGGATTTGCAGGACAATGTAGCCCGGGACGTGCGCAACGGTTGGCTGGATACTCAAAAAGCCTACGAGCGCTTGTCGGTGACCCGGCAACTCCGGGAACAAGCCACCTTGGCGCTGGAGCTTGCCAGCGCGCGATACAAACTTGGGTTGAGCTCCATCGTGGAATTCAGCCAAGCTGAATTGCAGGAGACCGACGCCGAGCTGCAGGACACCGACGCCCACTATCAATACGTCGTCACACAGATCGTGCTCGCCTACCAGCTGGGAATCACGCGCTGAGTCCCCCCTCGCCTTCTCGGCTGCGCTGGTGTCCACTTGCATGAGCACTGCGCCATGCCTTCGTCGTCCTGGGCCTCGGGCGGAAACGTCCGGGCACTGCTACTGTTAACTTATACTTACTCGTCGATAAACTAGTCCTAAGTCCTGCGTTTTCAATATCTTTCCGGTGAGGCCATTCCTGGGAATACTAATAAGAAGAGAGGGATGTGAGTCTGTCCGTTCAAGCGGAACGGAGAGGAATCAGAGGTTAGCGATTGAACCTGGCACGTCAGCACTCAGCACGCCGGGGCGAACCCGCCGAGTGAAACACTCAGAAGGAATTTAAGTGGCGACGTGAACAATACAGGTGATCTCCTCCAGTTCAATCGTGTCGGTTCTGATTGCAGTCCCAGGGACCAGGCGCAAGCTCAGACCCTTCCGACAGTATAGAGATCGGGCTAACGCCTCGCGGCGACCATACCCTAACGTCTGGCTCGGTACGAGCGCGGAGATGAAGAAGTATTTCTGGCGACTGGACATGCTGCGTCAAATCCCGTGTGTACTTCGCTGGCTTGACTGTGCCCCGATTCTGGAAGAGTTGACTCCAGAGTTGGGAGACCATCTTGACGGATTCAGTTGGGTGTTAGTCGGGGCAGAGCATGGGAGCGGATTGATAACACCGCGTCCTTACGATGTCCAGTGGGTTCGCAATATCCGCGACTTGTGCGCGAAGAAAGGAATCCTCTTTTATCGTACCTGCGCTGGCGGGAAGTGTCCCAAACTTGACCCTCTGCTTGACGGGAAAGCCGAACGTGCGATACCGCCGCTAACGACGAACGCCAGCATTCGGGAGGATTACAGCAAGAAGATTCTGCTAGACCCGGATGACGAATGGTAGACACCTGGAGCAAATGAAAGGAATACGGTAAATGAGCAAGAAGATGAAGCCATTTGAACCGATTGACCCTGACGGTGTACTCGGCAGCATTCAACAAACACGGGCAGGATTTCCGGTGGATGAAGTTAGCTCCGCCTTGCAGAAGTCCGTCCGGCGAGGTCTGGAAGAGGATGCGCTCTATTGGGCAAGCGAGTTCCACTCTGCCCGTCCTGAGAATCTGTGGAAGAGGCTCAGGGTAATGGCATCGGAGGACGTGGACTTCAGAGAGTATCACATCGTTCCCATCGTTCGCGCCTTGTATGAGAACTGGAAACAGGACAACGATTTCCTTTATGTCGCCCATGCAGTGATTGTGCTTGTCCGCGCAAGCAAGTCGCACATCGTAGTGAACGCTGCAGTCTGCGTGAACGAGAGTGCCCTGCCCAAAAGAGAAGTGCCTGACTACGCTGTAGATAAACACACGTATCGCGGTAAGACGATGGGACGCGGATACAAGCATTTCTTTGAAGTCGGCGCACATCTGGGGAATACGCAGCCCGAGCCGGATGCTTATGCAGATAGGGCAAGGAAGGCGGTGGAGGGAAAAGACGGATAAGGAAGTAGAATCACAGCGCAAACAAAACAGCCCGGAAGGAACTCTTCCGGGCTTTCTTTTTGTGCCTGCTCACTCGAATCGAAAAGGAAAAATGAGCACAGATAAGCACACAGACGATTTACGAGTGTCTGTAACTTGTTGAGGAGTTGGCTCCCCGGGCTAGATTCGAACTAGCAACCCTTCGGTTAACAGCCGAATGCTCTACCATTGAGCTACCGGGGAACCGCGAAGGAAGGATTTCGTTTCTGCTTTAGCAGTCTAACGAACAC
>Ga0181521_10001437_pt1 | contig 29626 bp, 31 predicted proteins | sample PEATcosm2014_Bin_32_FD_119764 | JGI IMG/M metagenome (GOLD analysis project Ga0181521, IMG submission 119764) | Peatland microbial communities from MTU Mesocosm Facility, Houghton, MI, USA - PEATcosm2014_Bin02_60_metaG | ecosystem: Environmental > Terrestrial > Soil > Wetlands > Peat | place...
ATGGGAATTTCCGAATCGTCCGGTAAGCTCATAAAAAGCGAAAGCCCGGCTTGCCCCGAGTCGGAGCCGGCCGGGCATGTTCTCTGGCGCAGCGCGCCTGACGGGGCTTAACTCGCGTGTTGGAGCTTGTACTCGCTCACGAGTTGCTCCATCTCATCCTTCAGACGGAGTTTGAGCTTTTTCAGACGATGTTCTTCCAATTCCTCCGCGGCAGTGAGCGCGTGCTTGGCTTCGAGCGCTTCCACCTTCCGCTTATACTCATGGTGCTGTTCCATGAGACTGCGGAATTTTTCATTCGTCTGCATCAGGTGCGCTTTGACGTCTTCTTGTGCGTTTTGTTCCATTCCGGGCATCTCTCCTTAGTGGAGTCGCCTCGCCAGACCGGCCCCTGGAACTAGTGGCCGGCACGGCAGGTAGCTTCACTTCATTTGAAGTGGCGAACGGTTTGTCCGTCCGTCTAACGAGGACTTTACCATGAACGTTTTTTCATGACAACTGCGTTTACGAGGCCATGGTCGTAGTACCCCTCACGCAGGCCCGCGTATTGCCAACCGTGCTTTCGGTACAGGGCGATGGCAGGGGAATTGGGCTCGGCAACCTCAAGAAAAATCGTGCCCTGCGCCTGTTCACACATTGCGGCCAGCAGAGCCGAAGCCACGCCGCGCCGCCGGAAGGCCGGATCCACCGCGATATTGAGGACTTCCGCCTCATCGGGGGCACTCTGACGCCACGAGCAGAATCCCGCCGGCTGCCCCCCGATCCCTCCTGGTTCACCCCCAAGCAGGGCCAGCAGCAGCGGGTATCCGGTGTAATCGCCGAGGGGCCATTGGGCCGTCTCGGGGCAACGGTACTGGATACGCGCAACCGCGGGATAGTCGCGTTCCAATGCGGGCCGGACAAGAACGGGATCGCCTGTCGCTGTCGAACCTGCGGCTGTCAAACCTGCCTCGCTCAAATCGCCGTTGCCCTAATTGCGCGAGCCCGGAGTTTCCGAGCGGCCGGCCAGGGGCTGGACCACCGAACTGCCGCAGATGGCAACGCCGGTCCGGATAAGCGCCTGGAGGAAGTTGTTGAGCATGGCGTAGAACACCTGCTCTGTCATCGGCTGTTTGCCGGGCAGCCGGAATGTCGACGGCAGTTCCTTGGCGATCCGCAGCCGAAGTCCGTTGTGCATGGTGCGGCCCGCGCGGTCGCGCTTGTTGGCGACGGTCATGGGGGTTTGCATCACACTGCCGGTTCTGCCATCGACGTAAAACTGGCAGCGGGAGAACCAGCCGAGGTTGGCTGGGTCGGCGGCATCGAACAGGAGCAGGGGAGTCTCCCGCTGTTCGGCCGTCAATTCCAGCAAAATGCCGCGGGGCGATTCCTTGAGTTTTGCTTCGAAGCCGGCTTGTTGGGCGACGGCGGAGACGGTAGCCGAGTCGATTTCGAGGAGGATCAGCTTGTGACGCCCGGCTTGAAGAACCTGCATGATTCAGGCCGAGGGGCCGGCGGCGGCCAGACCGTCCGAGGCGGAAGCGACATCGGGGAAGAAAGGAATCACGGAGTCCAGACGGGTCAGCTTGAAAACGTCCATGACCAATCCCCTTGCGCCGGCCACGGCGCCCTTGACGCCTTTCTGCGCAATTTTCCCGAAACAATACGCGATAACGCCGATCCCGGTGCTGTCGATATAGGTAACGTGCGATAAATCGATCACCAGCTTCTGTTCGCCTTCGTTCAACGCTTTGAGGACGGCCGCTTCGATCCGGCCGCTTTCCCGGCCGATCGCCATGGTTCCACCGATTTCGATCACAGTGACGCCTGGTTCGATTTGGCGTGTTTCGAGGCTGAGCGGCACTGTCTCAGGATACAGCAAAACGGTTCCTCAAAGGCCCCGCGGCACCAGAGGCCCTTCGCGGGAAGGGCCGGAAGCTACCGCTGTTTCCGGTACCGTGTCGCCTTCGCCGGGGGCGAGGAACAGATTCTCGTCCAGCTCGTGCTGGCGGGTATACATATCCCAGTAGCGGCCCCGCAGGGCATACAGCTCGGGATGCGTGCCGCGCTCGACGATATGTCCCGCTTCGATAACCAGAATCTGGTCCGCGCGGCGGATGGTCGACAAACGGTGCGCGATGACAAAAGTCGTCCGGCCCCGCATCAGGTGCGACAGACCCTGCTGGATCATCGATTCCGATTCGGAATCGAGGCTGGACGTGGCTTCATCCAGAATGAGGATGCGCGGGTCGGCCAGTATGGCCCGGGCGATGGAGAGCCTTTGGCGCTGCCCGCCGGAGAGCTTGACGCCGCGCTCGCCGACGATTGTGGCGTAGCCTTCTTCGAGGGCCTCGGCGAATTCATCCACGCGCGCGATTCGGCACGCTTCCAGCAATTCGGCCTCGGTTGCGTCCGGACGCGAAAAGAGAACGTTCTCGCGGATGGAGCCGTCGAACAGGAACGTCTCCTGGAGCACGACGCCCAGCTGCGACCGGTAGCTCGCGAGTTTGACGCAATTGAGGTCGACGCCATCCACCAGGATTCGGCCGGCTACGGGTTTGTGGAACGCCGAAATGAGCCCGATCGTGGTCGATTTCCCGGAACCGGACGGACCCACAAACGCCGTAACCGTCCCCGGCTTTGCCTCGAAGGAGATGCCGTGCAGCACCGTCTTGCCGGTCTGATAGGCGAATTCCACGTTTTCAAACAGCACTTCGCCCACGATGGGTCCGATCTCCCGGGTGCGCTCGGGGTCGTCATCTTCAGGGCGCTCGCGGAGGACTTCGCGAGTGCGCTCGAGGCCCGCCAGAGCCTCGCTCATCTGCGTCCCGATATTGACGACGCCGACAATGGGCGCGACCAGAAAAATGAGAAACGCGTTGAACATGACCAGTTGGCCCATGGTCATCCTGCCCGCGTAAATCTGGTGCGTTCCGAGATACATGACGAGAGCGCCGACGATGCCCATCAGCACCGTGGCGGAGAGCGACATCAGAGACATCGCCGTCAGGCTGCGCATGACGTTGGCGAGAAGACGCTGCACGCCGCCCGCGAACACGCGCGCTTCCCGATCCTCGGCGTGATACCCCTTGATCACGCGCACGCCGCCCAGCGACTCGGTCAAACGTCCGGTGACCTCGGCGTTGATCTTGCCGCGCTCGCGAAAAATGGGGCGAACCGTCTTGAAGGCTTTGCTCAGGACGAACCCGAACACCAGCACCACGGCGAGCGAAATCCCCGTCATCAAAGGACTGATCCGGACCAGCAGCACCAGGGCGATTACGGCCGTCAATATGCCGCCCACGAATTCGATCACCCCGGTGCCGACCAGGTTACGCATGCCCTCCACGTCCGACATGATGCGCGATACCAGTTGACCGGTCTTGTTGGAATCGTAGAAGGTGACGGGCAGCCGGCCGATGTGCTCCTGTACCTTGCAGCGCAACTCCGCGATGAGTTTCTGGCCCGCGATGGAAAGCAGCTGCGTCAGCGAAAAAGAAGTAATGCCCTGGATTGCCGTGGCGCCCACTACCGCCAGCGTCAGTGGCGCCAGCAGAGAGCTTTGGTGTTTGTTGATGACATTGTCGATCAGGTAACGAGTGGAGGCAGGCAGCACGAAGCCCGAAACCCGGTTAATCGCGATCAGAACGAGGCCGATCGCCAGGGTGCCGCGGCGTGGCCGAACCATGGCCCAGATATCCGGCCACAATGCACGCAAACGTTCCGAGGCAGGTTTTTTCGCGGTTTTCGCCGAAGAAGGACTCACTCCCGTAGTTGGATGCGTGCGCCGCTCTCCGCGCGTCAAACCAGTTTGCAGTCTCAATACCGTATTTTACTGTTTGCCGCCGCCCAGCCAATACCCAGGGCGCGTCTTGGCGACGTAGCGCGGGTTTTCGAGGCCCACGGAAATGGCGTGAAAACCGGGTTCACCTTTATTGTTGGGATTGTACGTAATCAGATACTGGCTGCGGATTTCCTGGCTGATACGCTGTACGGCCTCTTCCAGCCCCTTTTGCCTGACAAAAGAGAACTCCGCGCCGCCGGTGCCTTTTGCAAAGACTTCCGACGGGCTCTCGATGAAAATGCGTTTCGTGTCGCGGTATATTTCCTGCAGCAGCGGGCCGAACTGCATCTGCGCCGGCCCGTAGTTCTGGCTATCCGTCGTGGGAGTGGGAGGATTTCCCCCTACGGTCGGCTGCGCCGTAATGTCGATGGGATTAGGCCGGGGCGGTGTCGGCTTTTCAGTGAGCCGCACCGCCAGCTGGGTGATATCGACCGTGTAGACGACAACATTGGAGAGCTGCGCGTCGATCAGGGACTCGCGCACCCTGCCTTCGCTTGCCTGGTCCCGCGTTTCGCTCACCAGCAGGATGATCTTCCGATTGTCCTTGGGACGATTGCGCAGCATGTAAACCGCGCGGTCCACGGTGTCGATCATGCGGCTGCTTGAATTGCCCGCGTTGATCCTGTCGATCGCGACCTTGAGCTTGTCCGGATCGGTCGTAAAATCCTGCATCACGCGGAGCCGGGAGTCGAATGCCACTACGGCGGCTTCGCCATGATCGCCCACGATAAGAGGCAGCAGAGTGCCCAGATGTTTGACCTGCGTCAGAATCGGCCCATCCATTCGCGCCGAGGCCTCGATCGCCACTACCAGCGAGATCGGCTGAAAGGCGACGTCGACCTGGATGTTCTGCTCTTTGTTGTTGTCGAACAAGTGGAATTCGTGCGCCTGCAGCCCATCGATGATATTGCCGGCGCGGTCGGTGACCAACACCGGAGCGATGATGTTGGTGACCGAGGCTCTAATCGGTTCGCCGAATTCAGGAGCGTCGCTGCTGGCGCCGGGCGGCGCTTGCGCGGGAGCTGGTGCCACTGCGGCGATCAAAAAAAGAACGGGCAACGCAACCGTAAGCGGCTTCATAACGAACATTTACGCCTCCCTTGCTTTTGCATCGTGTGCGGTTCGACCATTCAGCAAGTCGAGCACGTGCGGGACCAATTCCAAAATAGCATCCAAAGACTCGATCGCGCCGCGCGGGGAACCCGGCAGGTTCACGATCAGGACCCTGCCGCGCGACCCGGCGAGCGCCCGTGAAAGCGGTGCAAAACGCGACGTTTCAAGGCCCCGCGACCGCATCAGCTCGCCAAATCCGGGAATCTCGCGATCGATCACGTCCCGGGTCGCTTCCGGCGTGACATCGCGCGGCACGATACCCGTACCGCCGGTTGTGAAGACGACGCCGGCGATATGCCGGTCCGCGATTTCGCGCAGTTCGGCGGCAATTTCGCGCTGTTCGTCCGGGATGATCTTCCGTTCCACCACGGTGAAACCGGCGGCTTCGAGGCGCGCCGCTACGGCTGGCCCGGAGGTGTCGATTCGCTTCCCGTGATGCGCCCCGTCGCTGATCGTCAACACAGCGGCGGACATCATCTTTTAAAGTCCCCGCTTTTTCCCCCGGTTTTTTCAAGCAGGTAGATCTCCTGGATTTCGATTCGCTTGTCGAGCGCTTTGGTCATATCGTAAATTGTCAGCGCCGCGACGGAAGCCGCCGTCAGTGCCTCCATTTCGACACCGGTTTGCGCGGTCGTAGAGGCCGATGCCATGATCCGGACGCCGTCCGGTTCCACCGTAATCTCGACATCCGCGTGCGCCAGGGGCAGGGAATGGCACAAGGGGATCAGATCGGAAGTCTTCTTGGCCGCCATCACTCCCGCTATGCGCGCCACCCCCAGCGGATCGCCCTTGGGATTACGGCTTAAAGCATCGAGCACTTCCCGGCTCATGCGCACGAACGCATGCGCGCGCGCCGTGCGGCGAGTGGCGCCCTTTTCGCCCACGTCAACCATGCGCGGCTGGCCCGCCGAATCGAAATGCGAGAGTTTACTCATTTCACCGGAGAGTTTACTCACTTAAGGAGCACCGGAATCAGATCGCCGGCCGCATACTCGGCCTGGCTGGAGTCGGCCACCAGAAACGCGTTCGCACGGCAGATCGACGGCACATCGCCCGATCCCTGCCAGTCTACAGGTGTGACTTCCGTACAACTGACCTGCGCGGGAAGAAAGCGCGTGAGTCCGGGTTTATGGCGGAACGGGCGAGTGAGCCGGGCCAGCGTGAGGGGCAGGGGAGCGTCGTTCGATCCCGACAGCAGATCGAGCGCCGCGCGTCCGAACAACTCGAAGGTGACCATGGTCGAGGCCGGGTTGCCCGGCAGCCCGAAAAAGAACTTCCCTTTGGCGATTCCGAAAACCAGCGGCTGCCCGGGTTGAATCAGGACGCGATCGAAATAGAATTCCGCGCCGCAGTCCGCCAGAGCCGACTCCACGAAGTCGTATTTTCCCGCCGATACGCCTCCGGAGAGCAGCAACAGATCGGCGTCAAGTCCTTGGGCGATCAAATGCGCGGTGGCTTCTTTGTCGTCCCGCGCCACGGGCAGGATAACCGGCTCGCCGCCGGCTCGCCGGACTTGGGCCGCCAGCGAGTAGCTGTTCGAATTCCTGATCTGATGCGCAGCGGGGGTGTCGCCGATACCGACGATTTCATCGCCGGTCGCGAGAATCGCCACGCGGGGCCGCGCATAGACTGAAACGCGGTTGTGGCCGGTGGTCGCCAGCCAGGCCACGGCGGCGTAGTCGATGCGGCTGCCGCGCGTCAGAACCATGGATCCGGCGCGTGCTTCGCAGGCGGCGGGAGCAATGTTGGAGCCAGCCGCGGCGGCCCGGCCGGTCTCCACCGTTCCGTCCTGGTGGCGCGTGCAATGTTCCACCATCACCACTGCGTCGGCGCCAGCGGGAAGCGGCGCGCCGGTCATGATTTCGACGGCTTCTTTGGACTGGATCGCACCCTGGAACATCTCACCGGCGCGCACCTCGCCAATGACGAGAACACGCCCGGGCACGTCACGGGACCGGACTGCGAAGCCATCCCGCACGGAGCGGTTGAATGGCGGATAGTCGCGATCGGCCGGAATGTCGTCAGCGAGAATTCTCCCCGGCGCATCAGCGATCGGGACGTTTTCCGTGCATGGCATGACGCGCCGTGAATGCACTTTCTGCATCACGGCTGCGCGCGCATCGAGAAAAGTCAAAGCCGGCACGAATCCAGTGTAGCTTTACGACACACCGGTAGAGACCAGCGCCGCTATTCCACTATTGGATGAAGCCGACGGGGTGAAGACAAAAATGGGAATCGCTTCGGCTCTCAATCAAACATGCCGTCTTTTCGATCGCTTCGCGAAAACCGATGTCCTGCATCAATACGCCCAGCAGTTCCCCGCTCGCCTTGTCATACTCGACGACCCGAAACCTGAGGTTCATGGGATCCAGCGCTCCGGCGGAGACGGCTTCGTTCCGGATCGATTGCAGATCCGGCAGCGGTTGAGCAGAATGTTGCACCTGATCATATAGTGCACGCGGGGTGCCAAAGGTTTCAGAAATCTTTTTGATCGGCCCTATTGCTCGATTCGCGCCGTCTTGATGTAGTCGAGGCGCGGGAACTCTTTTTCCATATACGCGTTTCCCTCAGCCTCGATCCGCCCCTGGTCGGGTTGCTCGCCATAGCCGGAGTAGATCTGGTCGACGAATTCCATCCCGCTCACAACCTTGCCGAAAGGAGCGAAGCGCATGCTGTCGAGCCGGTTGTTGTTACCAAAGTTAATGAACAGCTGCGTGGACCGGGAGTTGGGGGCCCCTGTTGCGGCGAACGTCAGAGTTCCCCTCACGTTGCTGGCTTTGACCGGGTCATCCTGGATCGGCACATCCCAAGTCTTGCTGACGGCCGGATCGGCCGCCAGTCCGAACTGAGCCATGAAGCCGGGGATCACGCGGAAGAAGCGCGCTCCGTCGAAATACTTCGCTTTGACCAGATTGTAGAAGCGGTCGGCCCCGATGGGCGCATCCGCTCGTGTCACTTCTATGACGACAGGACCGCGTGAAGTGTCAAAATTGACGCGGAAGGTTGCCGGAGCGGTTTCGTTGGACGGCTTTTGCGCGCAGGCGGAAGATGCGCCCAGTAAGAGCGCGATGGAAACAATCAGGGGAAGGGTTTTCATATCGGACTTCGATTCGAAGGACATTCTAACAGCCATCCAGCCGGTCGCTGCAAACAAGGATTCGATCCTTGCTACAGTAAGGAAAGAAATCGCTACTGCACCCATGGCAAAAGTTACATCCAAATATCAGGTCACTGTGCCCCGGACGATCGCCGATCGATACGGTATTCGTCCCGGCGACGACATAGACTGGGTGCCGGCCGGCGAAGTTATTCGCGTGGTTCCTCGCGGAAAAAACGCCGCGTCTCAAGGCCGGGAATCGCCGCTCCATTTGTTCGATCAGGCAACCGAACGTCACCGTAAGCGTCAACCGGCGCGCGCCGCCAAACCTACCGGCGCCAGGGGCTGGAGAAGAGAGGATCTCTACGAACGTGGCCGCTCTCGTTGATACAAACGTGCTCGTTTACAGGTTCGACAGCCGGTTCGCTGAAAAGCAGAAGACCGCAACCGAGATTCTCCGGCGCGGAATCGCCGAAGACTCAGTACGCGTGCCTCATCAGGCGATTGTCGAGTTTGTCGCGGCGGTAACACGTCCCATTCGCGGCCACATCATCCTCAAACAAGCCGATGCACTGCGCGAAGCGGAGGAATTCCTGAAGCAGTTCATTGTGCTCTACCCGAACGAGGCGATTCTTCGCGAGGCGGTGCGTGGATGCGCAACCTATCAGCTCAGCTGGTTTGACGCGCATATGTGGTCTTATGCGGAACACTATGGCCTGGCGGAGATTCTTACCGAGGATTTTCAACATGATCGGCTTTATGGGACCGTGCGGGCTGTGAATCCATTTATTGGTCTCAGCTGACCAATCAGACGCCGTGCGCCCCGAAGAACGCGAGCATCCTCGTCCAGGCATCCCTGGCGGAGGCGGCGTCGTAACTCGGGCGATAATCCGCATTGAAGCCGTGCTGTGCTTCCGGATAGACGTTGATCTCGGAAGGCTTGTCTGCAGCCTGCAGGGCCGCGCGCATCTGTTCCACTGTATCGATTGAAATACCGGCATCTTTACCGCCGTAGAGGCCAATGACAGGGGCCTTCAGATCTTTGGCGATATCGACGGGATTTTTCGGCTGTAACTCGGTGGTGGCTCCGGCAAGCCTTCCGTACCATGCGGCGCCGGCCTTCAATTTGGAGCTGTGCGCGGCGTAGAGCCACACGATGCGCCCGCCCCAGCAGAAGCCGGTGGCGGCCAAACGGCTGGTGTCGGCGCCGTCTTTCGCCGCCCACTCCACGGTGGCATCGAGATCCCGCATCACCTGCGCGTCGGGGACCCGTGAAACCACCTTGCCGTAGATCTCCTGAATGCCTTCCAGACGGGAGACATCGCCCTCACGCTCGTACAGATACGGAGCGACGGCAAGGTAGCCCTTCTTGGCCAGACGCCGGCACAGATCTTTGATGTGCTCATGGATGCCGAAGATTTCCTGCACAACCAGAACTGCGGGAAAAGACGCACCGCCGGCGGGTTTGGCGCGGCAGGCGGGAATGCGCACATCGCCCGCGGGAATCTCAACTTCGCCCGCGGTGAGACCGTTTGCGTCCGTGGTGATGGTGGCGGCGGTGACCGGCATGACCGCCGCGGCGAACCCCTGGGGCAGTCTCGAGAGTTGGGGCGTCATGATCGAAGGTCATTCTAACAAAGCGCGTTGACATACCTTGCACACGCACAGTAGCATGGCGTTCCGACTATCCTATTTCGGAGGCGCATCGATACCCCGGCAAAGGAGCGCTGGCGGTCTTGCCGCCGGTGGGTTTCGAAGCACTCGACCACGCCCAATCCTCGGCGCGGGCCGCAAGTCCGGCCTTGACTGGATTGGCTTCCACGTACGCAATCACCGAGGCGAGTTCTTTGTCCGTTCGAATCCACCGGTCGAAATATTCGCGCTGCCAGAAGGGCCCACCCGTCCGCCCAGCCAAGTGGTTGGCGCTAACAGCGGTAGCTGTTTTCATCCATCGCATGATTCCGGACAACTTTTCATGCGGCCTCAGCACAACGTGAACGTGATTGGGCATGACCACCCATGCGAAGAGATTGTACTTGTCTCGTGCCTTCTCGCCGTAAAGGAGAACTCAACAAAAGACGCGGCTATCCTCGGATTCTGCAACCATTGAGGTCCATCGCGGGTACGATCCAAGTGCCGATCATGGCGGCAAGTCCGCCAGCGCTACCAATAGAGTGCAGTACCGACCGGAAACCTCTCGTGAAACTTCAACACAAAGCACGAAACTTCTCCAGACATGCTTCAGGAGTGAGCAAATCGCCGTCGATGACGTGGATTTGTCCCGCTCCCGCGGGACTCCAGCGCTGGCGGAAACGATCCGACGGGGCTCCCGCGAAAAACGCGATCAGCGGAACTCCGGCGGCCGCAGCCGCGTGCTGTCCGGCGGAATCGTACCCGACGTAGGAACCGCTTTGAGAGATTATGGACGCGAACCCGGCGAATGATCCTTCCCAAAAGCGGATGCGGTCGGCGCATCCCGATGCTTCGGCCGCTGTTGTCACTCGCCGCGCTTCTTCGCCGCCAACACCGCGATCGATCCGGATGGTCCGGTATTTCTCGCCGAGCGCCCGGATCAACCGCGCTTCGAAATCGCCTCCAATGCGTTTGGAATCGTTTTCGCCGACACCGAAACTGACTGCGGCGCGAGGGGCGTCCCCATCGATTGAGACGCAATCGGGCGCGATGTACGCTTCTCCGGATTCGTCGAACGTTTCCTCCAACCATCGCTGCGTCAGTTTCGTAAGATTCTCTGCTGAGTCGGCGGTCCGGCTGGGGAAATGAAAGTAGCTCTCCGGCTCGCAAACCGGGATCAGGCCTAGCTGCGTCATGCGCGAATCGGGGTCGACAACAATCCGGCCCCGGCCGTCCAGTTGGCGGCGGAGATCGTGCGCGAATGCTATCCGAAGACTTACCGGCCCCGCGCGCGGGTATTCGGCATCGAGATGCGAGATGCGCGCATCGGCTGAGAAAAGCTCGGCCGACTTTCGATTGGCGACCAACACGATTCGAGCGTGCGGGAAGCGCTTCTTCATCGCATTGAGAATTATGCTGGTGATCTTGATGTCGGCCCCGAGTGTCACACGCGAAAGAACGTAGACGGTCTCGACAGATTCGGGAATCACCGGCTGTATTCGCGGGCGAGGCGGAATCCACGCGCGCATGAGTTCTTCATACGCCGCCGCCTGGGCCGGGTCGAACGAATCGGCGAGCGATTCGACGATCACGCGAAAGAACTCGCCCGGTTGTTCCTCGCCCAGAGACCGCACGACCGCCGCGGGCAGCCGTTCGCCGCGCCGGATGGCCGCCAGCGCTTCGCTACACGAAATACTTGCCGACAATCGGTTCCAGCTTCTGAATAGTGGTCTGGGGCACGAGCGCTTTGTCCGTGATCAACGCATGCTGCAGCGCCGAACCGCACTTGCAGGTTCGCTCGACGGGCATCGTTTTCACTGCGTGGGCAATCACCCGGCAGGCGTGCGCGGCATTCTGCTGAAGGACACGGATGATATCCGTCACCTGCACCGCGTCGTGTTCCTCATGCCAGCAATCGTAATCGGTGACCATGGCGATAGTCACATAGCAGATCTCGGCTTCGCGCGCGAGCTTGGCTTCCTGCAGGTTCGTCATGCCGATGACGTCCATCCCCCAGGAGCGGTAAAGGTTCGATTCGGCCTTGGTCGAGAATGCCGGTCCCTCCATGCAGATGTAGGTGCCGCCGCGCTTCACGTCGACTCCCACGGCGCGGCAGGCCGCTTCGGCGGTATCCGAAAGCTGTGGGCAGACGGGATCGGCAAAGCTCACATGCGCGACGAGTCCATCGCCGAAGAAAGTGGAAATCCGGCCGCGCGTGCGGTCGAAGAACTGATCGGGGATGAGGAAATCGAGCGGCCGATGCTCTTCCTTGAGCGAACCGACCGCACTGAGAGAAAGAATGCGGTCGACACCGAGCGTCTTCATCCCGTAGATGTTGGCGCGGTAATTCAGCTCGGAAGGAGAGAGACGATGTCCACGCGCGTGGCGGGACAGAAACGCGACCTCATGGTCTTCCAGCCGGCCCACGATGTAGTTGTCCGACGGCGCGCCGAACGGAGTGCTGATGTCAACTTCCTTCTCTGCGTGAAACCCCGGCATGGAGTAGAGTCCGCTGCCGCCGATGATGCCGATTTTGGCCAAAGATTACTCCTCAGTCCTGAATAAGCTCCCATAGTACGCCACCCGTGCCGGCCGGGTGAACGAACACATAAAGGTGTCCACCCGCCCCGCGCCGCGGTGTTCCCAGCAGCCGTACGCCCGCACTTTCGAGCCGCCGGAGTGTGGCGTGAAGATCGGGCACGCGCATGGCGACGTGGTGCAGACCGGGTCCGCGCTTCTCGAGGAACTTGGCGATAGTGGAACTCGCGTCGAGAGGTTCGAGCAACTCGATTCGCGAAGCCCCCGCCGGCAGCATGGCAATTCTTACCTTCTCGTGCTCCACGATCTCGCGCGATAAGACGGGCAAGCCGAGGTTCGCAGCGTAGAACGGCAGCGCTTCGTCGAGCGAGCGTACCGCGATGCCGAGATGATCGATTTCCCAGTGCTGTACCGCGCTGTCCCGAATCCTGCGCCTGCGGCTTTCAAGATCGGCCAGGAGTTCGACGACGCCCGTGCCGTCGATCGCGACCGTGCGGAATATTGTCGGAATCATTGTTCCGTGGCCAAGGCCCAGCATGCCTTCGATCTCACGCTGCGTCTGCTCGGCGCCCGGCCGGTCCGCTTTATTGATCACAAAGACGTCGGCGATTTCCATCACTCCGGCCTTCAACGCCTGAATATCGTCGCCCATTCCCGGCACCAGCACGACGACCGTGACGTCGGCCAGCGCCGCAACATCCACTTCGTCCTGCCCCACACCCACCGTTTCGACGATCACGAAGTCAAATCCAGCCGAGCGGAAAAGGCGCGACAATGTTGCGCTGGTGCGCGCGAGCCCGCCGGTTGCGCCGCGCGTGGCCATGGATCGGATGAAGACGCCGGAATCCGCGTGATGGCGCTGCATCCGTACGCGGTCACCCAGGATCGCGCCTCCCGACGCCCGGCTCGACGGATCCACCGCGATGATCGCGACCGTCTTTTCACGGCGGCGCATCTCCGCGGTGAGCGCATCGACCAGCGAACTTTTGCCCGCGCCGGGAGGACCGGTAACGCCGACGATCAGCCCGTTACCTTCCGGCGCGGATGCCAGATATTCCAGAGCCTCGGGCGCGCCGTTTTCGACCTGCGTGGCGAGACGTGCGAGTGCGCGTGTCGTTATCGGCATTCGGTCAACGTTAATCTTTCAACAACTGCCGGGCGATCACCAGCCTTTGAATCTCGCTCGTGCCTTCGCCTATCGTACAGAGCTTAACGTCGCGATAGAATTTCTCGACCGGATAGTCCTTGATGAAACCGTAGCCGCCATGTATCTGGACCGCTTCATTCGCGATCCCTACGGCCGCTTCCGACGCGAACAGCTTGGCCATGGCGGATTCGCGCGTGACTCGCTTCCCCGCATCGATCATTTTGGCGGCCCGATAGGTCAGCAGCCGCGAAGCGTCGATCTTTGTCGCCATATCGACCAGCTTGTGCTGAATTGCCTGAAACTCGGAGATGGGGCGGCCGAACTGTTTGCGCAGTTTCGCATAACTGAGCGCCGCGTCGTACGCCCCCTGCGCCATGCCGATCGAGAGCGCGGCAATGGAGACGCGCCCGCCATCCAGAATCCGCAGGCTGTCGACGAACCCCTCGCCCTGCTTGCCCAGCATCTGACCCTGCGGCAGCCGGCAATTGGAAAAGATCACTTCGCCCGTCGCGCTGGCGCGCAAACCAAGCTTGTTCTCTTTCTTGCCGGCGCGAAAACCAGGCGTGTCCTTCTCCAGAATGAACGCCGAGATTCCGTGCCGGGCGGCGGTGCGGTCGGTCATCGCCATGCCCACGCAAACGTCGGCGTAGTGCGCGTTCGTGGTGAACGTCTTCGATCCGTTGAGCAGCCAGCAATTCCCGTCGCGAACCGCCGTGGTGCGGGTACCTGCCGCGTCCGATCCGGCCTCGGGCTCGGTGAGCGACCAGCAGCCGATCCATTCTCCGGACGTCAGCTTCGTGAGATACTTCCGCTTCTGTTCTTCGGATCCGGCCTTGAAAATGTGATTGGAACAAAGCGACGTATGGGCGGCGACTATGATGCCCACCGAACCGTCTACGCGCGAGAGTTCCTCGATGATGATGGAGTATTCGACATAGCCCAGGCCCGCGCCGCCGTACTCTTCCGGGAAGATGGCGCCCATGTAGCCGAGTTGCCCGAGTTTCTTGACGACTTCGAGCGGGAAGATCTGGTTTTCATCCCACTCCATGACGTGCGGCGCGATCTCGGCGGCGGCGAATTCGCGCACTTCCCGGCGCAATTGGATCTGCTCCGGCGTGTATTCGAAATCCACATTTCGATTATGGCTTATGCGACTCGGATGCCATCCAGATACACGGCCTCTATCGCCAACTCCGGTACTTTCCGGAAAACCACCACATCACCGCGATCGCCGATCTTCAGTCCCCGCGTCCGTCCTTCCAAACCAATAAGCCGCGCGGGATTGGTGGTCGCCGTCCGGATCGCGTCGCGGACGCTCACTCCGCCGATGCGGACCAGATTCGCCACAGCGCCATTCATCCGCAATGCCGATCCGGCAAGCTTCTGCGTGCCCGTGAGTACGACACGCTCGTCGGCTGTCAATTCGACATCGAGTTCGCCCAAACGATAGCGGCCGGCAACCGCCCCCGCCGGCGCCGCTGCGTCCGTGACGAGGATTGTCCGCTCCACCGATTTCGTCCTCAATGCCACGCGCAGGAACGACGGGTCGAGATGCAGCCCATCCACGATGAAGCTGGCGTGCAGACGATCTTCCGCAAGCTGATCCCACAAACAATTGGGGAACTTCGGGACCATTTTGTGCGCCGCGTTGCCGAGATGTGTCGAGAGTGTCGCGCCCGCATCGACCGCGCGGGCGATCTGTTCCGCGTTTGCGCCCGTATGGCCAATGCTCGCCACCACGCCGGCCTTTCTGAGCGCCGAAATGTAGCCGGGCGCCTGAGGCCAGTGCGGGGACAAAGTGACCAGCCTTACGTTGTCGGCGGTCGCGTCCTGCCAGCGCCCAAATTCGTCGATATCGGGAGGCCGCACCCAGCGTGCGGGATGAGCGCCGCGCGGGCCGTCTTCGGGACCGATGTGCGGTCCCTCCACATGAAACCCGGCAATCGCGCGGCCGTGAGGCAATTCCATCTGCGCGCGCCGCAGGTTGCGAAGACTGGCCAGCATAGCGTCCGGTGGCCCGGTAATTACTGTCGGCAGGCAGCGCGTAACGCCGGTGGCAAACATGGCGTCGAGCGCACTGCCGATTTTTTCGACAGGTGTGTTCGGGTCGTTGAAGTCGACACCAGCGAAGCCGTTGACCTGAAGATCGACGAAGCCCGGCGCGAGGTAGACAGCGCGTGCTTCAGAAGATTCGCCAGGCCGGACCGAAAGTATCGTTTCCCCAAACTCCAGGGCGACAGATTCATCCGTCGCCGCGTCGATGCCCAAACAGATCATCGCGGCTCCGGTTTATTCACAGAGTTCCCACAGTGAATTTGATGCAACCTCAACACTCGAAACGAGAACAAAGCTGTTGAAATGCGTGCTTCGGCGTGCGATTTCACTGGCAACGGCAAACTCTCTCACGATACAACAAGGGAACGGATTGGCTGGCGCGTGACTCCGGGCGGCAGATCTCGGGGGAGGTGGCCGCGACGGGGTTGCGCGCGCAGTCGTCTGGCTCTCCGAAACCTCAGCCCCGGCTCCAACCTGAAACGGTATAGCATGTACCAGGGAGCGGGACTTCCGGAAGCCGCCCTCCAGTACAACAGCGACGTATGTCATCCGATCCATTGATGGCCGCCGATACCAGTCCGGCCCCATCGCCTCTGACTCAGTTGACTGAAGAGGAGACTCTGTTCCAGTCGTCCGTGCGCCGTTTTGCCCGCGAGCGCCTGGCCCCGCACACGCGCGCCATGGACGATGCAGGGGTCTTTCGCAAAGATCTGTTGGAGGAATTATTCGAGTTGGGTCTGATGGCCGTGGAAGTCCCGGAAGAATTCGGCGGCCAGGGAGGGACCTTCTTCCAGTCCATTCTGGCGATCGAGGAGTTGGCCCGCGTAGATCCGTCTGCCGCGGTGATCGTGGATGTTCAGAACACGCTGTTCCACAACGCGATCCTGCGCTGGGCCAGCGCCGAACAGAAGCGCCGCTGGCTGCCCCGCGCGGCGAAAGACACGGTGGCGAGCTACGCGCTTTCGGAAGCCGGCTCCGGCTCCGACGCATTCGCGCTGGCTACGCGGGCGGTAGTTGGCGACGCGGATCACGACAACGGTTACCAACTCACCGGGCGAAAGCTGTGGATCACCAACGCGGCCGAAGCGGGTTTCTTCCTCCTGTTCGCCACCGTGAACCCCGCCTTGGGATACAAAGGCATCACAGCATTTCTCGTCGAGCGCGATTTTCCGGGATTCCAGGTCGGGAAAAAAGAAGACAAGCTGGGAATCCGCGCTTCTTCCACCTGCGAGCTGATTCTGGACGGTTGCCGTGTCCCCTCGGCCAACGTGGTCGGCGAAGTGGGTAAAGGTTACAAGGTCGCTATCGAGACGCTGAACGAAGGGCGCATCGGCATCGGCGCGCAGATGCTGGGGCTGGCGCAGGGCGCGCTCGACCACGCGCTCGCCTATGCCCAACAGCGCAAACAGTTCGGCAGCCCGATCGCCGAGTTTCAAGGCGTTCAGTTTGAGCTGGCGGAGATGGCGGTCGAGGTCGAGGCCACGCGGCTGATGGTTTACAACGCGGCGCGGCTGCACGACGCGGGCCGGCCTTTTCTGACTGAAGCCGCCATGTGCAAGTATTTCGCTTCGCAGGTCGCGGAACGGGTTGCCTCGCGCGCGGTGGAGATCCTGGGCGGGGTCGGGTTCACAAAGGACTATCCGGTGGAAAAACTGTATCGCGACGCCAAGATCGGGCGGATCTACGAGGGTACCAGCAATATGCAGAAAATGACCATTGCGAAACAAATCCTCGGAAAGCGCCCGTCATCATGAGTGCGTGCGCCAGGGCAGGAGTTTTATGACCGGTCTGATGATGGATTATCCGCTGACGCTCACCCACATCCTGCAGCGCGCCGCCAAAATTTATCCGTGCAGGGAGATCGCCAGCCGCGTCCACGACGGCTCGATGCACCGCTACACATATCGCGATTTCCATCGGCGCGTTCATCGCCTCGCGCACGTGCTCGATCGCCTCGGCGTCGAACCCGGAGACCGTATCGGCACGCTGTGCTGGAACAGCTCGCGGCATTTGGAATTATATTTCGCGATCCCCTGCGCCGGCGCGGTCCTGCATACCCTCAACCTGCGCCTTTCATCCGACCAGCTGGCGTACATCGTCAACCACGCCGAAGACCGGGTAATATTCGTCGACGCATCCCTGCTCCCCGTTCTCGAATCCATTCGCGGCGAACTGAAATCGGTCCGGCATATTGTCGTCCTGAACGATCTCGATGACAACTCGGCTGCCGATCTCGATTACGAGTCGCTGCTCGCAGCCGCTCCGGACACACCTTATGCATGGCCAAGCCTCGATGAAAACGCCGCGGCCGCCATGTGCTACACCTCCGGGACCACTGGCCATCCCAAGGGAGTCCTCTACAGTCACCGTTCCTTGTTCCTGCACAGCTACGGAATCTGCATGGCGGACACATTCGCTTTGAGCGAGCGGGATACGATTCTGCAGCTCGTCCCCATGTTCCACGCCAACGGCTGGGGCACTCCTCACGCCGGAATCATGACGGGCTCGCGTCTGGTGTTTTGCGGCCGTCACCTCCAGCCCGCGGACATTGCCCTGCTGATCGAGAATGAGCGCGCGACGTTCAGCGCGGGCGTGCCGACGCTGTGGATGTCGCTCTACAGCTGGCTCGAGTCGCACCCGCACGACATATCGAGCCTCCGCCTGGTGGTCGCGGCGGGCGCCGCGCTGCCGCGCCAATTCGTCGAGCTTTACATGAAGAAATACGGCGTCCACTTCATGCTGGCCTGGGGAATGACGGAGATCACTCCGATCGGCACCGTTACTTCCCTCAAGAGCCACCTCGAATCTCTGCCGGAACGGCAGCGGTTCGATCTTATGGCCCGCCACGGGATTCCGCTGGCGGGGGTCGATCTTCGCATTGTGGATGACCAGAGCAGGGAAGTGCCGTGGGACGGAATTGCCGTTGGCGAAATTCAGGTGCGTGGGCCGTGGGTCGCCAGCGGTTACTACAACGACGCGCGAAGCCCCGAATCATTCATGAATGGCTGGCTCCGCACCGGCGACGTCGCAGCCGTCGACGCCGAAGGCTACATCCAGATCGCCGACCGCACAAAGGATCTGGTGAAAAGCGGCGGCGAGTGGATCTCGAGCGTCGACCTGGAAAACGCCATCATGGCGCATCCAAAGGTAGCCGAGGCCGCGGTGGTGGGCGTGTTTCATCCCAAGTGGCAGGAGCGTCCGCTGGCTTGCGTCGTGCCGCTGCCCGAGCACAGAAACCAGATTACGAAGCAGGAGATCCTCGATTTTCTGGCGCCGCGCGTGGCCAAGTGGTGGCTGCCCGATGACGTGGTGTTTATCGAGGCCGTTCCCAAGACCAGCGTCGGCAAATTCAACAAACGCGCGCTGCGCGAGCAATTCAAGGATCACGAACTACCCAGCTCTTAGTGGAGCAGGTTGGCAACCTGCGGCGGGTTGGCAACCCGCCTTGTCGCTACTTCCCGCACTTCCCCCCGGGACACCGGTTGTTCTCTTCGCAGACGTACTCGAAAATCCCCATCTGGTCCCAATCCGGGTGCAGCGTCATGGTGAAATCCTGCGACCATGCCGCGGTGAAAATCTTCGGATCGTCGATCGTCAACTGATACGAAAGCGTCTTTGCGTCCTTCCAGCTGATGTGCTCGATAGTGCGCAGAGCGTCGCTGTGCATCCGGTACTCTTTCGGGTTCTTATAAAAATAATCGTCGAGCGACCAGCGCTTGAAGTTGGTAGTTTCGACCACCAGCGTGTCGCCCTCCCAATGCCCTACCGGATCGCCATAGAAACTTGGCTCGATCCCCTTGCGGTGCGGACGTCCATCCAGCGGAATCAGCCGGGTCATTGCCTGGAACTCATGCGCCATCACAAGAAACGTTTTGTTCTGCACAAAACGAACGGCATTCGCCGACAGCATGCCGGAAGGAAAACCGGCGGGAAGGCAAAAGTCGCGCGGCTCGTCATGCCGGGGATCGCCCGTGCGCGGTTCCAGAAACGGTTCGCCGCCGGGCTTGAACGGAGCGAATTTGTTCCTGTCGAAAATGGTAGCGGATCCGCCGCCGCGCTCGCCCGAAATGGCCTTGGGCCACTCGTAGATCCCGCTGAAATCGGGCTTCCTATCGGCGGTGCGGGGTAGAGATGTTGCGTCTTGCCCAAACAGACTCGCCGCTCCCAAGGCCAGCCCTGCGATCAACATTTCCTTGTACATGTTTTACCGAGTCCTATTTCTTGCCGTCCGGCAGCTTGTCTTCCGCGCCCGCCGTGAAGACGCTGCGGCCATCCGCGAACGTTACTCTCCCGCCGGAGCCGTTATTCGAACCGTCTTTGGCATGGAAGCCGTCGACGACCACGACCATCCCCGGTTGAATGACATCCCGCGTGATTCCGCGCCGCATCAACTGGCCGGGAGCGCCGCCGGAAAACGCCCAGTTCGTCACCTTGCCGTTTTCGTCTTTCACATCGACGTAAAACCAAATGTGCGGATTCTGCCATTCCACCTTGGTGACGACGCCCGTCACTTTGATCGGCTTAGTGAAATCGTATTCCGCCGCAAAAGAGTGATGGGCCATCACCGGCAGGGCCGTCATCAACGAGCCGAACAAAACGAAAACGATCCATCGGACTTTCGTATAGAAACTTTTATCGTAGCGCCGGCGATCTTGTCGCCGGTGGGCTCGAGCTAATTCTCTGTAGGCGTCTTCTCCACGTGATCGACGTCCAGAACATCCACCTGAATCTTTCGCGCTTCCAGCCTCAGGCCCAGCTGCGCATCCAGCGCCGAAATGGCAATCCCGGCGAGATCAATGGGAGGGTCCCCGGGCTGCCGGTCCAGCAGATACGGACGCATGTCCAGCTTGAAATCATAGAATCCATCCAGCATGGTCAGGTCCTTTACCGGCAACTTGAGGACGCCTGAAATAATATCGGCCAGGCGCGATAGCGGCATCCTGTGGCCCTCAAAGACCAATCCGGCGCCGGTCATAGCACCTTCGCCCCCGCCCTCCACGGGATGGAGCTTGGTGCCATTCTTTCCCACCACCAGCGCATACCCGGAAAGCTGGCTGGCCTGACGATGGGCTTCCAGTTTGAACCGTTCCTTCAGCAGCGATTGCAGCATCAGCCGGAGCTGATCTTCGGACACCGCACTCGCCGCCTTCGCCGTTATGTCGAATCTTGCCGTCGAGAGCCAATCCGGCCCGCTGATCTCGTAAACGCCCAGTTTGTATGCCCATCGAATGGCGGTATTCAGGCCGACGTTTATCATCGTGAGTCTGGCAGGATCGGTATTGATATCCTCCCGCAGGCTGCGAAGTCCTTGCCCCTGCGGTGTCTGACTCGCCTTGATCGAGGCCACTTCAAACGTCGGCAGCTCTCCTGTTGACTGGCCCGGGACGCTACCGCACAGCAAAGCGGTCAGTAATACGGCATAAATAGTTCGGTGCATCGCCTTTCTCCTGTTTTCGACCGATTGTCCATTGGTCCGGCGTCGCTGTCAAGGATATTCCGGGGCCATTGACTTGGCTCCTCAAACCCCGTATTCTCGATCTGAAATACCGGAAAGTCGAAGGGGCACCCATGAAAACCCGAATCAATCGCCATTTGCTCGCAGCGTCGCTTCTATTCCTCGCTCCCGCGGTTTTGTTGCTCGCGCCCGCGGCTTCGGCGCAGTCCGTCGCGGGACTCTGGGACGCAACCATCAACTACAACGGCGCCGATATCCCGTTCAAGCTGGAGCTTTCCGGCGAGGGCGCCAACGTCAAGGGATGGTTCTTCAACGGCGACGACCGCGAGGTCTCCAACAGCGGCATGATCGAGAACGGTTCGCTGGTTCTCAACTTCGACAGCTATCTCGCCAAATTGACCGCAACCATTAGAGATGGAGTGCTCGATGGGGAGTACGGCCCGCTGCTCAAGAAGAATTACGCGGTCCACGCGACGCGCGCTGTTGTCGCGAAGCCCCAATCGAAAGCCGCCGCGTCCAACGTGCCGGCCGTGGCCGGCCAATGGGATCTGATCGGCGTCGCCAGTTCTAAAGGTGAAAAAGCCTGGCGGCTGATTCTGCGGCAATCAGGTGCGGACATTTCGGGAGCGATCCTGCGCGTCGATGGCGATACCGGAACGCTGACCGGAACTTACAAGGATGGCCAGTTCGTGCTGAGCCACTTCTCCGGCGCGCGCCCGGCCTTGTTGCTTCTCAAGCCGGCCAGCGACGGCTCGCTCGATGTGAGCCTCAGCGCCCTTCACGGCTTCAACGAAATGAAGGCTGTGCGTTTGGAAGAAGCCCGCGCCAAAGGGCTGCCCGAACCGACCGATCCCACCACGCATACCACCGTGAAGAATCCGAACGAGCCGTTTCCGTTCAGTTTCCCCGACTTGAAAGGCAACATCGTTTCCAACACCGATGCCCGCTTCCGGGGAAAGGTCGTCCTGATCAACGTGACAGGCAGCTGGTGCCCGAATTGCCATGACGAAGCCCCGTTCCTCGCCAGTCTCTATGACAAGTACCACAGCCAGGGACTCGAAGTCGTTGCGCTTTCCTTCGAGGAAGCGGACCAGCTGAAGGATCCCACCCGGCTGCGCGCGTTCATCAAGGAGTATGGAATCAAATACACGGTTCTGCTCGGCGGCGAGACCGACTCGGCCAAAGCAAAGCTGACTCAGGCTGTGAATTGGGACGCATGGCCGACCACATTCTTTGTAGGCCGGGACGGACTCGTGCGCGGCGCGCACGCCGGTTTCCCCAGCCCGGGGAGCGGTGAGTTATACCGGCAGGCGAAAGAGGAATTCACCGCGAAGGTCGAGAAGCTCCTCGCGGAGAATCAAACCTCCGCCCGGTAGCCTCAGAACAGCCGTTCCTGTTTCTTCAGGTTCCCGAAGGTGCCGATATTCGCGATCGAGAATGCGATCCGGTAAGCTGTGTCGTCCCGGACGCCGAAGTTAGTGCGCCGGTACTCCACGCTCAGGCCGCAGCAATCCGTGTTGTATGTAACCTGCACGACGGCGAATTCCTGGAGGCCGAGGCGGAAATCGTAGACGGTGGACATCGCTACATTCCAGCCTTTGCGATTTGGATCGCCGTAACCGAGTTGCGCGCTCAATTGATTGGCCGGCCCGGAGACCACTGGATCCGGTTTGACCTGGTTACTTCCCGCCGAGATGAAGTATCTCTTGTGCCGCAGGTCGGCGGAGAACATGCTGTTGGTGAAACGATGCAGCAGCGGGTCATAGTCGCCCTCCCACCGGATGCCGACGCCGTTTATTGGAACTATGCGCAGAATGGAAACAATCGGTGAGTAGTTCCGCGGGCCATCCAGAAAGCTGAAGCCGGTCAGATCCAGGCTTGCCAATGTGACGTTGCGCTGCCCTGCCACCACCGCGCCGCCAAAGGTGGGATTGAAAAATCGCTTCTGAAAGACCTCCCAGGTGAAAACCTCCTTGACCGTGTCTCCCGTCTTCGCATAAATCCGGTTGGTTAACCCGACCTCGACCTCATTCGTGTCGGCGAGCAGATCGACCTGGTCGAAGCGAAGAGTGTCGAGAAAGTCGTTTACGCCGGTTACATACTTGTAATTGAGACGAGGCTCGATCACATGCTTGAGTTTGTCGCCGAGGAACGTCTTCTTGTTATAAATCCGCTCGATCGTTGGAAAGACGAAGTCGACGTTTACCTCGGGCGCGGTGCGGTTCAATGCGGTTGAGCTGACTGCGCCGTTGATGAAACTCTGGCCGTAGAACGTTTCGTGCATCGTGAAGGTGGGTACAATACTCACGCCCTGCCACTGGAAGACGGAAGAGATGGATGGCTCCAGATCCCCGCGGGGCGTGAACTGGTTTGTCTCATAAAAGCCCGGTTCGGACGTGGGCTGCACGCGATGGAATGCGGCGACGCTCGCGTCGAAAGAAAACCAGAGCGGCAACTCTCCCGATGCAATTTGTTGATCGCGCCCTTCGAACTCAAACTCCGGCAACTTGCGAATGGTTACCGAATCGCCTGAAGTGGTGCTCTCGAAGTTCTTGTTTTCCGAAACGTCGACGTTGACGGCATAGTAGCCGAAGTTCTTCGACGCGAAGGCGCTCGAATTCGTAGAGGAGTAAATCGCTTCGCTGAACGACGTCGAAAACGTCTGGCGGAACAGGAACGAGCTCAGATAATCGATGTTCGCGCGCGCAACCCAGCCATCGCCAAACTGCGTCTTGAAGGTGCCGGTGACACTCGCGCCGGGCGCCGCGCCGGTGGTTGTCCCGCCGGAGGTCACGCCGTGATCGTCCACGCCGTAGGCAATGATGTTGAAATCGGTGTTCTGCGTTGGTTTGCCCCGGAAATCCAGGTGGTGGGAGATTCCCCGCGACGTATAATCCGTCATCAGATATTCCACGTCGTAACTCCGATTGATGGCCCAATAGTATCCGGCGCCGAAGAAGTATCCGAACAGGGAGCTGTGCCCGGCCTCGGGAGTCAGAAAACCGCTCTTGCGCGGCTCTTTTTTCAGCGCCTTGTAAAAATAGGGGAAATAGAAAACCGGGATACCGTGCAGATGAAAGACGCCCCCGTGGGTTATGGCGCGGTCTTCGGGAATGATATCCCACATATGAGCGTTCATCGTCCACCAGGGATGGGGAACATGGCAATCCGTGATGATGCCATCGTGCAGGATGTACTTTTCCTCCATCTTTTCCGCCCAATCCGCTTCGAAATAGAAGGGCTCCTGTGTCGTCAGGACGCCTGGGCGGGCAACAACTTTCGTCTTCGTGTACCCCTTGACGTGATAAAACGTACCGCGCGCGGTGTCGGTGTTGTACTCCGCCCGGTCGCAATAGATCACCTCGTTGCGCTCGTAATTGCGATAGACGACGTTGCCGTGCGCGCTGAAAGCCTTCGTGTTTTCGTCGTACTCCGCATCATCGGCCTTGAATTGGGCGTCGAACAGTTCCACCACCACGTGTCCGTGCAGATGGTAGATGCCGCCCTCGGCGTTCTGCGAATCGGCGTCAATGACATAATCGCCGCGCATCGGCGCGTCAATGCGCGGAATTTTGACGGCGAAGTCGGGGCGCTCGACCGTGGCTCCGTCCGATGGAGGAGGCGCTGGTGGAGTTGCAGCCGGAGTTGCCGCTGGTGTGGCCGGAGGAGGAGGAGTGCTGCCTATTTGAGGTAACGCGTTTTGCGCGAGTCCCGGCAATAACAACATGAAAATGAGAATTTTTCCGTGACAAGCCACGTAGTTTGTGTTACTCAGAGGGGTAGGGATTGTGCGGCGAGACGGCTTCAATTGGCAACCGTAGCACGGCATAAGTCGTGTCGCAACCCGCATAGAGAAAAGGCACTCGTCGGAAAAGCAATAGATGCGCTGCAAGCATTGTGGTTTCGGGAATGGTGAGGACGATCATCGCTGCCTGCGTTGCGGGCGGAGATTGAGCGGAGTTGTGATAGCGGCCCCTCCGGGCTACTCGGGCGCGAATGCGCTTGCCGCGTCGGTCATGATGAGCAGCGACGATACCACGGAGTTTCCGCCGGTACAGCAGGCCGCCCCGGTGCAGCCCGCGCTCTTCACGAATTCTTCGCAGGCTTCGCCAAGCCAGGGCTTGAAAGTAATTCCCTTCGATCGTCGCGAGCGAAAACCTTTGCCCCGCGAGACAGCCCCGCAGAACCCTCAGACCGCCCATCCCCGCACCCCTGCGCGCAAATCGGGATTGCCGCCGGACGCACAGGGCACGCTGGATTTCATTCCGCCGGCTCCGGTGAAGGGCCGAACGCTCAAGACGAATGTCGAAGCGCAGGTCTTCTGCGACCAGCCAGTGGCAACGCCGACGCATCGCTTTGTGGCTTCCGCAATCGACGGTGTCATTATCTTATTTGGATTCGGGCTTCTGGTCGCGTTGTTCGAGGTTCTGGGCGGCAGCTTCGGAGCCGGTAAGGCGCTGTGGATCGGGCTGGCCCTGGTGCTGGCGCTGGTTTCGATGCTCTACGGGCTGATCTGGGCCATTGCGGGGCGGGAAACGGCCGGCATGCGGCTAACCGACCTGCAACTGATCACGTTCGATGGATTTCAGGTAGATCCGCGCAGCCGGGCGTTGCGGTTTGCGTCGACCTGGTTGAGCTTCTTCTCCGGCGGACTGGGCCTCCTGTGGGCCGTCGCCGACGAGGAAAATCTCACCTGGCACGATCACATCTCGAAGACTTTTCCGACCAGCCGTGAAATGCCCGGTACTTTCGTCAAGCAGCGCCACTAATCGGGTCGGACGGAAATCTCTTTCGCGCTCTCGAAAGAATCTGTTCGATCACGGCAGTCTTGGCGTCGGCGTAGTTCTGAATATATTCCCAGTTCTGCTGCGCCAGCAGACGCTTCGAGCGGGCATACAACTCGCGGTCGCCTGCGTCGATCCGCAGCCAGTCGCGGAACGCCAGCATACGGGCGATTTCGGTACAGTCCGCCGAGAAGACGTGAAGGTTCACATCCTTCTCCGGACTTTTGAACATCCGATGCTCGTACCAGCCTGGCTCGCGGATATGGAGCTGGTAACCAACTTTTTCCAGCGCTGGCGCGTACTCGGCCTCATTGGCGGAGTCGGCTACCGCCAGCACAATATCTATAATCGGCTTGGCCGGAAGGCCGGGAACCGACGTCGATCCCGTGTGTTCCACGCGCAAGGCAAGGCTGCCCAGAGCCGACCGGATTCTTTTGGCCTCGCCTTCAAATCGATGCGGCCACTCCGGGTCATAGTCCATAAGGAGAATCGGACCGGATAACGGTTTCAGATCGTCGCTCTCCACGTTTCTCCCTCATTAAAAGTTTCGCTCAACCCGGGTTTGATAGACTGGCACGCCGGAGCGCGTCTATGAACAATCGCCGCCAATTCTTGCAGCAAGCGGCTGCCGCCGCGGGAGTTGTCTTTACCGGTTGCAGTCTGCTCGATCGCCGCCTGGCCGCGCAAACGCCGGCCGCGCCGAAGCGCCGCCAGGTCACGGTCGGTGGCCGCCGCATTCGAACCATCGACATACACGCCCACGTCGTTATCCCCGAAGCAACGGCTCTGATGGGTGTCAGAACCGCGCCGAACAATGCCTCGGTCCTGGCCCCCGAGCGCTTCGACCGCATGGATGAATGGGGCACCGACATGCAGGCCCTCAGCATCAATCCCACCTGGTATTCGGTGGAGCGCGACGTCGCCACCCAAGTCATCAAAGTTCAGAACGAAAAGCTCGCCGAACTCTGCGCCAGGTACCCCGACCGCTTCGTCGCCTTTGCGTCGGTCGCCCTGCAGTTTCCCGATCTCGCCGCCGAGCAACTCGAAGAAGGCGTGAAGAAATACAACCTGCGCGGCGCGGCCATCGGTGGCCACGTCAATGGCGACGAACTGTCCGCACCCAGGTTCGACCCCTTCTGGCGCAAGGCCGAGGAACTCGGCGTCGTCGTCTTCATGCACCCGCAGGGCATCCCGGAAATTGACAAGCGGCTGGCGGGCAACGGCGGGCTCGCGAACGTCATCGGCAATCCGCTCGAAACCACTATTTTCCTGTCTCATTTGATCTTCGACGGCACGCTCGACCGATTCCCCGCGCTGAAAATCTGCGCCGCGCACGCCGGCGGCTACCTGCCGTCCTACATCGGCCGCTCCGACTACGGCTGCGTTCGATTTCCCGAGAGCTGCAAAGTTGCGAAGAAAAAGGCGTCCGAGTATGTGCGGCAGCTCTATTTCGATTCGATGGTCTTCACCGCCGAAGGCCTGCGCCACCTCGTCGCCGAATGCGGCGCCAGTCAGATCATGATCGGCACCGACTATCCGTTTGCCTGGAGCACCACCACGGTCGATCACGTCCTCAATACACCCGGACTCGGCGATGCCGACAAGCGCGCCATCCTCGGTGATAACGCGGCCAAATTGCTCAAGATCCCGGCTTAATCGAGTGGGGCGGGGCTTCTGCCCTGCCGCCGGCCTTCCGGCCGGCGTCTTTGAGGTTCAGCTTGCCGGCCCGGATGCCTTGAACGCAAAGGCGAAGAATGCGGCCGCGGCAATAAAACCGAACGCCACCAGGTAGTTCCACGCCAGCTTCTCCTTGAGAAATGTAATCGCAAAGACCACAAACACGAGGAGCGTGACCACCTCCTGAATGACCTTGAGCTGGAAGCCCGAGAACACCCCGTAACCGAGGCGATTCGCCGGCACGGCCAGGCAGTATTCGGCCAGCGCGATCGCCCACGAAACCAGGATCGCCTTCCAGAGCGGCCACGCATGACCGTATTTCAAGTGCCCGTACCAGGCGACGGTCATGAAGCAATTCGACAAAATCAGCAGAAGGACGGTGGTCATAGGTCTGCATTTAAGATACAAACCGCCTATTGAACAGCCGGGGCTGCCTCGATGACCGACGCCCGGCCCCAGATGGATTCCACATCCCCCGAAACAGGGATGATGCGCCGGCACTCGAACCCGGCGTTCGCCAGTAGTTTCTGCCACTCGAGGGCGCTGCGCTCTTTGCCTCCGGTGACCGCAAGCATGTTCAGGTCGCTCATGAGCCGATGCTCCAACTCCGGGTCGGCATGATCGACCACGTCGGGAAGCACGAATTCGATCACCAGCAGACGGCCCTCGGGCGCCAGCACGGAGCGGCAGTTTCCGAGCACGCCGGCCGCGGCCTCATCGTCATAACCATGCAGCACATGCTGCATCGTGTAAACGTCGGCTCCCGGCGGGACGGCCTGGCACAGGTCGGCGGCCAGCACCCTGCAGCGACCGGCGAGTCCTTCGTTTCCGAATCGCGTGGCGGCGGCATCGATGAAGTCCGGACGATCGACCAGCATGCCGTTCACGTTCGGAAAGGTTTTCAAAATGGCGGCCATCAGCGCGCCTCCGCCTCCCCCCAGGTCGGCGACGGTCTGGTATTTCGAGAAATCCCACGCACGCGCGATGGGCATGTAGTCTTCCGCGGGCGCGGTGCCCATCACGGCCCCGAAGATCGCCCGCGCGTCCGGATCCTGCGACCAGCGCGCCGGCGCGCCTTCGGGCCGGACGCGTGTCGCGTTCTCTCCGGTGCGCACGCAGTCCGTCAGATATGCCCAGTTGTCGGCCAGCAGGTCCGCCCAGAATACGACGGAGGCCCATTCGGAACCGGCAACATCTTTGCGCAGCGGTTTTCCCGACGCCGTCAGGACGAAGCTTCCGGGCCGGGTCTCCGCGACCACTCCAAAGCTTGCCAGCGCGCGTAACAGCCGATATAAGGACGCGGGCTTGGCCCCGCAGGCCGTTGCGACTTGCTCCAGCGTGCGCTCGCTGTCGCCCAGCGCGTCGGCCACACCCAAGCGGGCGGCTGCGCAGAGCGCCCGGCTCCGGAAATAGCCCATCGCCATTTCGGTAAGCGCCTGGTTCCCCGCCGTGTTGGTAAATCCCGCTTTCGCCATTTCGCCAGTCTCTCAGGTGTCGACCGGGATGTCTTGTAGAAATGTGAATGGCGATCGCACCGGGCGTCATGGCCCGAAAAGAGTCTGGATTGCGGGTTCCGTCTTTCCTTCCGGATTGCGCCCGATACTCGAAAACCCCATCCAGGCGGCGGCCAGAAAGAAGACTCCCGCGGTCACCTGCAACAGGGTCAGGCTTGCTCCGTGCGGGTGGGAAAGGTGAGCCACGCGCGGGAAGCCTGGCAGGTAAATGTTCCGCAGCGGAATCGACAGCCAAATCAACCCGGCCAGCAAATTAAGCCAGGCGGTCGTCTTCCTCCGAAGCGCAAAGGGCGCTGTCCCGCGCCGCCATACAGCAAAGGAACTTTCCGCAGCGGCGGTGCGGACGCGACCCGTTTTGCGCGTGTTCCCCAAAAGAAGCCGGCCTTCCCGTGCCATCAGCCGGATTGTAACAGCTTTGGCGCCCTTACCGGCCCGTACTCAAAATGGAAATCCTGGATAGAATCGATGTTGCTGTTCCCGAAATACGGAGGCATCCTCTATGAAACGATCAGAGTCGAAGTGGGTACCGTTGTTTTCCGCGGCCGTGGTCGCGATGTTCGCAACAATGTTCGCAATCCAGCCCGTCCAGGCGGAACTGCTCGAGAAGACCAGGAAGGTAGCTGGCACCACAGTCCGGTATAAAGTCGTTCTTCCCGGCGGATATGATTCCGCGAAGGCCTATCCCGCTATCCTGGCCTTCGGCGGAGGTCCGCAAACAATGAACACGGTGGACAGCGTTCTCAACCGCAATTTCCGCGCGGAGGCTGAAAAACGGGGCTACATAGTGGTCGCTC
>Ga0181521_10001441_pt1 | contig 29594 bp, 27 predicted proteins | sample PEATcosm2014_Bin_32_FD_119764 | JGI IMG/M metagenome (GOLD analysis project Ga0181521, IMG submission 119764) | Peatland microbial communities from MTU Mesocosm Facility, Houghton, MI, USA - PEATcosm2014_Bin02_60_metaG | ecosystem: Environmental > Terrestrial > Soil > Wetlands > Peat | place...
GGAGCTCGAGCAGACTCATTGGGCTGAGACCATCCTTTGCCGAGTGCACGGCACCGAGGCCGATAGCAATCTAGAAACTATACTGCGTATGATACATATAAGGCAGTCAAGTGCGACCGGGCATATTCCTAGAGCGGCGTCACCGATGTGGGCTCGACGGCGAGCTCTCTTCGAGGAACGATTCGGGGCTTGGTGGGAGTACCGTCTGATCAACAACGCGTCCGTCTCGGAGGAAAACCACCCGGTCCGCCCAGGACGCGAGCTGGGCGTCGTGGGTCACGACAACGGCGGCGACTCCCCGCTTGCAGGCTGTAAGCATCAGGCGCATCACCGCTTCCCCATTCGTCGAGTCGAGGGCCCCGGACGGCTCGTCGGCCAGGAGCAAGTGCCGCTCCCCGACGACGGCGCGCGCGATCGCAACGCGCTGGCGTTCGCCGCCGGAGAGCTCGTCGGGAAAGTGGGTCGCTCGATCGGCGAGGCCGAGCCCCTCCAGCATGGCCATGCCCGCGGCACGGGCCTTCTTCGCCGAGAGCCCGTCGAGCTCGAGCGGTAACGAAACGTTCTCCACCGCCGTGAGGCCTGCGAGCAGATTGAAGTCCTGGAAGACGTAGCCGATCGTCCGCCGCCGGAGCCGGGCCCTGTCGTTTCGCGACATCGCTTGGATCGACGCGCCGCCGATGAGCACCTCGCCGCTCGTCGGCTCCTCGAGGCTCCCGGCGATGGTGAGCAAGGTCGACTTCCCTGACCCGCTCGGCCCCATGACCGCGATGAGCGACCCGCGCTCGACGGCGAGATCCACGTCCTGGATCGCGTGGACCAGGGTCGGCCCCGCGCCGTAGGACTTCGAGACTCGGCGCAGCTCGAGGAAACTCACCGACGGACTACGAGCCGCCGCGCGATGCGCGGACCGTGCGGCGCAGTGGTTGGCTCGGCAGCCGCCCGCTTGAGACGTCCATCGGCGGTGTCGAGCCACCGAACGACGGCATCGAGACGGAACAGCTCTGCATCGACGACGAGCGCGAAGGAGAGGTCGAAATCGGACTCGTCCTCTTTGAGGCGCGTCCACTGTTGCATGAGCTCGACGACGTAGCGGCGGTGGACCTGGATCACGTCGTGAACTGAGAAGCCCGGCACGCGAAGCGCCGAGAGGACCTTGATGACGAGCTCGTCTCGAGGTGGCGAGGTCATGTCCGGTGGCGTGTTCAGCCAAGAACAGAGCTCCTCGGCACCGGCGTCGGTGATGTGGAAGCCCTTCTGCGGGCCTTCGCTTTCCGTATCGTCGGACTCGACGAGCCCATCGCGCTCGAGGCGCTGGAGCGTCGTGTACACCTGGCCTATGTTCAGCGGCCAGACCTCGCCGGTGCTCGACTCGAACTCCTTTTGGAGCTGGAGCCCGTACTTCGGTCCCTCACTCAGGAGGGCGAGGATGGCGTGCCGGACACTCACCGTGCTGCCCGCTCATTGATCATACGCAGTATGGTACAGGTCGCAGTTCGTAGGTCAAGCCTTGACGGTCGCTCAACGCCTTGTCGCCCGCGATCGGATTTGCTGACGCTCCTCAAGCCGATCTCGATGAACTCGTGAAGGCCACGGCGCTCGCAGGTTGAACTTCGTCAGGCCAGGGGTTTCGCAACAGCGCATAACCTTGCCGATTTCGCTCAGATGCGCCGTAAGTGACCTGCTAGAAGGGCTTTCGCGCACTGCGCCAAGGGCTCACGACGTGTGAAGGCTCCGCTCTAACCACCTGAGCCGAGCGCCCTACTGGCCGCTGCGCCGTGTGCGAGGTAGTGAACATCCCACCGCGACAAAGCACACGCCGCCCCGACGTCGTACCCGTCCGAGACGACCGAGAGACAGGGCGGGGCCTCTTCGCCCGTCCCGCCCAGCTCGCGAGAGTGCGCCCCTGCCCCTCTCGAGCGCGACAGCTACCCTTGACACCATGGCGGACGAGGACGAACAAGAGCCCGACGAGCCAGCGCCCGACGACACCGAAACCGGCGTCGGTAGCACGAAAACCTGGAGCGAAAGAGTCCGAGATAATTTCGGGGCCCAGCGGTTCCTCCGACCACGCGCGTCGAGCACAAGGCGGCCAGGCGGAGCGGACTCCGGACGACACGGCCTGTCCACCACAACCTCGGACGAGGCCAGGGCGGCCGTGAACTCCCTCGACCCGCGCGAACGCCGCATCGCGATCACGGCGACGATCTTCGAGCTGGCCCTGACCCTGATCGTCGTCGTTCCGTACCTGACGCACAAGAACAACCGGTCGACCAGCGACCTCAAGACCCTCGGCGCCGTGCACGTCTTCCTGTTCGAGGGGATCGTCCTGTTCATATTCCTGCTGCTCGGGACGCTCCTTAGGCGCAGAGCCCTCTTCGGCTTCGCATCGCTGCTCGTCGGCTTCTGGCTGCTGCAGATCAAGGCCCTCTCCGTACTCGGCATCGCGTACGTGGGCCTCGGGATGTGGCTGATCATGAAAGGGCTCAAGTCCACCCGGGGCCAAGGTCAAGGCACCGCACGCAAGCCTGCCGCGCAACCCAGGCCAAGGAAGTCTCGCAAGAGTGAGAAGCTGGCCGCGAGCCGCGCCGCGCCAAAGCCCAACAAGCGCTACACGCCACCAAAGGCGCCCCGCCGACCTGCGCCGAAGAAGCCTGCGCCCGTTCGCGCCGAGACCCCGAAGCACTGATCGCTGCCAAGGCTGCGACCGTCCCTGCAACCGCCGGCCAGCCTGCCTCACCCACCTCACCAACCCGTTTCCGCAGCTGAAGTGCCCGCTCTTCGGCAGTCCGGTGCTAGAAACACACCTGTGATCCCCGACGAGCTCGCCGGCCGGCGAATCGCCGTGACCGGGGCCACGGGCTTCCTCGGAACAGCGCTCGTCGAGCGGTTGCTTCGCAGCGTGCCCGAATGCGAGGTGGTCGTGGTCGTCCGGCCCGGCCAGCACCAGGGACCCGCCGAGCGCACTCGGCGCGAGATCCTGCGCAACGACTGCTTCGACCGACTACGCGATGAGCTTGGCGAGCGTTTTGACGATGTGATCGCCAGCCGTCTCCACACGATCGCCGGCGACGTCGGAAGAGACGGGCTGGCGCTCGACGAGGCCGGGCGAACCTTGCTCGGGTCTTGTGACATCGTCATCCACGCCGCGGCCTCTGTGACCTTCGACGCGCCCCTGGACGGCGCCGTCGAGGTAAACCTGCTCGGCCCCACGCGCGTCGCCGAGATCCTGAACGAGCTCGCCAATGAACGGGCCGCACACGCGGGCGTCGCGAAGACCCTCCCCCATCTCATAGCGGTCTCCACGGCATACGTGAACAGCGGCCACAAAGGTGACGCAGCCGAGGAGCTCATCACCTCTTCGAAGTTCGTCTCCAAGATCGACTGGCGCGCCGAGGTCCGAGCTGCCCGTAGGGCTCGTGCCGACGAGGATGCGGCCAGCCGGAGCCCAGAGCGCCTGGCCGCATTCCACCGCGCTGCGCGGTCCGAGCTCGGGGCGGCCGGCACCGCGTTGCTGGCCGAGAAGACCGAGCAGCTGCGGGTCGACTGGGTCCGTGACCGGATGGTCGCGCTCGGCCGCGGCCGTTCCAGAGCTCTCGGCTGGCCCGATGCCTATGCCTTCACGAAGTCTCTCGGCGAGAACGCACTGCTCGACAGCCGGGGCGACCTGCCGGTGACCCTCGTCCGGCCCTCTATCGTCGAGTCCGCTCTCGCACAACCGCGTCCCGGATGGATCCGGGGCTTCCGGATGGCGGAGCCGGTCATCATCTCCTACGCAAAGGGCCTGCTCAAACAGTTCCCAGGGGTCCCCGAAGGCATCGTGGACGTCATCCCGGTCGATCTTGTCGTCGCGGCTTTGATCGCGGTGGCGGCCAAGGGCCCGGACCCGTCCGGGCCGACGGTCTACCAGGTCGCCTCCGGCGCACGGAACCCGTTGCTCTACGGCCAGTTGGTGGACCTCGTCGAGCGCTGGTTCACGGAACGACCCCTCTACGACAACCGGGGCCAGCCCATCGTCGTTCCGAAGTGGTCCTTCCCCGGCCGCGGTCGTGTCCAGGGCCAGCTGCGCCGGGCGACCCAAGTCCTCGGTGCCGCCGAGCGCCTGGTCAACGCGCTTCCGCTGCGTGGCGAACGAGCAGAGGGGGCCGCGCGACTCGAGGAGAGGCGGTCCGAAGCGGAGAGGGCCCTCGGCTACGTGGAGCTGTACGGGTCCTACAGCGAGACCGAGGCACGGTTTCGCATGGACAGGACCGTGCAGTTGTTCGAGAGTCTCGATCCTGCTGACCAGGCCGCTTTCTGCTTCGACCCGGCAGTGATCGACTGGCCGGGCTACATCGAGGACGTCCACCTGCCCTCGATAGTCGAGCACGCCAGGGTCCGCACTACCGCGACCGGCAAGCGGATGATGGCAAGCCGCGAAGAGCGCTCCTTGAAGGCGATCTTGTCCGACCAGCCCCGCTGCGCCGCGTTCGACCTCGAGAACACCCTCATCGCCTCCAATGTCGTCGAGAGCTATGCGTGGCTCGCGACCCGACACCTCGAGCGAGCAGAGCGCGTCCGTCTGGTCGTGGGCCTCTTGGCAGAGGCACCAAAGCTGCTCAGGCTCGACCGCCGCGACCGGAGCGACTTCTTGAGAGCCTTCTACCGCCGCTACGAGGACGCCCCCGTCGATCAGCTCCGTCTCGACAGCTACGAGCTGTTCAGCGATCTGCTGGGGCTCCGGGCCTTCCCCGAGGCGATCGCCCGGGTACGCCGCCACCGCGCCCTCGGCCACCGGACTCTTCTGATCACAGGGGCTCTGGACTTCGTCGTCGAGCCCCTCCGGCCCCTCTTCGACGAGATCGTCTGTGCGAGCATGGCCGAGCGCGACGGCAAATTCACCGGCGAGCTCACCCAGGCACCTCCGACCGGTGAGGCCCGAGCCATCCTGCTCGACGAGTTCGCGCGCGCTCAAGGCCTCAGCTTGGCCGACACCGTGGCGTACGCGGACTCGACGAGCGACCTCCCGATGCTCGAGGCGGCCGGCTTCCCGGTGGTGATCAACCCCGAAGCCAAGCTCGCGGCCATCGCACGTCGCCGGGGTTGGTTCATCGAGCACTGGGAACGAGCCGCTGGAGGTCCGAGGCGGACACTGGCGATCGCCACCCGCCGCCCGGGCCTGCAAACGAAACCGGCGAGCTGGCTCACGACTTTTCCGGCCGGAGAGCCCCGATGAAGGCCTTGAGGTTCGAAAGGAACGTCCCACGCTTCGCAGCGGCGCGCCTCGCGTCGGCGCTTGTCGGATCCGGCAAGGGAGTGCGCGTCGGCCCACTCGAGCTTGTCGAGCTCGACCTCGTCGAGATTCCCGGTCCCGGATGGGTGCGGCTGCGACCGCGCCTCGCCGGTATCTGCGGTTCCGACCTCGCGACCTTGGACGGTCGCAGCTCCCGCTATTTCGAGCACATCGTCAGCTTTCCCTTCATTCCCGGCCACGAGGTCGTAGGCGACGTCGAAGGTGGGGTGCTCGACGGGTGCAGGGCGGTGATCGAGCCGGTGCTCGGCTGTGAGGCTCGCGGGATCGACCCACCGTGTCCTGCCTGCGCTGCCGGCCGGAAGGGCTCGTGTGAGCGCATCGCCTTTGGTCACCTGCGTCCCGGGCTGCAGACCGGCTACTGCCGTGACACTGGCGGTGGCTGGTCGACAGGGCTGGTCGCGCACGAGAGCCAGCTCCACGCGGTCCCCGACGACTTCTCCGACGAAGCAGCCGTCATGGTCGAGCCCGCCGCTTGCGCGGTTCACGCGGCCTGCGCCTCGGACATCACCGGTGGAGAGCGGGTCATCGTGCTGGGCGCCGGAACCCTCGGGCTCTGCGTGATCGCGGCCTTGAGAGCGCTTTGCCTCCCTGGTGCCCTCGTCGCGGTGGCCAAGCACTCCAATCAGCGAAAGCTCGCGCGCGACCTCGGGGCGGACCAGGTCGTCAAGCCAGGCGAGCACAAGCGAGCCGCCCGACGACTGTCGGGCTCGCTCGCTCTCGAATCGGACAACGGGGACATCGAGCGCCTCACCGGTGGCGTCGACCTCGTCGTTGACTGCGTGGGAAGCGCCGACTCCCTGGCGCAGTGCTTCGAGGTCGTGCGCCCTGGTGGCCGGATCGTCCTCGTCGGAATGCCGGGCGTCGTGAGAGTGGACCTTGCTCCCCTTTGGCAGCGCGAGATCGAGCTGCGCGGCGCCTACGCTTATGGGAGTGAGGACCGACCCGAAGGGCCACGGTCGACCTTCCAGCTCGCCTTTGAGCTCGTGCGAGAGGCGCGCCTCGAGCGCCTCGTCTCGGCGCGCTACCCGCTCGAGCGCTACGAGGACGCCGTCGCGCATGCCGCCGCGGCTGGGCGTCGCGGCGCAGTGAAGATCGTGTTCGACATGCGCAAAGGCGGATCCGGCCCGGACGCGCCCAGCACAAGCGCCGGAACGCCGAATGCGGCCGACACAACCAAGGAGGCAATGTGAGCCCCAGGCCCGGCTTCGTCCTCGAAGTCGACCGATCGACTCCGGCGACCTTGATTTGGCATGGCGAGGGCTTCCGGCTCGAACGGCTTCCCGTGGGGACGCGGATCGTCTACGGGCCCGAGGCCCTTGCTCCGCTCGCCGATCCCGACCAGGCCATCCGACATGCCCTCGACAACCCCCTCGGTGACTCCCAGCCTTTGCGCACGCTGCTTTTCGCGGGTATGCGGCTGACCATCGCGTTCGACGACATCTCGCTCCCCTTGCCGCCCATGCGCACCCCGGACGTGCGCCAGCGCGTGATCGAAGCGGTCCTCGACCTCGCGGCGGACGCCGGCGTCGACGATGTCGTGCTGATCGCCGCGCTCGCTCTTCACCGCCGGATGACCGATCCGGAGCTCCGCCATGCCCTTGGCGACCGCGTCTTCGAGGCCTTCGCGCCCCACGGCCTGCTGATGCAGCACGATGCCGAGGATCCCTCGAACCTCGTCGACCTCGGGGTCACCGACCACGGTGAGGACGTCGAGATCAACCGCCGGGCGGCCGAGAGCGACCTTTTGATCTACGTGAACATCAACCTCTCGGCCATGGACGGCGGGCACAAGTCGGTCGCAACCGGCCTGGCCTCCTACCGGAGCATCAAGCACCACCACAACGTGCGCACGATGCTGCACAGCCGGTCGTTCATGGACATGCACCATTCCGAGCTGCACAGCTCGAACTGGCGCATGGGGAGGTTCATCGCCGAATCGGGCGTGAAACTGTTCCAGATCGAGACGACGCTCAACACAGACACCTTCCCCAAAGAGCTCGGTTTCTTGCAAAAGCGCGAATGGGAGTGGTCGCTCAGGGACCGGGCCAGCTTCCTGGCGACCTCCAGTGCTCTCGAGCGGACCCCGGGTGGGCTGAGCCGAAAGATCTTCCACTCGGTGTGCGCGCCGCACGATCTCACCTCGGTCCAGGCGGGCGCCGTCGAGGCCGTGCACGAGGCCACGCTCGCCAGCGTCTTCCACCAGCAGCTGGTCGAGGTCTCTGGACAGGCCGACGTGCTCACGATGGGGCTGCCGTACATCGGCCCCTACAATGTCAACTCGACGATGAACCCGATCCTCGTCGCCTGCTTGGGCCTCGGCTACTTCTTCAACCTCTACCTCGGCAAGCCCCTCGTGCGCGAGGGAGGCGTGGTCATCCTCTCGCACCCGACGCCGTGGGAGTTCAATCCCGTTCACCACCCGAGCTACATCGACTTCTTCGAGCAGGTGCTGGCCGAGACCACCGACATGTTCGAGATCGAGTCCAAGTACGAGGAGTCCTTTGCCACCGATCCCTGGTACGTGCACCTCTACCGGACGAGCTACGCCTACCACGGTGTCCACCCCCTCTACATGTGGTATTGGTGCGCCCACGCGCTCGCGCACCTAAGCCGCGTCATCGTGGTCGGGGGCGACCGGGCGGCAGTCCGCCGGCTGGGCTTCTCCCCCGCCTCGACGCTCGAAGATGCCCTCGAGCTTGCCGAGGACGTCGTCGGCAGGGACCCGACCATCACGCACCTCCACGTGCCTCCCTTGCTGATGGCGGATGTCAGGTGACACGGCACGTCCGCGGAGCGGCCACTTTGGGGCGGAACGGATTACGTTTCGTGGCCGAGAAGCCGACGAGGCCCGGCAGCCTCCTCGCTCCTTTGCCAACGCGCAAGCTCGGCGTCGACTACGACACCGCCTGGGCCCGCCGCTACCCTGTCCGCCTCGCGCGCGCGATCGTCCTGGACGACATCACTCGCCCGATCGCCCGCGTCGTGCTCTCACCTCGCGTGATCGGCCTCGAGCATCTCGATCCGGTTCAGGGCCCGATGATCCTCGCGGCGAACCACGCGAGCCACCTCGACACCGGCCTTCTGCTCTCGAGCCTGCCGGTGGGGCTGCGCCACCACACGATCGTCGCGGCAGCGGCCGACTATTTCTTCGACCGCCATTGGAAGGCGGCTTTCTGGTCCTTCGGCCTCGGGGCGATCCCGATGGAGCGCTCGAAGGTCAACCGCCGTTCCGCCGATCTCGCCGCGAGCCTCATCGGTGACGGCTGGAGCCTCATCATCTTTCCCGAGGGCGGCCGTAGCGCCGACGGCTGGGGCCGGGAGTTCAAGGGGGGTGCTTCCTACCTCGCCAAGCGGTGCGGCGTCCCGGTGATACCGGTGCACATAAGGGGCACTCGGGCTGTGCTCGCAAAGAGCAGTTCGCGCTTTCGGCCCGGGTCCACCGAGATCCGCCTCGGCGATGCGCTCGTCGCACGCGAACATGAGGACGCGCGCAAGTTCGCAGCGCGCATCGAGCAGGCCGTTGCGGCCCTCGCCGACGAGGCCGAGTCGGACTGGTGGTCCGCCCGCCGCCGCGCCGCGAGCGGGACGACTCCGCCGTTTCGAGGTCCGCAGGCTTCTGGCTGGCGCCGCGAATGGGCCTTGCCGGACTCGGCGCGCAAGGACCAGCGCGCGGCCCACGAGCACCGCAAGCGCCAACCATGGAGCCGCGATGACTGATCCTCCGCCGCTTTCTCCCCCGCGCGGGCTGCGCCAGGTGCGCGCGGCCGTGCGCTGGAGCCTCGCAGCCCTTGCGCTTGTCGGTCTCGCAGCCGCTCTGTCCGGCTGCGGGGCAAGCACTGCTCTCGGCAACGCGGTCCTCGCTCCCCTCTCGGTGCTGCCCGACACCGACGTCGTCCTGGAGACGAACCTCCAGTCCGCCGTGGAAGGTGGTCTTGTCCAGACCGGGCTTTCCGGCTCCGGCGGCGGCGTGACTACGACCGGAGCGCCGACCTCACCAGGGGTGGTCAGCGTCGCGAGCGCGACCGGCGTTTCTGTCTACACCGCCTTCAACCCTGCCGACCGGCACTGCCTCGGGACCTTCGTCCTCGCGCCAGGCGCCGCGTTCGCCGTTCTCGGAGAGACCACGCCCGGCACCTATGACTTCTGGTTCGGGCCTACGACCGCGGTGGACTGCACGGCCAGCGTGTTCACAACCGAGGCCACGGTGCCGTCGGGGTGGGCCACGGGCGATCCCGCCACGAGCTGGCCGGGCATCTGAGCCAGGAACCGCGCGGCCGGGTCCGCTGGGTCAGCGACGCGACGCCGACGGCACCGTGCCCCAGGTCGCGCTTATCACGTAGCCCCTGCCACGAACCAGGCTCCGACGCCACTCCACCGGCCGATCGGCGGCGTAGGCCACGCGCTCCACCTCGAACACGCCTTCGCCACGGCCTGGGCGCAGCAACCCGCGCTCGACCTTGTCGCAGGTGACGGCTCGAAGCTTCTCGCTCCCTCCGGTGATCCGCACCGCGCAGAGCGTCTCCAGCAGGCCATAGAGCGAGCCTTGGGTGAGGTCGCCACTCACGAACGCGCGCCGTTGCGCGGCATCGATCGCCAGCGCGGACCGGTCCAGCGCGAGGGGCTCACCGTCGGCGAAGCGGAGGCGCTCGACCCATTGCACCACCTCGTGACTGTCGGTCCCGAGTGCCCGAGCCGCCGTCTCGCCCGCCGGGCCTTCCTCGATGCGGAGCACCCTGCTCGTCTCGACGAGCCCCGCGGCCGTTATCGCCTGCGCGAGCCCTGAGGTCCCAAGGATCGGGGCGTCGAGCTGGCGGCGCACGACGAAGGTCCCGCTGCCGCGGCGGGCGTCGAGCAGCCCTTCGCCACGGAGACGGCGAATGGCCTCTCGGACCGTCGCCCGGCTCACGCCGAAGGCCACGACGAGCTCCGCCTCTGTCGGGAACCGCTCGTCGAAGTCGCCCAGGCCCAGACGCCACCTGAGCTCGGCGGCAAGCTGTGCCCAAAGCGGCATCGGGTCACTCGTGTCGAGTGACGTCACAGAGCCTGGCCCCCGCACCGCTACGGACCTGGCTGCCGGGCTGTCGTCACGCTGACAGCCAGCCGAGCAGGAACGACCCCAAGATGACCGAGAGCACAGTTGCCGAGATCGCCGTGAACAGCCAATCGCGCCGCCGCGCGAACGCCACGGCACTCGTGACGATCCCTGCGACGGGAGTCAGGATCAGCACCAGAACCCCGGCGACGATTATCGCCTCACCGCTGCCGCGCCCGATCCCGTCCCAGACCGCGCCGAACGAATGCGGGAAGCTCGCCCTCCCTACGAGGTGGGCCTGTTCCACAGCATGCGAGCCGAACGCTGACGGCTGACCGACGAGGCCGACGACGTAGCCCGTCAGCAGGATCGCCGCGCTCACGAGCACGCCTGCATGCAACACCCGCCCGACGGCGGCACGCACGCCACGCGGTGAAGGCGGCGTGAGGGCACCATGCCCACGAGCCGGTGGGGGCATCAGCCGATGCCCTTCCAGATCATCTGGATGGCGACGACGCCGAGCACGCCCACAAACAGCACCCGCAGGCGATCGGAGCGTATGCCGACGAGCCACTTGGACCCCTGCGTCGCTCCCAACAGGACGCCGATCGCGACCGGGCCCGCAATGATCGGGTCGATGTCACCCCGGGCGAAATAGACCACAGCGCTCGCCGCCGCAGTCAGCCCGATCAACAGGTTGCTGGTCGCGGTCGAGACCTTCATGGGGATATGCATCGCCAAGTCCATCGCCGGCACTTTCAGCACGCCCGAACCGATCCCGAGCAAGCCGCTCAGTGTCCCGGCGAGATACATGAGAGCGAGCCCGAGGCCGGTGTTGGCCACGAGGTAGGGCACATCCAAGCCTTCCGCCTCGTCGTAGTAGGCCGAATGAAGCGCGAGTCGGTCGGCCATCCGACCACCGCTCGCAGCTCCCCCCGCAGCGCCGACATGCATGCCCACCGTCTCCAGCGCAGGGATCGGTTCTTTCACCACCGGAACCCGACGCTTGCGGATCATCTGAGCTCCGGAGACTGCGAGCACCACCCCGAACAGAGCGAACAGGAACCGGGCATCGAACACACCTGCCAGCAGTGCGCCCGTCACCGCCCCGAGTGTCGTCGCCAGCGCCAGGAACGTGGCGACGCGCAGATTGGTAATGCTCTCGGTCACGTTCCTCGCGGCCCCGGCCGAGGACGTGGCCGCCACTGCCACGATCGAAGTGCCGATCGCAAGGCGGATGTCGAGGTGAAAGACCAGGGTGAGAACCGGCACGATCACGAAACCACCGCCCAGGCCGAGCAGCGAACCGAGCGCGCCTGCCAAGATCGACACCCCGAGCAGCACGAGCGACAGCTCGACGACAGTCACAAGGAGATACTATATTTGTTCGTACAATCGGACAACTACGGATCCACGCGGAGTCCCCCTGCGCTCTCCCAAGCAAAGTCCGCTCAAGGTGCGCGCTAGGTGCACGGCGGCCTCGCGCGGATGGGGCGGCCCGGATCTTGGTGTGCGCGCGGGCCTAGTCGGCGGGAGTCCCTGGTCTGCGTCGGGCAAACTTGCCCCAGACGCGGAGAAAGGGCCGGTGGGGGGGATACCGGCCCCTTCTCAAGACTCTTCAGTCGCTGGAGGGGGGATTCCGCCACTGAGGTCTGAGTACATAGTGCACGATTTCACAGCATCAGTCAAACAGTTCTTACCGATAGCTGATATCGTTGATTGCGATGGAGTTGCGCCAGCTGAGTGCGGTAGTCGGGATAGCTGATCATGGCTCGTTCTCGGCGGCTGCCGACGCGCTCCAGACCGTGCAGTCGAACATCTCTGCGCACGTGAAAAAGCTCGAGCGCGAGCTCGGCTGCGAGCTGGTCGATCGTTCCACCGGCCAGCTGACCGAGGCGGGCGCGCTCGTCGTTGCCCGCTCGCGACGAGTGCAGGTGGAGCTCGACGCACTGCTGTCGGACGTGCTCGCTCTTACACGCGAAGTCGCTGGGACCGTTCGGATCGGGATCATCGGCACGACCGCCCGGTGGCTCGTGCCTCAGCTGCTGCGCACCGTTCCCCAGCGATACCCCCACCTGCACCTGGTCTTCGTCGAATTGACGTCGACCAGGCTTGATGCCCAGCTCGCTGCCGGAGAGGTCGACCTCGCCGTGCTCAACCTTCCGGCAAGAGGCACCGATCTCGCTCTCACCCCACTTTTCGAGGAGGATCTCGTCCTTGTCGTACCAGTCGACCACCCGCTCGCGAGCTCGCACGAGATCAGCCTCCGCGCGCTCAAAGGGATACCCCTGTTGCTTCCCGTCGCCGGAACGGCGTTTCGGGCCGACCTCGACGCCGCTATCAACGCGACCGGCACCACGCTCCTGGCGCGCGCCGAGATCGACGGAACTCGCCTCATCGCGTCTCTCACCTTCGAGGGCTGGGGGCCATCCATCCTGCCGGCTACCGCTGTGCCCAGCTACCTGCGTGACAACTTCGCGCTCGTGAGGATCACCGAGATACCCCGGAGGCTCATCGGGGTCGTCCAGCGCGCGGCGGGCCTGCCCTCGGCGCCGGCGCGAGCCGTGCTCGATCTGCTGACCGAGATCGTCTTCGACTCCTCCAGGATTCCCGCGGGGCTGACCCCGGTGGCTCCTGACTCTCCGCGCCCTCGCGGCGCCGAGACCCGGCGATCAGGCGTCGTCCTGCTATAGCGGCGCCCTGCGAGGCTCTCGCCACATGAGCCACAACCGGACGGAGCTGTCCGGCACGCTCACCTCGCCGGTGACCTCGAACCCGCGGTGGCGGTAGAAGGCGACGTTGCTCTCCTTCGAGGACTCGAGATACGCGGCAAGACCTTCACGGTCGCAGATGTCGAGCACGGGAGCCATCACAGCAGAGCCGAGGCCTCTTCCCTGCCACTGCGGGTCCGTTCCAAGCCCGCCCAGGTAGTAGTGGGGCGTCTTCGGATGACGGGACTCGACGAGTTGGACCAGCCGGAGTGCCGCTCCCGCCCGCCGCCCCAAGATCAATAGCATCGGAAGCTGTGCAATCGCGTCGCGCATCTGGGGCGGACCGGCTCGAGGGGGAATCCACAGCGCCGTCGACCGGCACTCCTCGGTCGTGTAGGCGAGTCCTGTTCTCATGTACGTCTGGCGGAGCTGGAGCTTGAAGAAGCGGAGCAGGGCTCGTTGCCGAGTCCGCGGGTCAGGGAACATGTACGTCAGCATCGGATCGTCGTGAAAGGCCCGCACGAGCGACGCGGCGGCGGCCGGCACATCGGCTGGACGCACCAGGTGAACCTGTGGCACCGCAGGCATGGTAGCGGCGTCACCGCGGCGCTCCCGGGACCATGGGTCCGCGGGGAATCCGCGGGCGGGGCGCGGGGTTCTCGCTCACATGACAACAACCCCCTTCACCATCAACTGGGACTACCGCTGCCCCTTTGCCCGCAACGCGCACGAGCACCTCGTGGTGGCCCTCGAGGCCGGCGCCCCGTTCGAGGTCAGCTTTGTGCCGTTCTCACTCAATCAAGCGCACGCCGAAGAGGGCGGCACGCCGGTCTGGGAGGACCCGGAGCGCGAAGCGGACCTGCTCGCCGGCCAGATCGGGATCGTCGTGCGAGACCGTTTCCCCGAGAGGTTCCTCAGGACGCACTTGGCGCTGTTCGCCCTCCGCCATGACCACGGCGGCGACCTGCGCGACCTAGCGGCATTGGCCTCGGTGCTGGAGCGCGAGAGCGTCGATCCCGGTCTGGTCTTCGGCGAGATCAAGAGCGGGTGGCCACTGGACGAGTACCGCAAGTCTCACGAAGCGGCGGTCGCCGACAATGCCGTTTTCGGAGTCCCGACGTTCGTGGCCGACGGGCAGGCGGCCTTCGTTCGGATCATGACAAGACCGGCCAAAGATGCGGGCTTGGCGACCGCGACGATCGAGCGAGTTCTCGACCTTCTCCTAAATCACCTCGAGTTGAACGAGTTCAAGCACACCTCAATCCCCAACTAAACGTTCGCTGCCCTCCACTGCTAGGGTCGGACGCATGCGCATAATTTCAGAGCAGGAGCTCGGGAAGCGGTTCGGTTCGCTGTCCGAGACGGCGCCGCGTGTTGTCGTGACCGGCAACTGGGCCGCTCCCTGGAGGGCACTCGAAATCCTCGATGCGAGCCTCGAGAGCTACCGGGTGTTCATGTTGGGCTGCCGCCATCCCATCTCGTCGCGACCCGGTGTGCGTTACGAGACACCATTCGTCGGGGCCGGAATGCGCCATTCCTCCGCTCTCGACTACATACCGATGCGGCTCTCGCTGGTGCCACGACTGTTCGCGATCTCCCGCCAACCCGATGTCGTCCTCATCCACACCTCCACCCCTAGAGACGGCAAGGTCTCCCTCGGCATCGAGGTCAACGTCTTGCCTGCGGCGCTCGAAGTGGCGCGTGCGCGCGGCGCGCTCGTCGTTGCTCAGGTCAACCCTCGGATGCCCTACACATTCGGCGAGGGAGAGATCGCGATGGACATGGTCGATGTCGCCGTCGAGGTGGACCAGCCGCTCGACACCACCGAAGGGCACTCGTCTGATGGCCGAAGAGATCAGATCGGCGAGTACATAGCCCAGCTCGTACCGGACGGCGCGACATTGCAGCTCGGGATCGGCGCGATCCCCGACGCAACCTTGGGACGGCTCGTACACCGCCGCGGCCTGCGGATCTGGTCGGAGATGATCAGCGACGGCGTTCTTGCTCTGGAGCGCTCGGGTGCTCTTGATCACGACCACCAGATCGTCACGTCGTTCATCGGCGGGTCGGAAGAGCTCTACAAGTGGGCCGACGGCAATCGGAGGCTCCGGATGTTCCGGACCGAGACCACCAACGATCCGGGGAAGATCTCGATCAACCCGATGATGATCTCCATCAATGCGGCCGTGCAGATCGACCTGTTCGCTCAGGCGAACGCGAGCTACGTGGGCGGCCGCATCTTTTCGGGCTTCGGCGGCCAAACCGACTTCATCGTCGGGGCGCTGCATTCAGCTGGGGGGCAGGCCGTGATCGGGTTGCCGTCGTGGCACGAGAAGTCGAAGACCTCCACCGTGGTCCCGCTCCTGGAGATGCCGGCGACCTCGTTCCAGCATTCGGTCGTCGTCACAGATCAAGGCTGCGCTCACGTCTTTGGGCGCAGCCAGCACGACCAGGCACGCCTCCTCATCGAAGAGGCTGCCGCTCCGCAGGCTCGCGACGAGCTCTGGGACGCCGCTGAGCGACTCGGCCTCGCCGACTCCGAGAGCGGGACCAAGCCGTCTGAAGACCTGTAGCTCCTAGTCCGGAGTCGACGCAAGCGACCAGCTACCAACACCGGAGCGAGCACACGCCTCGGTGCTGAGAAGCCGGGTTGTAACGCTCAGTCGAGCGAGATGGGCTCGTCGTCGCCGGCCAAGCCTCCGGCTCCGATCGGCGTCTCAACCGCAAGAGCCGCCTTCTCGGCTACGAAGCTACGGATCCGCTGGTGGAGCTCGATCATGAGCTCGGGACTCTCCCGTAGGAATTGCTTGGCATTCTCACGGCCCTGGCCGAGCTGCTCGCCCTCGTAGGTGTACCAGGCGCCGGACTTCTTCGCGATCCCGAGATCGACGGCCACGTCGAGCACGGAACCCTCTCGGCTGATACCTCTCCCGTAGACGATGTCGAACTCGGCCGTGCGGAAGGGCGGAGCGCACTTGTTCTTCACGACCTTGACCCGCGTGCGGTTGCCGATGACCTCGGTCCCGTCCTTGATGGACTCCAAGCGACGAATGTCGAGCCGGACCGAGGCGTAAAACTTGAGGGCCCGCCCTCCGGGCGTGACTTCGGGCGATCCGTAGATCACACCGATCTTCTCTCTCAGCTGGTTGATGAACAGCGCGATCGTCGACGACTTGCTGAGCGTGCCCGTGAGCTTGCGCAGCGCCTGGGACATCAGGCGAGCCTGCAGGCCGACATGGGTATCGCCCATGTCACCCTCGAGCTCGGCACGTGGTGTGAGCGCCGCCACCGAGTCGATGACGATCACGTCCATCGCCCCGGAGCGGATCAGCATGTCGGCGATCTCGAGCGCCTGCTCGCCCGTGTCGGGCTGGGAGATGAGCAATTCGTCGATGTCGACGCCGATGGCTTTCGCGTAGACAGGGTCCAGCGCGTGCTCCGCATCGATGTAGGCACAGATTCCCCCATTACGCTGGGCTTCCGCCACCACGTGCAGCGCGAGGGTCGACTTGCCTGAGGACTCGGGCCCGAAAAGCTCGATTATCCGTCCTCTCGGGAGCCCACCGATCCCGAGTGCGAGATCAAGGGCCATCGCACCAGTCGAGATCACCTCGATCCCCATGCCGGTGTGCTCACCCATACGCATGACTGAGCCCTTTCCGAACTGCTTCTCGATCTGGCTGAGTGCCGCCTCGAGTGCCTTGTCACGCTCCATCTTCGGGTCTCTCTCCTCTCGCGCTGCTTGTCGACGGTTCATTTCCGAGATGGGACCTCTCTGCTGTGGTGTTGCCTCGTCCCGGCTCACCGGCGTCACGCCGGCAGGCCGCAACCTACGAAATGGGTATGTCACTCCCGTCACGGGTCCCTGCTGCGAGGTCATCACATCACTGTAGTTCCAAACATATGTTCGTTGGTGGACCTCCGAGCGGATCGTGCCCAGTGAGGTATCACTACGAGAAACGTCTGACACAACCTGACCATTCGCTCCTATGTTCCCCCACCTGTCGCACAGAGCCGACGTCGCAGGACGTTCAGGGCCGAGATCGTCGCGAGTTGCCGGACGCGCTCCCGATCGCCAGGCAGGCGAAGCTCGACCGCATGAGGGTCCGACCCCGGGAGGGCGAGGCCGACGACAACGGTGCCGACCGTCCGACCCTCCTGTTCGGCCGGGCCGGCGACACCGGTAGTCGCGAGGCCCACGTCGGCGCCCAGGACCCGACGCACACCTTCAGCCATGGCGGCCGCCGCCTCGTGCGTCACGACCGGCCCGTCCGCCAAGCCGAGCACCAATCGCTTGACGCCGACGTCGTAGGCCACGACTGCTCCCCGGAACCACTCGCTCGCGCCTGGCACGCCCACGACCCGTGCCGCGACGAGGCCACCTGTCAGGGATTCCGCAACTCCGAGGCTCCAGCCGCGCTCGAGGAGCAGTCGGCCTACGGCGCCTTCCATCGTCTCCTCGTCGACACCGAAGACAGCTTCGCCGACAAGCGCACGCAGCTCGGCTTCCTCGGCGTCGAGCGCCTTGTTCGCGGTGTCGTCGTCGGCAGCCTTCACCGTGAGGCGCAGCTTGATCCCTTCGATGCCGCTGGCCAGGAAGGCAATCGTCGGCACTCCTGGTCCCCCGGCCTCGAGCGCCTCGACGCGGCCTGTTACGAGCTCGGCGAGACCGGACTCGCTGTAGCCCCAGGTCTTCAGGGTCCGGCTGCGGATCACAGCCGCCTGGCCGGACCGCCTCCGCAGGTCGGGCAGCACAGCTCGTTCCATCATGTCGTGCATCTCGTAGGGCACACCTGGCAGCGCGTACATCACCTTGTCCCCGACAGGGCAGATGAGACCGGGAGCGGTGCCCATCGTCTGTGGGATCACCGTGGCGCCTTCGGGAACGTCAGCCTGCTGCTCGTTGTTGGCCGGCATCGTCCGGCTCGACCCACGAGGCACGAAGCGGTCCCTGATGGTCTTGAGGACTGCTGGGTCCCGGCGAAGTGGAGCGTCCATCACCAGCGCGATCGCCTCCCGGGTCAGATCGTCCTGAGTCGGCCCGAGGCCGCCACATATGATCACCGCCTCGTTTCTCCCAAGTGCGCTACGCAGCGCTGAGGCGATACGCACGACGTTGTCACCCACCCTCGTCTGGAAATTGCAGTCGATCCCCGACAGGGCCAGTCGCTCACCGATCCAGGCGGAGTTGGTGTCGACGATCTGGCCGAGGAGAAGCTCGGTCCCGACTGCTACGACCTCGGCTCGCACGAGCTGCTCTCCGGATTGGCGCGCGCGCTCAGGCGGCGTGACGCCCGACGTTGTCACGCGTCGGCGACTGAGCACCCGCGAGGAGCTTGCGTGAGTCGCGCAGGTACTCGAACCCGGTCCACAGCGTGACCGCGACAACGAGCCAGAGCACCCAACCGACGACCCTCGCATGATGGAGACCCACCGGCGGGAGGAAAGCGAGCCCGATCACGACATCCTGCAGCAGGGTCTTCACCTTCGCCGTCGTCCTGGCCGGCACCGAGACTCCGCGACGCGCCGCATAACTGCGGAAGACGCTCATGGACACCTCACGTGCCGCGATCAGGATCACCGGCAGCCAGCTCACCTCTCCAATTGCCGCCAGCGCCGCCAGCACGCCGAGGACGATGCACTTGTCGGCGAGCGGGTCGAGGAACGCTCCTGAGCGCGTCGCTCCGTAACGCCTTGCGACCAGGCCGTCGAGGCCGTCGGAGGACGAGCAGATGAACCAGAGACCCACAAGCAGCCAACTGGAGGGTCCCGTGGCGACCACGAGCGCGACCATCAGCGGCGACGCAAGCAACCTGGCGAGCGTGAGCGCGTTCGCAGGCGTCATCAGAGCCGACGGCCCGAAGATCGTGTCGCGATCGCTCATGGCGCCGACCCGCCGACGAGCGCGGGCACGGCCTCGAGGTCGGGCCCGACCGCGTCCATGAAGCGGACAGGGCCTAGCCAGCCCTCCGGGACCGAACGTGGCACGCTCACGATTCCGTCTATCTCCGGTGCTTCCCGATAGGATCGGGCACGGCCGGGCCGATCGACGAGCACTTCGCTCATGGTCCCCACCAGCTGCCGGCGTCGACGGGCTGTGATCGGCTCTTGCAGCTCCGAGCACTCCCGGAGGCGCTCGAGCGCGAGGGAGCTCGGGACCTGCTCACCGAGGCCAGCGGCCAGCGTCCCATCTTCGCGAGAGAACGTGAAGAACCCCGCCCAGTCGAGGTTCGCCTCCTCGATGAACCTCAGCAGCTCGTCGTGGTCCTCCTCGGTCTCGCCGGGATAGCCGAGTATGAACGACGAGCGGAACACGGCACCTGGCTCGAATTGGCGAATCCATCCGATCCGTTCGAGGAAACGGGCAGCGTCCCCCCAGCGACGCATGGTGCGCAAGAGGCGGCCTGAAGCGTGCTGCAGGGAAAGATCGAAGTAGGGAACACCCGTCCCGACCATCGCCTCGACGAGCCGATCGTTGAGCGAGGACGGGTAGAGATAGAGCAGGCGTACGCGATCGACTCGCTGTGCCACCGCGCCGAGGAGCTCGACAATGCCGTGACCAGCATTCTCGTGCCGCTCCGCGCCCACAGTGCGGTCGTGGCCGTAAGAAGCGAGGTCCTGCGCGACAAGCACGATCTCGCGTGCCTTCAGCACTTCGATCTCGGCAAGGATCGAACCCGCCGGCCTGGAGCGCTGCTTGCCGCGAAACGACGGGATCGCGCAGAACCCACACCGCCGGTCGCAGCCTTCGGCAACCTTGACGTAGGCCCACGGTGCGGTTGCCGGTGGCCGGGGCAGCTCCAACAAGTCGAAGCTGTGTGTAGTCACTTCTGCGGACGAGGCGTCCGACCCGGCCCGCACGACGCGCCGGGCGGTCTTCATCTCGACAGGCACGCCGAAGCCGGCAACGAGATCGATCTCGCCGAGCGCAGCCGCGAGCTGTTCACCCGAGCGCTCGGCGAGGCATCCTGTGACGACGAGCCGCGACCCGGGCTTTCGCAGGCCGTCCAGCTCGAGGATGGTCTCGATCGACTCCTCGCGAGCGGCATCGATGAAAGCGCAGGTGTTCACTACGACAAGATCCGCCTCGCCAGGGTCCTGTGCCCGCTCGTAGCCGCCTGCGGCCAAGCGACCGATCAACTTCTGAGAGTCGACCTCATTCTTCGGGCAACCGAGCGTCGTGATCCAAAAGCGCTCGTCCACCTACGAAGCGTACCAATGCCGGGGCGCTGCTCTCTTGGAATCCTCAGAGCCGGTCAAGTAACTCCCGACGCTTCTGCTCGTACTCGGCATCGGTGATGACGCCGTGCTGGTGCAGCTCCGCCAGCTCGCCAAGCTGCTGGGCGATGGTCGGCGTCGCCGCGGAGCGCGGCATCGGTCCCATGACCCGTGGCTGTGGGACAGGCGGCGTCGGATCGGTGATCGGTGGTGCTGCGTGCACGCTCGGTGTCGCAGCCGGTTGCGCATCCTCAGACCGGACAACCGCTGCAGGGACCTGCGCCGCGGGATAACCACCGAGGCTCTGAGCCACTACGCGGTTGATCAGCGACTGCACCTCATCTGGTCTGCTGATGTCAGGAAATGGATCTTGCCCCTGGCGACCGGCGGACTCGACGGTGAGACTGCCAGCCCTGACGATCCGCTCGACGACGGATTGGTGATACGTCACGTCCTGCACGCGGCCGATCGGGATCTCCCTGCCGGTCCTCCTCAGCACACCGGTTCGGTAGACGATCCGCTGGGAGGTGACCACAAAGGTGGTGGTGCGCCACCCCAGGTAGCGAGCACCCAGATAGGCGAGCGCGGCGAGGCCCACGCCGAGCAGTACCCACCCAGCGACAAGCGGTGCGCTCGTCCACAGCACGACGGTGGCCACACAGCCGGCGAGAACGAGAACGGTGAAGACCGAGGGCCAGAACAAGTAGGACCAGTTCGGCCTCGAGTCGAGGTGGACCTCCTCACCGGGACCCAACAACCTCGTCGGGAAGCTCATCACGCCTGCCCGGGGGTCAACCAGCAGCTCATCCGAGCTTGCTCGCGATGGACCCTGCAAGCCGCAAGGCCGACCCGTCCGAACCGGCCGACGAGTAGGCAGCCGCGGGTTGCTGGATCGCTTCGGCCAGCAAGTCGAGCAGCAACGACGTAAAGGGCAAACGTGGATCGATCCACAGGTAGTGCGAGAGCGAACCTGGGATCGTGTTGATCTCGTTTATGAACACGTCCTCACCGTCGGACAGGAAATCCAGCCGCGCGACACCACGCAGACCCACGAGCGAGGCGACCTCGGGTGCGAGCATCCGAATGCGCTCGCCGAGTTCGGGCTCGATCTGGGCAGGCAGCTCACGCGGGGCAGATGTCATACCCTCCGAACCGACGTACTTGTCCTGGTAGCCGAGGATCTCACCTCCGCTGCGCGTCCGAAGCGGCCGCTCGACCGCCGACAGCTGGAGCTCAGGCCAGCTCCTGACGGCAAGCTGCAGATCGAACATCTCGGACTCGTACGGCTCGAGAACCGCACCTCGACGCAAGTGCGGGTTCGCCTTCAGACGGGCGCGAGCGGTATCGAAGTCTGCGACGACGTCGATGCCGATGGAAGATCCGCCAAAGCGCGGCTTCAAAATGTAAGGGGGGTCGAACCCCGGTTCTTCGCTGTCCTCGCTAAGTGGCACCCGCGGCAAGGCGGGCAAACCCGCATAGATCACGAGCGTGCCGAAAGCAAGCTTGTCCATGCCGAGCGCAGCTCCCATGGCTGTCGGGCCGGAGTAGGGAACTCCCGTCAGGTCCAGGGCACCCTGCAGTGTGCCGTCCTCACCTGGGCCGCCGTGACAGCAGACCAGCACGGCATCGAGATCGAGGCGGTCCTCCTTCGCCCGCAACCCGCTCGCGGGCTTGACAAACCCGCCACCCGGGCAGCTGATCAGGCGTAGGCGCACAGCGTTGTTGGGGACTCCCTCGACAAATCCTGCCGCCTCGGTCGTGGCCTGAACCTCGTACCAGTCGCCTGACTTGGACCAGTACAAGGAACGTACGCTGCCGACTCCCGGAGCGTGGGCGAGAGCGTGGACGGCCTGCAGTCCAGTGAGGATCGAGACGTCGTGCTCAGGCGACGGGCCACCGTAGATCACCCCCACACGCGCCGGGCGGCCGCCCTGACTCGCGCCGACCTCACGGGCGTCGCCTGCACGCGCCTGAGTGACTGAACGCGGCAGGACGAACGCTCCCCGATCGTCGAGATCCAAGCGGCGCTTTCCACTCTGCCTCATCGTGTGGCCACTTTATGCCACACTCCACGCGCGAACACCGACCGAGGTCCGGAGGATTCACGTTTCCTCTTCCATGGGAACGGTGGTGCACTCACGGGAAGTGGTCCGGGAGATCATTCTCGAACAGCACGGCGTCGCCCGGACCGAGCTCCTCACGTGCCCACGCGACCGCCTCCTCCCGCGTGCTGAAAAGCTTCACCGACAGCGGGCGTGCCACCCGGTGGCAACCCTCGACAAGCGCGGCCCTGTTCGTCCTTCCGACGACGACGAGGTCTGTCACAATACCTGCTGCCTGTTCGGCCAAGGCTGAATTCTCAGCGGGCTGTGTCCTGCCGAGCTCCACCATTCCAGGTGTCACCAGAACGCGCCGGCCTTCACAGGCTTCGGCTGCGAGCGCATCGAGCGCATGACGGGCACCAGCCGGGTTTGCGTTGAACGTGTCATCGAGCACGACATAACCGGCTTTGGCCTCGTAGCGCTGCAACCGATTCGGCACGCCCTGCAAGGAGGCGAGGCGTCTCACCACCACCTCAGGACCGATGCCGAGCTCGACCGCCACTGCCACTGCACACGCCGCGTTCGATCGGATGGGCGACGGGGACCCCGGCCCAAGCACGACGACGCCCGACGGCTCTCCACAGAGTCGTAGCTCGAGGCCATCGGCGTGCTCCAGAAGAGCAACGTCCGCGCTCACGTCACTTCCCGAGACACGTACCACCTTCTGGGTCGGGGAAAGGCGTCGCGCGAGTCCCTCGAGCCGCTCGTCGTCGATGTTGAGCACGACCACACGGGCTGCCGAGGTGATCTCCGCCTTCGCCGAGAGCGTCCTGTCGAGGGTGCCGAAACGCTCGAGGTGTGCCGGCCCGATTGAAGTGATGACAACGACCTCGGGCTGGAGCCAGCCGCAAAGCGCCGAGATCTCTCCCGGGCCGTAGGCGCCCATCTCGGCCACGAGCACTTCGGTCCCGGGCACGAGATGCTCGTTGACCGTGCGCGCAAGCCCGGCACGATTGTTGAAGCTGCGCGGACTCGCGACGACGCTGCGGTCACCAGCGATGAGGTGAGCGACGTACGTCTTCGTCGTCGTCTTCCCGTACGACCCCGTGATCCCCACCACGAGGGGCCGAACCCGGGCAAGCACAGCCGACGCGCGCCCTACGTAGCGTTGCGCGATCAGGTCCTCGACAGGCCGAAGCACCGCGAGCGCCACGTCGACGAACAAGGGAACGACGATCGCGCTCCACACCGCCGCTGGCACGGCGCCGGAGAGACCGCCGTAGGCGGCGGCCAACGCGATCGCGAGACCTTCGAGCCCGACCGTGACAAATGCGACCTGAGACATCCGGCGCGTCCACGCAAGACGCGAGGTGCGCCCCCGCGGGTGAAGCCCGGCCGGCCCGATCGCCACGACGGCGGCGGTCGCGAGACCCGCGACCGGAGCGACCGTCGCGACCCCGGCGCCGACAACACCGGCTACGGCGAGAGCGATGTTGAACGGCCTGCTCGCCCACCAACGCCACCCGAACCGCGCGGCCGCGCCTGGCAGGTAGTGCTCGTTCTGGGCAACGCGAAGCCACCGCAGGTCGGCGCAAACGATCGAGATGACGGCTGCGCCGAGAGCGACGGCGCCAAGCGCGGTCACAAGCCGGACGAGCCCTCGGTCGGCTCTCCGACGATCACGTCTTCAGCCTTCCGATCGCGGCGCGTAGCTCGCCTGGAACTGTGAGAGGTGTGAGATGACCTGCGCCAGGGCAAACGATCAAATGAGCGTCGGACAGCTCACGTTCCAGCTGTTCGGCCACCGCCAAGGGAGCTGCCGTGTCGTCGTCACCCCATACGAGCTCGACGGGACACTTCACCGCAGCGAGCACTGCAACGTAATCCTCGGTGAGGGTACGCACGAGAATGTCCCGCATGACACCGGAGGCCGCACGGTAGTCATCGGACCCGTGGCGCCGTCGTAGCGCTTCCATCCCCTCCTGGCTGATCACTCCGCGCATCGCTAGCACGCGCGCCATCCTGAAACCCAGCCGCGGCTTTGAGCGGGCGCCGGCAGGCCGGTGAAGTGGTGCTCCGCTCAAGACAAGACCCGCAACCCGGTCCGGACAACTCGCGGCAAGGTGCACTGCGACGCGACCGCCGAAGGAATGACCGAGCACCACTACCCGTGGCGCCATCTCGTCCAGCACGGCGGCGACCGCTTCGGCGTAGTCAGGACTTCCCCACACTGCCTCGGGCGCGGCGGCACTTCCGAACCCGGGCAGGTCAAGCGCGATCGCGTCGATTCCCGGCGGCGCGAGCACGGCTTCGAAGTCCCTGTGGTCCCGCCGCCAGCCGTGCAGAGCCAGGACCCATGGCGTGCCCGCGCCGTACGACTCCCCGAACAGGCGTGAGCCGGCGAAAGACGTGAGCATTTCGCAAAAACTAACGCGTCCTCGCACCGAGACACTTGACGCCCGCGCAGGACCGCCCCGCGTGCCCCTGAACGTTGAGGCACCCGACCGCTACGGTCTGTTCATGGAGTCGAGCGTGACGCGGTCGAGCGACCTGACCGGGCGTCTCCTGGCCGGATGCGACCCCCAACAGCGCGAAGCGATCACGACTCAGGCACGGCCGCTGTGTGTGCTGGCCGCTGCCGGCTCCGGCAAGACACGGGTGCTCACACGTCGCATCGCCTGGCGGGTCAACGAAGGCACTGCCTCGGCACCGTACGTGCTCGCTCTCACCTTCACTCGTAAGGCCGCCTCGGAGCTCCGGGGCCGCCTGGCGAGCCTCGGTCTCGCTGATCCGGCGACGGCCGGAACCTTCCATGCGGTGGCGCTCGGGGAGCTCAGACGCCTGGCGGCAGAACGTGGCCGGCCAGCGCCAGTCGTGATCGCCTCCAAGGCTCGTCTTCTCGCCGCCGCCGCAGGCCAGGAGATCGGCCGCGACCGCGCCATGCTCGCAGACCTTGCCTCCGAGATCGAGTGGGCGCAGGCTCAGTGCCTCACTGCTCGCGACTACCCGCAAGCGGTCGCCAGGTGTGGGCGACCTAGCCAATGCGACCCATTTGTCGTCACGGAGATCTGGAAGCGCTACGACCGGGAGAAGCAACGACGGGGCGTCCTCGACTTCGACGACCTTCTACATCGCTGCGCGATCGAGCTCGAGAGCGACCCCGAGTTCGCCGCTTCAGCCCGCTGGCGGTTCCGCCACCTCTTCGTGGACGAATACCAGGACGTGAACCCGGCACAGGTGCGACTTCTCGATGCATGGCTCGGCGACAACGACGACCTCTGCGTGGTCGGCGACCCCGACCAGGCAATCTATGCGTGGAACGGGAGCGATCCGCGAGCCCTCATCGACTTTCCGCAACGCTATCCCGGCTCCCAAGTCGTCCGGCTTGCAGTGAATTACCGCTCGACTGACATCGTCTTGGCGCTCGCGTCATCGGTTTTGACAGGTGAACCGACCCTCGGCCCCGGCCCGCCGGGCGCCGATCGATCGGGCGAGTCATCTTCGGAGCTCGCCGGCGTGCCGGTCCACGGGTACCCGCGGACCGGCGGTCCGGCACAACCGGTGATCTCCTACGAGACCGACGCCGACGAGGCGCTGGGCGTCGTCACCGCACTGCGACGGGCCCGCAGTCCTGGCGCGCCGTGGTCAAGCCTCGCCGTCCTGGCCCGTACGAACGCCCAGCTCGTGCTCTTCGAGCGCGAGCTGGAGGCCGCGGGCATTCCGTTCCGAAGCGGAGGCGGTCGCGCGTTTCTCGCGCGCCCAGCGGTTCGCCGAGTCTTGGATCGCTTGACGAGCCCGTCGGACACACCCGGCGTTAGAGGATGGCTCGAAGAGCTCGCCAGGATGGGATCCGGGCCGGCCGCGGGCCTCGAGGACGAGGAAGGCGATGTCTTCGATGCCCCGCCGAGCGGCGAGGACACGGCCGAGATCGCGCCGATCGACGATGATCTCGTCGAGCTGGGAGCTCTGGCAATGGAGTACCTCCGGTACGACTCGAGCGCGACCGCGGCCGGGTTTGTTTCCTGGCTGGAGGCGAGCCTGCGCTCCGATCCTCCTCGGCAGGTCGGTGACGCCGTCGACGTCATGACCTTCCACCGCGCAAAGGGCCTCGAATGGCGGGTCGTCTTCGTAACAGGGCTCGAGGACGGTCTCGTCCCGATCGCCCATGCGCGTAGCCCCGAAGCCGCCGCCGAAGAGCGCAGGCTCCTCTATGTCGCGTGCACGCGCGCGATGGACGACCTTCGTTGCTCGTGGGCGCGAGAGCGATCCTTCGCAGGTCGCCGTTCGGTCCGCAAGCCTTCGCCGTATCTTGCGGCTATCGAGGCCACCCATCGCGATCTGGCACGTCTGGCCGAGGTGACGCCCGAGCGATCGCGCGCCTCGCAACGGGAGGTGAGGACCCTATTAGAAGGCCGGCAACAAGCGCCCTGGGCACCATGACGAGCACTTACGACCGGGTCGCGCCTTATGATCACGCCGGTCGTGCCCTGAGCTGGATCATACGAGTAGCATGGCGGGCGCACTAGCATGCCTTGTGCTCAAGGGTCCCGCCGCCACGGGAACCAAGAGGGTAGCTACACAGAACGGCAAGTAATGGGCGATTCCGTGAGAAGACAAGACGTCGGGCGATTGCTTGGAAGTTGGCACGGGAGGAAGGTGGCTGATGCCTAGAGACGGCGACAGCGGCGCGTCGGACGTGGAGGCACGCAACCACTACCTGAGCATCATCGATGATGCTTGGGAGGTCTATCGCGAGGCCGTCGAAGGCGCTTGGGCAGACTACGAGGAAGCCCTCAAACCCGTGCGCGACGTCTACGAGGAAGCGCAAACTGCCGCCGAAGAGGCCCATGGAAATGCGATCGACGCAGCTTGGGCCGACTACAAGCAAGCAGTGGCCAGCGCTCCCGCGACAATGCGCCGTGACATCGTCGCCCAAGCACGTGCCACGTACAACGAGTTGGCTGCGCAGATCCGCAAGGCATACAACGAGAGCATGGCCATCGCCCGGGATGGCTACCTCCGGTCGGTGGATGACGCAAGGGCGTCCTACCGAGCAGCAGTGGACGGCGAGCTCGATGCTCATCGTGAGGCCGTCCGAGTGGCTTGGAGCAGCTACCTGCAGGCAGTTGACTCCAGCCTGCTCGGCGAGGATTGAGCCGGCACAAGCCACGGGCGATCCTCGCCACTGATAGATTCAAGCTACCTAATCGGTCCAAATGATCGACTCAAAGGTAGAACGGGCTTCCGACTATGTCGGCAGCCCTTGTGCGACTGGACGCAGGCATGCATATCTCAGCCAGAATCGAGTACGCGCTGCGGGCGCTGTGCACCTTGGCAGCCAGACCAGGCGAGCCGCTCACTGCCGAAGAGCTGGCTGAAGCTCAGGGCCTTCCCGTTCGCTTCCTTCGCGCCATACTCAACGATCTTCGCCGGGTGGGGATCGTCACGAGCCAGCGCGGCAACGAAGGTGGCTACAAGCTCGCGCGGCCTGCGTCGGAGATCACTATCGGCGAGGTCTTCCGCCGGCTCGAAGGCCCCCTCGCAGAAGTGCGCGGCATGCGTCCCGAGTCGGCCAGTTACGAAGCTGACGCCGTGCATCTGCAAAAGGTCTGGGTCGCGGTCCGAGCATGTCTGCGAGGCGTGCTCGACGAGGTCACCCTGGAACAGGTCGTGTCCGGCAAGCTTCCCAACCAAATCGTTCGCCTCGTGACAAGCCCTGGTGCGTGGGAACCCCACTGAGCCGCAACACGACCGGCCGGCCGATCCGTCGCCGCGGCCGGGCTCCCGACAGTCTCGGTGCTCAGTTCGCCCTTCGAGCGCCCGTCACGATCCATCGACCGTCAACCGCGTAGGGCTCGATCGGGAACCCCAGGGTCAACAACAGCGGTCCGAGTGCCTCGTTGAGAATGTCCACCGACTCGGTCTCAGCCAAAGGCGCCTTCTCCCCGGGAACGACCGAGTCCCGAAAGAGCCAGCCGACCACGACGCCCCCGTGACCGTGGCGGTCCATGCGCACGCTTGATAGGTAACACCCAGCGGCCGGCGAGCCGGAATCTTCCGGGTCCCGCGACCCGAGACCCAGCTCCTCGATAGCCGCAAGGAGGTCGATCCACACTTCGTCGAGCGGGGACGCGCCGCCTTCGTCGAGCGGGGACGCGCCCCCTTCGTCGAGCAGGGACGCTGCCCCACCGTCGGTCTCGGACGCTCCCGCATCGTCGAGCCCGACTACTCCCGCGCCGTCGGTCTCGGACGCAGTCGGCGCAGGCTCAAGGGCTTCGAACTTCCCGTCCTCCATCTCTTCGCTCATCGGTCCCTGACCATTCGGTGCCCCTTGGGTATGTCATGTCATATGCAACAGGGCGGCGCCTGTGCCGGCATCTCGCGCCAGTCACGACGCAGACTCCCAAACCTATGCTACGTGGACCTACCTCGTCGGCAGTGGATCAACGATTGCACCGCGCGGTTGACCCTGAGCTAGTGACCCTGACGGCGGTGTGGCCCTCACTGAGGGTCCCGTCCGGTCCCTGGGGTGGGCGACCTCGGGCTCGCCGGCTCGGGACCGACAGCTCGGACGATCCTCGGTTCGCTTCGACCCGCCTCGAGCACGAGTCTCTTGGAGCCACGGTGTCAAGCGTGAACCGGAGCCGCACACCATCGCAAGAGGAACACCTTGCGGGTTCGTTGACAGCAAATATGGCCGCGCCCAGGAGTTGCTAGAGGTGCCGTGGGGGGTCGTGGCCGACGGGACTGCTTAGCAGCTCACCGTTCAAGTTCTTCTCGGGCGCGGTCAACCAGCTTGCGAGCCCACTTCACCGACTCAGCGGCACGTCCGCTCGCCACAAGGGCGGTGCCGTAATGGGGAGCGCCCTTGACGTCGAGCAGTCGGCTAAGGGTCGCCGCCAGTGCCTTGCCGTCGGGCGTCGCCTCCTCTAGCAGCCGTACGGCTACTCCGTGATCCTGTCCCCGGTGCAACTTTCGGAGCCTCGAACAGCAGATCGAATCGGATGCGGCTCTCCCAGCCAACGCTGCCGTTCCGGCCGCCACATTCGAGAACTCTTGTGTACTCGCTTCTTCGAGGACGAGTTCGGCAGTGTGGAGGTACGCCTCGGCCGTGCGCAGGCGGGCTCTCGCCCCTTTCGCACCGCCGGCAATAGTTCGATCGCCGGACGCCGACATCACCTAAGGGCTCACCGCACGTTTGAGTGAGCAGTCTTCGGGGTGAGCGTGTAGTTCCAGTCCCCGTGGAACTCGTGCCGGGTGAGGGGCAGGGCAGCGAGCTCTTTGTCGGAGATCTTGACCCC
>Ga0181521_10001442_pt1 | contig 29580 bp, 27 predicted proteins | sample PEATcosm2014_Bin_32_FD_119764 | JGI IMG/M metagenome (GOLD analysis project Ga0181521, IMG submission 119764) | Peatland microbial communities from MTU Mesocosm Facility, Houghton, MI, USA - PEATcosm2014_Bin02_60_metaG | ecosystem: Environmental > Terrestrial > Soil > Wetlands > Peat | place...
ATTGCACGACGGCATCAGCGGGCAACCGTTCGAGCAGCCGGTGACAGTTGGCTACATCTATATGTTGAAGTTGAGCCACCTGGTCGACGACAAGATTCACGCGCGCTCCATCGGGCCGTATTCGCTCATCACCCAGCAGCCGCTGGGCGGCAAGGCGCAATTCGGCGGGCAGCGCTTCGGCGAGATGGAAGTCTGGGCGCTGGAAGCTTACGGCGCGGCCTACATCCTGCAGGAACTGCTCACCGCCAAGTCCGACGACGTCTATGGCCGCACCAAGATCTACGAGGCCATCGTCAAGGGCGAAGCGGCCATCGAGCCGGGCGTGCCGGAGTCGTTCAACGTGCTGATCCGCGAGTTGCAGTCGCTCTGCCTGGACGTGGAACTAATCAAGGTGGCGGAGCGCAAGGCGCTGATCGCGCCTGCGGCGGCGGATTGAGAGAGAAAGTTGCCAGTGGCCGGTCGCCAGTCGCCAGTTTCCGACAAGGCGATTGACCACTGGAAATGGAATGTTAGGTAAATTCGAGGCCTGCGGGAAGATGCTCCAGACCGTAAGGCTGGCATTCATAACTGGCGACTGGCTACTGACGACTAGTCGCTGCCTCGGAGCAAACGGAGGGCACCTTGTACCGAACGAGTCCATTCGATCTGGGAAACGCGGTCGCCGATTTCGATGCTATCCGCATCAGCCTGGCGTCGCCTGAGAAGATCCGCAGTTGGTCGCACGGCGAGGTCACCAAGCCGGAGACGATCAACTATCGCACCTTCAAGCCGGAGCGCGACGGTCTGTTCTGCGCCCGCATCTTCGGCCCGGTGACGGACTGGGAGTGCCTCTGCGGCAAGTACAAGCGCATGAAGCACCGCGGCGTCATCTGCGACAAATGCGGCGTGGAGGTGACGCTTTCCAAGGTGCGGCGCGAACGGCTCGGGCACATCGAGCTGGCTTCGCCCTGCTCGCACGTGTGGTTCTTCAAGGGCCTGCCCAGCCGCATCGGACACCTGCTGGACATCTCGCTGCGCGACCTCGAGTCCATCCTCTACTTCGAGGCCTACGTGGTGGTCGATCCCGGCGACGCTGAGGTCAAAGAGCAGGAGATCATCAAGGAAGAGGCACGCTTCCGCGAGCTCGACCAGCAGTTCCGTCCTACCGGCTTCAAGGCCATGATGGGCGCCGAGGCGATTAAGGAACTGCTCAAGCGGGTGGAGGTGGACGAGCTCTCCACCGAGCTGCGCGACAAGATGAAGAACGAGACCTCGGTGCAGAAGCGGCTGAAGTATGCCAAGCGCCTGAAGGTCGTGGAAGCCTTCCGCAAGAGCGGCAACAAGCCGCAGTGGATGATCCTGGACGTGATTCCGGTGATCCCGCCGGAGCTGCGTCCGCTGGTTCCTCTCGATGGCGGCCGTTTCGCCACCAGCGATCTGAACGACCTCTACCGCCGGGTGATCAACCGCAACAACCGCTTAAAGAAGCTGATGGACCTGCACGCGCCCGAGGTCATTGTGCGCAACGAGAAGCGCATGCTGCAGGAGGCGGTGGACGCGCTGTTTGACAACGGCCGCCGCGGCCGCGTGCTGCGCGGCGCCAACAACCGGCCGCTGAAGTCGCTTTCCGACACGCTCAAGGGCAAGCAGGGCCGCTTCCGCCAGAACCTGCTGGGCAAGCGCGTGGACTACTCCGGCCGCTCCGTCATCGTGGTCGGTCCCGAGCTGAAGCTCCACCAGTGCGGCCTGCCCAAGAAGATGGCGCTGGAGCTGTTCAAGCCCTTCATCTATCACCGGCTGGAGCAGACCGGGCAGTGCACTACCATCAAGCAGGCCAAGGAGATGGTGGAGCAGCAGGAACACGTGGTGTGGGACATCCTGGAAGAGGTGATCAAAGATCACCCTGTCCTGTTGAACCGCGCGCCCACGCTGCACCGCTTGGGCATCCAGGCGTTTGAGCCGGTGCTGGTGGAAGGCAAGGCCATCAAGATTCATCCGCTCGTTTGCACCGCATTCAACGCCGACTTCGACGGCGACCAGATGGCGGTCCACATTCCGCTCTCGCCGGAAGCACAGGTAGAAGCCAGCGTGCTCATGCTGAGTTCGCACAACATCCTGTCGCCGGCCTCGGGCCAGCCGATTACCGTCCCCACCCAGGACATGGTGCTGGGCGTGTACTACCTGACCAAGGCCAAGCCGGGCGCCAAGGGCGAGGGCCGCGCCTTCGCCAACCCCGACGAAGTGCTGCTGGCGCTCGAAGCCAAGGAAGTGGAGACGCTCACCCCCATCCGCCTGCGCTACACCGGCGAGGTGATCGACCTGACCACCGCTTACGACGACCAGGACGTGATGCATACCGACCTGGTGCAGTACGAGCGGCAGTTCATCAACACCACCGTCGGGCGCGTGATTCTGAACGAGTATCTCCCGTCGGACATGCCCTTCATCAACGGGCTGATCAAGAAAAAAGGCATCGGCCTGCTGGTGAACTACTGCTACCTGCGCTTCGGCCTGGAGACCACGGTCCGCATGCTCGACCGGGTTAAGGAGATGGGCTTCCTCTACGCCACCAAGGCCGGCCTGTCGATCGGCATCGACGACATGGTGATCCCCGAGAGCAAGCGTTCGCTGGTGCGCGAGGCCGAGAAGCAGGTGGTCAACGTGCAGCAGCAGTATCTGGACGGCGCCATCACCAACGGCGAGCGCTACAACAAGGTGATTGAGATCTGGTCGGGCATCACCGAGAAGGTGGCCGACGAGATGTTCAGTGTGCTGGAGCGGGCGGACAAGTCCGGCGCCATCAACCCCATCTTCGTCATGGCCGACTCCGGCGCCCGCGGATCGAAGCAGCAGATCCGCCAGCTCTCCGGCATGCGCGGCCTGATGGCCAAACCCTCGGGCGAGATCATCGAGACCCCCATCACCGCCAACTTCCGCGAAGGCCTGACGGTGCTGCAGTACTTCATTTCCACCCACGGCGCCCGCAAGGGATTGGCGGACACGGCACTCAAGACCGCCGACTCCGGCTACCTGACCCGCCGCCTGGTGGACGTGGCCCAGGACGTCATCGTCAGCGAGCTGGACTGCCACACCGTGGACGGAATCTACGTCGGCTCTATCGTGGAGTCGGGCGAGATCATCGAGCCGCTGCGCGACCGTATCGTGGGCCGCGTCTCGCTGGAGAAAATCAAGGACTACGAAGGCAACGTCATCGTGGACGTCAACCAGGACATCACCGAAGAGCTGGCCAGCGCCATCCAGTCCGCCGGCATCGAGAAGGTGAAGATCCGCTCGGTGCTGACCTGCGAGTCCAAGCGCGGCGTGTGCATCATGTGCTATGGCCGCAACCTGGCCTCGGGACGGCTGGTGGAGTTGGGCGAGGCGGTGGGCGTGATCGCCGCGCAGTCCATCGGCGAGCCCGGCACGCAGCTCACCATGCGCACCTTCCACATCGGCGGCACCGCGTCGCGGGTTTCCGAGCAGTCGCGCCTGGATGCCAAGTCGCACGGCTCGGTCCGCTTCATCAACCTGCAGACGGTGCGCTCCAAGGAAGGTGACCTGGTAGCCATGAACCGCACCGGCTCCATCGCCCTGGTGGACGACAAGAACCGCGAGAAGGAGCGTTACTCCGTGGTCTATGGCGCCAAGCTCAAGGTCAACGAGGGCCAGCAGGTGAAGCTGGGCGATGTGCTGGTGGAGTGGGATCCTTACACCTTCGCCATCCTCACCGAGATCGGCGGCACCGTCGGCTTCAAGGACCTGGCGGAAGGCGTCACTCTGCACGAAGAAGTGGACGAGGTCACGGGCCTGTCGCGGCACGTGGTCACCGACACCCAGGACGAGAAGCGGCAGCCCGCCATCGTGATCAAGAGCAAGACCAGCAAGCGTTACCTGATGCCGTCGCGCGCCCACCTGATGGTGCAGGACGGCGACACGGTTTCGCCCGGCGACGTGCTGGCCAAGATCCCGCGCGAGACCACCAAGACCAAGGACATCACCGGCGGCCTGCCGCGCGTGGTGGAGCTGTTCGAGGCCCGCAAGCCGCGGGAGACGGCGGTCATCAGCGAGATCGACGGCACCGTCAAGTTCGGCGAGATCAGCAAGGGCCAGCGCAAGATCCTGGTCACCGCCGACAACAGCACCGAGAAGGAATACGCGGTGCCGCGCGGCGTCCACATCAACGTGCAGGAAGGCGAGCGCGTCCGCGCCGGCGAACCGCTCATGGACGGCCCGCTCAACCCGCACGACATCCTGGCCGTGCTTGGCGAGAAGGAGCTGCAGGCCTACCTGGTCAACGAAATTCAGGAGGTCTATCGCCTGCAGGGCGTGACCATCAGCGACAAGCACATCGAGGTGATCGTCCGCCAAATGATGCGCTGGCGCCGGGTCGAGGACGTCGGCGACACTGTGTTCCTCCTCGAGGAGCAGGTGGACAAATTCAAGTTCGAGGAGGAGAACCAGCGGATCATCAAGGACGGCGGCAAGCCGGCCACCGGACGGCCGCTGCTGCTGGGTATCACCAAGGCGTCGCTCGCGACCGAGTCTTTCATCTCGGCGGCGTCGTTCCAGGAGACCACGCGCGTGCTCACCGAGGCATCGATCCAGGGCAAGGTAGACCACCTGCGCGGCCTGAAGGAGAACGTCATCGTGGGACGGCTGATCCCGGCCGGCACCGGCATGGAGCACTACCGCAACGTGCGCCTGTCGCCGGAGCTGGAGGAAGCCGCGCAGAAGGTCCAGGAAGAAGTCTCGGCCGCCTACGAGGAAGCCGAGCGCGCCCTGGAGTTGCTGCGCCATGAGGGCGAGACCGAAGAGCTGGCGGCAGAATAAGGCAGTCGCCAGCCGTCGGTAGTCCGTTGCCAGTTTTTCGCGGGTCCGAAAGGGCCCGCGATTTTCTTGGGGGCCAGTTCTTTCGGAGGGGCCTGGGTTCAGCCGGGCCGCAAAGCCCAGGTTAGCCAACTCACAACTGGCATCCGGCCACTTGCAACTGGTACCTTATATCCCGAGTTATGTTCCGGCTGGCCCGGTACCTGCGGTTCGCCTTTTGGCGTGCCTTCCAGCACGACGCCTTTGCAGTGGCCAAGGGAGCAGCGTACTCCGCCATTCTGACGCTGTTCCCCACGTTGCTGGTGGTGGCCGCCGTGCTGGCCGAGGTGGGCAACCGGGCGATTTTCCGGGAGTTCACCAGGGCCGTCACACGCGTCCTGCCCGAGGGAACCGGCGGCCCGGTGCGCACCCTCATCGAGAAGGCGCATCACCCCATCGGCATTCTGATCCCCACCGCGCTGTTGACGCTGTGGACCGCCTCCGGCATCTTCATCTCCTGGATGGAGGGCTTCCGCAATGCCTACCGCATGCCCAAGGCCTGGGGCCTGGTGCAGGAGCGCCTGATCTCGTTCCTGCTGGTGTTCCTCACCTTCGTGCCCATGCTGTTCGCCACCACGCTGATAGCCTTCGGCAACCAGATCGAGACCTGGCTGGCGTTCGAGGCCGGCCACGATATCGGCCCCTACATCCTGCTGCTGTGGACCATGGGGCGATGGCTGATATCCTCCGCCACCAGCGTGCTGGTTATCCTGCTGATCTACCACTGGGGAGTGCCGCGGATCGCGCCCTGGCACTTGTCGCTGCCGGGCGCTCTGCTGGCTACTGGCCTATGGTTCCCGGCGACCGTGCTGTTCGGCTGGTACCTCCATCGCTTCTCCAGCTACAGCATCATGTACGGTTCACTGGGCACGGCCATGGCGCTGCTGGTGTGGCTGTATATTATTTCCGTCATCATCCTGGTGGGAGCCGAGTTCAATGCTCTCATCTTTCCCAAGCGGCTCACCGGCCAGCCTCTGGATGCGGACCTGCAGCGGGAACTGCAGATGTACTGAATGAGCACCGCGGAGCGGATCAACCCACCCACGCTGTCGGCCGAGCGCAGCCTTCCGGCGCGGAGGGCGAAGATCGTGTGCACCATCGGGCCGGCGAGCAACTCGGAGAGCATGATCCGCGAGCTGCTGCGGCTGGGCATGGACGTGGCCCGGCTGAACTTCTCGCACTCCACCCACGAAGAGCATGCGCGCGTGATCGAGCGGCTGCGGCGCGCGGCGGAAAAAGAAGGCCGCACGCTGGCCATCCTCCAGGATCTGCAAGGCCCGAAGATCCGCACTGGACGCCTGAAGTCCCGCAAGGTAACGCTGAAGCCGGGGGCGCGCGTCACCATCACGCCGCGCGACGTGCCGGGTACACCGTCGCTGATTTCCACCAGCTATCCTCGCCTGGCGCAGGACGTTACCGCGGGCGCGCGCGTGCTGCTCTCCGACGGCCTTATCGAATTGCGCGTCAAAGCCATTCACGGCGAGGACGTCGAGTGCGAAGTGGTCAACGGCGGCCTGCTCGGGGAACACCAGGGCATCAACCTGCCGGGAACCGAGGTCCAGGTCCCGGCGCTGACCGAGAAGGACAAGAAGGACCTGCGTTTTGGGCTGAAGCACGCTGTGGATCTGGTGGCGGTGTCGTTCGTGCGCCGCGCCGAGGACGTGCTGGCAGCCAAGCGCTTCATCAGCGACCAAGGCTCCGCGACCCCGGTCATCGCCAAGCTGGAGAAGCCGCAGGCCATCGACCGCCTGGAGGAGATCCTGGAAGTGGCCGACGGCGTGATGGTGGCGCGCGGCGACCTGGGCGTGGAGGTGGAGCCGGAGAAGGTGCCGGTCATCCAGAAGCACATCATCCAGCGCGCCTTCGAGTGGCGCAAGCCGGTGATCACCGCGACCCAGATGCTGGAGTCCATGATCGAGAACCCGCGGCCCACGCGCGCCGAAGCCAGCGACGTGGCCAACGCGGTCTTCGACGGCACCGACGCGGTCATGCTCTCGGCCGAGACCGCCAGCGGCAAGTATCCGCGCGAAGCCGTCACCATGATGGGGCGGATCATCGCCGAGGCGGAGAGTGACCACAGCCTGGACGGGCTGCTCCTGCGCCGGCGCAACACGCGGCGGCTCTCCATTGCCGAGACCATTTGCGAATCCGTGGCCCACGCCGCCCACGACGTGGAGATGCGCGCCATCGCCGTGTTCACCGAGACCGGCACCACGGCGCGGTTGATCTCCAAGTACCGTCCGGCGGCGCCGATTTACGCTTTTACCGCTTTCCCGCAGGTGGCCAACCGGCTTAATCTCTTGTGGGGCGTGTGTCCCATGGTGGAGCAGACGGCGCGCACCGGTGACGACATGGTACGCGCCGCCGAGCGCGAGCTGCTGCGCCGCCATGCGGTGGCAGCCGGCGATGTGATCGGGGTGGTGGCGGGAACGCAGATGGCTTCCGGGTCCACCAATTTCATGCGCCTGCACGTGGTCGGGTCACGCGATGGGGAACCCGGCGCAGCGGAGAGCGAGCGCCGGCGCGTCCCCAGGATCAAACCGTCGCCGGAGCGGAGAAGGAGATAACGCCGTGTCCGAAACCAGCGAGATCATGGCCCTGGCCGTGGTGGAAGCCTTCGACGGCAAGGACGAGGAATGTCTCCAGCTCCTGCACGAGTTCTACGCCGTGCTGCGGCGCAAACAGTACAGCCGCGACCTGCTCTACCGCGACGTGAAGGACTCCTGTCGGTTCATCAACCTGCGTTACTGGCGTTCTGAGCAGGCTCGCGGAGACGCCCAAGAGGACCCCGATATCCACAAGTTCTGGCAGCGGCTGAGCGAGATCTCGAAGGTCACGCTCGTGTTCGAGCGGCTAGTGGACGTTTCGCCCCAGGATTCGATGGCCAAGCGGCAGAGGTAGGAGGCAGGAAGCGGGAGGCAGGAGGCAGGTATTGCTTTCCTGCTTCCTGCCCCCTGTTTCTTGTTAATTCACCCACGGCCCGCGGTGTTCGCCGTTGCCTTTCTCCGGAGGCGGCTTGTCGGGATCGCGAAAGTTGCCGTATTCGTCGAAGTACTCGCTGCGGTCGTGCTTCCGCATGTAGACCTCGAACTTCCTGGCGGCGCGGCGGCGCTTCCAGCGGTAATACGCGTTGCGCAACCCGAAGTAGCGCTCCGAAGCTCCCTCCACCACGCCGTAGCGCGGCATGAACTTTACATAAAAAAACCCGAACAGCGCGCCGCCGAGGTGGGCGATGTTGGCCACGCCGGAGGGTCCCTGCAGCACCATCGCGATCTCGATGAAGATCAGGATCCCCACCATGTACTTCGCCTTGATGCGGAAGGGCAGGGGGAACATAAAGATCTCGCGGTCACCGTAAATCATGCCGTAGGCCAGCAGGATTCCGAACACTCCGCCTGAGGCGCCGATAGTGATGGTGCGCGGCGAGAGCAGGAATCCAAGGCAGGCAAAGGCGACCGTCACCAGCGCCGCGCCGATGACACAGAAGAAATAGAACTCGAGAAATCGGCGGCTGCCCCACTGGGTTTCGAATTCGGCGCCGAACATCCACAGCATCAGCATGTTGAACAGCACATGCCAGAGCCCCTCATGGAGAAACGAGTAGGTGACGAGCTGCCACACCATGCCATGGAGAACCAAGGTGGGAACCAGGCCCAGCCAGTGGTTTCGGGTCGACATGAAGTCGGCCATGCTGAGCTGGCCAATCAGCGAAAGCAGATAGATCGCGACGTTGATTCCAATCAGCCACTTGATGACGCCCGTGAACGGGGGGAAAGCCAACGAGACCGCGTTGTAATTGGAGGTACGACGCATCGTAGGATTGTAACGCTTCTGGCAGCCGGCGCGGGAGTGGCGCGCCCCGTCCCTACGTGTGCGTGGTGAACCTAGCGCTCGGGCAGGGGCACTACCGCCGGGCTGCGATGGCCCTTCGCGTCCACCGCGCGGACCGCGAAGACAACGTTGTCCTTGGAGCGTTTGAGCGTGGCCTGGGTCACGTTACCAACGGCTTCCACATTCTGCGGCGGCCAATCGGAGTCGGCGGTCGGCCGCCACAGGACCTCATACTTGGTGGCCAAGCCTCCTGGCGACGCGCTCCAGGTGAGCGTGGAATCATTTTCCAGGTTCCTGGTGACGACGCGCACGTTGGCGGGAGGCGCGGGCGCCGAAGCCAGCGCGGCCAGCGTGGCGGCGTTCACGCGCGCGACGTTGGCGACATAGGCGAAATCCACGAACTTCGGCAAGTCGCCGTACTCGACGCCTTTCTCGATGCGCGGCGTCTGGTGCTGGTGGTTGTAGTCCTCGCGATACTCGGAGAAGCGCACCGCGGCGAAGCCCTGCTCGTTGAAGGACATGTGGTCGCCGCCGCGCAGATAGCGGTCCGGCCGCGACACCAGCTTGGGCTCGAACCCGGTGAGATATTGCTCGGCAACCTGGCGGACATAGCGCGCCAGTTGGCGTGAGGGCGAATCGTCCTCCATTCCGGTAGCGCGGATGAGCTTGATCTCGTCAGGAGTTGCGGCGACGGGAATCCCCTCGGAAAACACGCGCACCCACTGCGGCTGCTGCGTCTTGTCGCCGGGGGTGCGGTTGCCGCCCACGATGTCGTTGTTGAGCACGCCTTCGATGTCGAGCTTCGCCGACTTGGCGGACTCGGCGTAGTGCGCGCTGCCATAGAGTCCCTGCTCCTCGCCCGCTACTGCCATGAACACGATGGTCGCGGGGAACTTGTGCTTGCTCAGCACGCGCGCGCATTCCAGGCTGACGGCGGTGCCGCTTGCGTCGTCATTGGCGCCGGGAGCGGGATCGGTGACGTTGTCGTTATCGCTGTTGCGCGAATCGTAGTGGCCGCTCACGACATAGATCCGGCCTGCGTTGGCGGGATCCGTCCCTTCCAGCGTGGCGACCACGTTCACGAGTTCTGTCGGGTGCGGGATTCGCCGCGCCGGCGGATTGACGATAAAGCTCTGCATCTCGACTTTGAGGCAGCCGTCGCAGTCCCTGGAGTAGCGTTCGAATTCGGAGCGGATCCATTCGCGCGCGGCGCCAATGCCGCGCCCCTTGGCGATCGAGGCCGCATCGGCCGCCGAGAGCGTACTGCGGTTGTGGAAGCTGACCAGCTTCTCGATGGTGGCTTTGACGCGCGCCGGCGAAACCTCCTTCACCGCGGCCGCGATCTGCGGGTCCAGTTCCGGCGTCTTGGGGGTGCGTCCCCGCTGCTGAGCAACCGCGATGAGCACCGCCATCATCCCAAGCGCACCCCCTGCCACCCATTTCCTGAGCTGAGCCATGGTCTCCTCGCTGGACGGAAATCTAGTTCTACCCCGGCGGCCGGGGTGCGCATCCTTCCCAAAAAGGAAAAATCGCAGCCCTGCTATTGACGCTGAGGGGAAAGGAATTCTAAATAGTAACAGACGGGTTGGGCCGTCCCGTCGAGCTGGCGGAGGGAAGAATGGTTCAATGTCCGGAATGTGAGAGCGACCTCGATATCGAGGTCGATGAAGTGGACGAGGGCGATATCGTTTCCTGTCCCGAGTGTGGCACCGACTTCGAGGTGATCACCACCAGTCCCCTGGAATTGAAGCAGGTGGAGGAAGAAGAGGTGGACGACGAGGTAGACAAGGAAGAGGAGGGTGAAGACGGTGACGACGCGTGAGCACCGCGGCCAGGGAGGGCTGCTCGCCCTGCTGGGCCTGGTGTTGCTGGCCGCCACGCTGGCGGCCTTGGCGTCTGACAAGCGCGCCGAGAAGCCCTATGCTCTCATTTTCGGTACCGTCTGGGATTCTGACTATCGTCCCGTCTACGGAGTGCGGGTGAAGATCCGCCGCGCCGATCAGAAGAAAGCGCGGTGGGAGATGTATTCCGACCACCAGGGGGAATTTGCGCAGCGCGTGCCCGCCGGCGCCGCCGATTACGTCGTATGGGCCGAGCCCGAAGGCAAGCACGCGCCCGCAGCGGAAACCAAAGTCCACGTGCAGAATGACGAGCGCGTAGATATCGGCCTGCATCTAACCAAGTAAAAGCCGCTCCAATCGCCAAAGGGGGCCCTGTGCGGAAAGCCGCAAGTATCGTGTCAGCCATCATCCTGCTGAGTCTGCTGGCGGCGGGCGCTGCGGCGCCCAAGAACGAACCGCAAACCCGCACTCTCACCGGACAGGTCACGGACAAGGCGGACGCACCCCTCTCGGGAGCGATCGTGTACCTGCAAAACACCCGCACCCAGCAGGTAAAAACCTTCATCACCGATGGCGGAGGCAATTACCGGTTCAGCTCCCTCTCCCCTAACGTGGACTACCAGATCCGCGCTGAATACCAGGGCCACAAGAGCGACACCAAGACCGTCAGCTCCTTCGACAGCCGGAGCAATGTGGTCATGCACCTGAAGATCAACATGGCGAAGTGAGGAGCGGCGCGACCCGTCCCAACACGGACTGTCATCCCGAGGAAGCGCGAGCCGAGGCTTACGAGGTGAGCGCGACGAGGGATCTTGGTGTTGCAGTAGTGTCCGTTGCGGTCCCGGAGAGGATTCTATTTAGCAAAAAAGCAGGTCCTTCGTCGCGCTCACCTCGGCTTCGCCTCGCTCGCGCTCCTCAGGATGACAATTGTGAAGGGGCGCTACCCACACATAGAAAAAGGCCGCCATGGCTGGCGGCCTGAAACTTCCGCTGCTGAAAACTCAGTTCTGATCGTTGCCGGCGCGCTTCCACTCCACCAGATCGCCGATGGTCGCGGTTGCGCTCGAAGCCGGGTGCTTGTAAGCCTCGACGTCCTGGCGCGAGCCTTCCTCGCCCACGGCGCGGATCGACAGCCCGACCTTCTTCTCCTCCGGATTCATCTTGATGATCTTGAAGTCAAACTCCTGGCCCGGTTCCAGCCGGATGGGCGTGCCGTGCGGGTCGGCGGCTTCGGAGTTGTGGCAGAGGCCTTCGACGCCGTCGGCGATCTCGACAAAGGCGCCGAAGCTGGCTACGCGCAGCACTTTCCCGTGCAGCACGTCGCCTACGCGGCGGGTGGAGAAAAACGTCTCCCAGATATCCGGCTGCAGTTGCTTGACGCCCAGGGACAGGCGCCGCTGGTCGGAGTCGATGCCCAGCACGATCGTCTTTACCTTGTCGCCCTTCTTCAGCACCTCGGAAGGATGCTTCACGCGCTTGGTCCAGCTCAGGTTGCTGACGTGGACCAGGCCATCGATACCGTCCTCGATCTCGATGAAGGCGCCGAAGTCCGTCAGGTTGCGCACCCGGCCCTCGACCGTCATGCCTACCGGGTACTTCTCGTGCAGCGTCTCCCAGGGATTGGTATCGAGCTGCTTGAGGCCGAGCGAGATGCGCCGCTCCTGCGGATTCACGTTCAGCACCACGGTTTCCACCTGCTGGCCAACGTTGACCAGCTTGGAGGGATGCTTGGTGCGCTTGGACCAGGTCATCTCGCTAACGTGCACCAGCCCCTCGATGCCCTGCTCCAGTTCGACGAAAGCGCCGTAGTCAGTGATGGAGATCACGCGCCCCTTGACGTGTGCGCTCACGGGGTAACGGTGCGCGGCGTCCAGCCAGGGATCGGGCGTGAGCTGCTTGAAGCCCAGCGAGACGCGCTGCTTGTCCTTGTCGTACTTGAGCACTTTGACGTGGATCTCGTCGCCCACATTGACCAGGTCGCGGGGATGGGTAAGCCGGCCCCAGGACATATCCGTGATGTGCAGCAGGCCGTCAATACCGCCCAAGTCCACAAAGGCGCCGTAGTCGGTGAGGTTCTTCACCACGCCGGTCATCACCGCGCCCTCTTCCAGCTTCTCCAGAGTCTTGCCGCGCTTCTCACCCAGCTCTTCCTCGAGCATCTGCTTGCGCGAGACCACGATGTTGCCGCGCTTCTTGTTGAGCTTGATGACGCGGACTTCGATGTCCTGTCCTTTGAGCGCGTCCAGGTTGCGGACCGGCTTGAGGTCGACCTGCGATCCGGGCAGAAAGGCGCGGGCGCCGATATCGACCGACAGGCCGCCCTTCACCCGCTCGACCACCTTGCCCTTGATGGGGGTTTTGTCGTTGTAGGCTTTCTCGATGTCGTCCCAAACCCGTATGCGCTGGGCCTTCTGGTAGGAGAGCGCGACGTAGCCTTCTTCGGCTTCCCCGTGCTGCACCATAACGTCGATTTCGTCGCCGGGCTGGACGGTGGGATTGCCTTCGCTGTCGTGCACCTCGGCGACCGGGACCAAACCTTCGGACTTGGAGCCAATATCGACGACGACGTGGGTGGCGGTAATCTTAAGAACGGTACCCTTATGAATGCGGCTTTCGTTCAGAGCTTCGGTTTCAGCAGTAAAGGTTTCTAGTGCGGTGGCAAAGTCTTCCATGGTTTCTCTATCTCGGCGGACCGGAGCTGGGGCCGGCGGGAGGGGCGGCTGAGCTTCGGAGGGCCGAATGTAAGTGGGATCATGAGGCGTTTCTACAGTGGGGCCTGACGCTTGGGCCGGTTCAGCTTGCGCAGCGGTGGGCTCGGCTTCCGGCTGAGCGTTACGGACTGTGGTTTCTTCCTGCAATGCTTTGCTCAAAGTGCGCCCCGCACACGTACAGGCGTGAGCGAGGTCTGTCTCTCGGACGGACGGCGGGCGGCGGGCCTTCTTGCTTGCGATGACGCCAGCCCACAGCTTTCCGAATGCAGGGGGACTGGACTCGAAAAGGCTGCGAACCGTGGCTTGGAACCCAGCGGCCGGATCTTCCGGGGGAGCACCCGCGTCCCAAAGACCCTTCGACTATAGCAACCGCTTCCAAAGAGTGTCAAACCGGCGGGAGAGAATTTTTCCTCCTGTAACGATCTTGGCCATGCCGATGTCTTGTTCCCTCGATTTCCCACGGATTTTTGCTACTCTGCCAGCATGGACTTCCTGTGGACGCCGTGGCGTTACGCCTACATCGTCTCTACGGACAAGGCTGCGGGCTGCGTCTTCTGCCAGGCCCTGGCGCGCACCGACGATCGCAATACCGGGGTGGTGTACCGGGGGCAGCACTGCTTCGTCATCGTCAACGCGTTTCCCTACACCTCGGGCCACGTGATGGTCGTTTCCAACCAGCACCTCGACGAACTCCGCAAGCTGCCGCCGGAGACGGCCCAGGAGATGATGGCACTGACCCAGCGCATGGAAGACATTCTGCACGAGGTCTACCACCCCGACGGCATCAATCTGGGCATGAACATCGGAAAGGCCGCTGGCGCCGGCGTGGCCGGGCACATCCACATGCACGTCCTGCCGCGCTGGGTGGCGGACTCCAATTTCATGACCGTGGTGGGCGAAACGCGCATGCTGCCCGAGTCCCTGGAAACCACGTACGACCGGCTCAAGGCACGGCTCCCGTAGAGGCTGGGATCGGGGGCGGGACGCCCCCGCGACAGCAGGCGGGACGCCGGCGCTACGCATTACCAAGGCTTGCCCCAGTAAAGCACTGAATCGGTTGCATTACCGTGGCTCCCGCGCCCGCCGTCCATCTCCCTTGGTAACTTTCGCCCTGCCGGGAGCACTTGTACTCTGGGGCAGTCACCAGAGGAGCAGAGGTGTCATCTCCCCAACTAGGGACGGCGGAAAGCCGGGCCGGCGCCGCTCGTGCCTTCGCCCGCAGCCTCAACATTCTGCTGAAGTACGTCCGGCTGTATGGCATAGATCACAAGCTCACCGTGGTGCACCTCGACATCGCCTGGAGAGAGCTGTGCGCGGCCATGCCTGCTGATGCCTCGTCCGGGTTCCTGTTCGGGGTCTCCGGGTCGAAGCTGCTGCTGGACGGCGTGCCGCTGGAGACCGGTCCGGCCGAGCGCAGCTTCGCACAAATGCTCGCGGCGGCGGGCCTCGCGAGCATCTACTTCTCCGTACAGCTCATCCGCGACGACTTTCTCCGCTTGGTGGAGGCCTTCGCCAACGCCGGAGCCCGGCCGGCGGCCATCGCCGGAGAGTTGAAGCGCGCTTTCGGCGAGAACAACGGTCCCATACGGGTGAACGAGATCCGCTATGTCGCCCACGACGGCAGCGCCGACTCGTTGACGTCGCAACTGGCGTCGCGCGCGCTGGGGGGCGATTCTGAAAAGCTCAAAGACTGGCTCAGCGATCCGCAAAAAATGCTGCAATTGATCGCCGCCGCCGAAGGCGAACATTCCGGCAGCGGGAGCGGAAGCGGAACCGGGACGGGAGCCGGGAACGGAACGGGAAGCGGGACCGGCGGCGGGCGTGGCGGCGGATTCGGCGCCGCTCCCCTCAAGCAGGACGACGTCACCAATGTGCTGAAGCTGCTCTCGCAATTGGGCAAGGTGCTGCCCGCGGGAGGCGCTATTGATCCCGCGGATTTGCGGAGCGAGATCCAGCACTCGCCGGTCTCGGTGCAAAACGTGCTGCAAACCGCGCTGGCGCAGATGGCGACGCAGGTTCCGGCGCAGTCCGATCCCAACCTGCTGCTCAAGATCGCGGAGCACCTGGCCATCCAGTTCGCTCTGGAGCGCTTCGAAAAGGGCGAAGTCCGGGTGAATGCGGTGCGCGAGTTGCTGGACCGCATGGGGAACGAGATCGAGACCCTGCGCAAGGTGCTGCGCGAGCACGAAGAAAAGATGGGCCGCGCCGGCCTGATGGTGGAGTCTTACGCCGAGTTGCTCGACCGGCAGTTCTGGGCGGCGGTGCCGGAGAACGGCAAGCGCGCCGTGCTGCTTTCCCCCGACGCCTGGTGCATCCCTCCGCGCAACATCCGCGACTATGTCAAGCAACTGCTCGACCGGCGGGATCTCAAGGCTGCTTCTGCCATCCTTGATACCTACTCGTCCAGCATCAAGAGCGCGGATCCCGAAGCTCGGCGCCGGACCGCCATGGGGCTGAGCGAACTGGCCGAGCTATATGCCCAGACCGACCCGGAGCTGCTGCGCAACGCCATCCAGCGAACTGGCGAGCAATTGCAGTCCGAGCCGGGATTGGAAGCGCAGAGCCTGCTCAGCGCGACGCTGGTGCGGCTGACCCAGGAAGCTGCCACCCGCTCGGATTTCCTCGCCATCAGCCAGGCGCTCGATTGTACCGATCGCCTGGCCAAGCACCGCGCCGAGCTGGGCACGGATGTGCGGCGGCGCATTGCCGTCGAAAGCCGGATGCACAAATTCGTGAGCGAGGTGCTGCTCGAACCCGACATTCCCGCCGGATTCGTGGACATGCTTCGGCGCGAGGGGCGCGCCGCGGCCGACGAACTGGCCGCGCAGTATTCACGCTGCAACCGCCGCGAGTCATCGGATCGCCTGGTCGAACTGGCGCGCAGCGTGGGGCCCGAGGCGGCCGAGCGCCTGGTGGAACTGCTGCGCTCGCATCCCGCGTCCAAGGCCGTTGCCTGCATCGGGCTGCTCAGCCATCTGGATGCCGGCGCCGTGCGCGCGTTGCTGCCGGATCGTCTGCCCCAGTGGGGACGCTCATTCCACGATGCGGTGGTGCGCCAGATCGGGATGGGCGCCGTCGAGGAGCGCGGTCCGCTGCTGCTCGAACTGCTGGACCTTTTCGATCCCTCCATCCTGCCCGCGGTCACCGACGAGATCGGCGTCACCAGCGATCCCCTGGCCACGGTGCGGCTGCTGCGCCTGGCGCAAGGCGACTTGCCGCCCGCCGCCTCGCCCTACGTGCAGGTGAAGGCGATCGAGGCCCTGTCCCGGCTGCACGACACCCATGCCGCTCCCCTGCTGCACGAGTTGCTCGGGGCCCGCGGGCTGCTGGGCTGGAAGCATCCGCGGGAACTTCGCATCGTGGCGGCGCAGGCGCTGATCAAGCTGGAGCCCGGGTTTCTGGTTCCGGCGCGAAGCGGACTGACGCCGCTGGAGTTGAAGCTGGCGCCGCTCGATCCCGACCCCGCGCGGGACTGGGTCCGCCAGCGCCGCTACTCCCGCGTCGCGACCGAGCGCGTTTTGCCGGCCTTCCTGCAGACCTCGCGCGGCCGTTGCGGAGTGAGGATTAATAGCCTGAGCCTGGGCGGCGGCAAGGGCGAGCGCGAGGGCCGGGTGAATCCGGGCACGGAAGCCACCCTCAACCTGCAGATTGGAATGCGTAACCTGAGCTCCCGCGTGCTGGTGCGCGATGCCGGCGACGACGACATGGCATTCGAGATCATCCACATCGGCCTCGACGACCGCCTCCGGCTCCGGCGGTTGTTGCTCGACCAGGTGCTGCATCGCGCCCGCCCCACGCACTGACTTCGTCGCTGCCTGCTCGCGCCAGGCCGCACGTTACAATCGAGAGGTGGAAACCTCCGCACCCGCCGCCCGGCAAACCGCTGCCAAGCCAGCGCCCCAGGCACGATTCACGCGCCGGCAACGGTTCCTGCTCCGGCTGATCACTTGGGCAGGTTACCTGCTGATTCGCGTCCTCGGCGCCACGCTGCGTTACACCATCTCCACCGAAGAGGGAGCTCCGGCGGGCGGTTACACCGCGCCGGGCATCTTCGCGTTCTGGCATCGCTGTCTGATCCCCGCCTGCTTCCAATGGCAAAGAAGGAAGATCGCGGTGATGACCAGCAGCAGTTTCGATGGCGAGTACATCGCGCGCATCCTGGAAGCGTACGGCTACACGCCGGTCCGGGGATCGAGCACGCGCGGCGGGGCGCGCGCGCTGCTGGAGATGCAGAAGCAACTTGAATCCGGACACGCCGTGGCTTTCACCGCCGATGGCCCTAAAGGCCCGATGTACGTGGCCAAGCCGGGACCGGTGCTGCTGGCCCGAATGACGGCTCAGCCGATCATTTGTTTCCATATCGCGCTGGAGAATCCCTGGGTGCTGAGCAAGGCCTGGGACAGGTTCATGATCCCCAAGCCGTTCTCGCGCGCGCTGGCGCGTGCCAGCAAGCCGATCCATGTTCCTTCCGGCGCCCGGGACCTCAGCCGCTATCACCAGGAGGTGCAGGCCGCGCTCGACCGCGCCCGCGAATATGCTGAGGCCAATGTCGGCCGCGCCGAGCAAGCCGGAAGCCCCCCTGATTCCATTTGACAGCCATCCCGGACGGCAGTAGATTCGTCGCTCCGGAATTCCGGATTGTTCTCTGACAACTTGGTTCGCGCGTCTTTCTTGAGTGAGAAAGACTGGGAAGCGGGTGAGAATCCCGCGCTGCCGCGCAACTGTAAGCGAAGAAGGGACCAGCCACTGCGGTTCAACGACCGTGGGAAGGCCCCCCGAAGCAAGCTCGCTGAGCCAGGAGACCGGCGCGAACCGCAAGTCCAATCCCTTTTCGCGTGTAAAGGAGGATTGCTATGCGGCCCGCTCGCCTGCTTTTCGTGGTTCTGATCGCCTCTTTGGACCTGGCTGCGCATGCAGCCGATCTCAACATCAAAGTCGTGGACCCGCGCTCGGGCGTCGTCGCCGGCGCGCAAGTCGCTCTCTATCCCGCCAACAGTTCTCAACCGCTGCGTTTGCAGAACAGCTCCGCCGAGGGGACGGCGGTGTTTGGCTTGGAACCAGGAGAATATCGTGTGGAAGTGCTCGCGCCGGGGTTTGCCCCATACAAGGCCGCGGTCCGCGTACCTCAGCAGACCAGTGTGGAAGTGCAGTTAACGGTGGCCGGTCCTGAACAGACGGTGGTGGTCACGGCCACGCGCACGCCCGTCCCGGCGGAGGAGAGCGGCGCGGCGGTCGAAGTGCTCGGCCTTCAGGCCCTCGCGGACATGCAGCCGGTCTCCGCCGGTGACGCGGTGCGCTTCCTTCCCGGTGCGGTGGTGAACACGGCGGGACAGCGCGGCGGGCTGGCATCGCTGTTCGTGCGCGGCGGCGATTCCACCTACAACAAAGTGATTGTTGATGGGGTGACCATCAACGAGCCCGGCGGGACCTTCGATTTCGGCAACTTTCCGCTCACCGAAGTCGACCGCCTGGAGTTTCTGCGCGGCGCTCAGAGCACTTTGTACGGCTCCGACGCCATGACCAGCGTGGTGCAAATGTGGACGCGGACGGGCAGCACCCGCATTCCCGAGCTGCGTTTTGGCGCCGACGGCGGCACGTTTGGGACCGCCAACGGTTACGCCGCCTTGGCCGGCGCACGCGGCATCTTCGATTACGACCTGTTTGGCGACCAGTTCTACACCAACGGAGAAGGAGTGAACGATTTTTACTCCAACTCCTTGCAAGGAGCGAACGTCGGAGTCGCTTTGAACAAAGAAGTTTCCCTACGCATACGCTTCCGCCACTCCAACAGTTTTACCGGCTTGCCAGGAGAATGGAACTTCAATGGCGCGGCTCTATTGCTTCCGGACCCAAGTGAATGGAAACAGTTGAATAACCTCCTGGGCAGCGTGGAACTCACGGTGACCGGTCCCTCACGCTGGCAGCATCGTTTCACCGGGTTCGATTACAACTATCGCTATCAGGATGTAAACCTCGCCATCAACCCGGTAACCTGTGATTGTGCGGATGCCTTCCTGACCCACGCCCGCGACCACATCAACCGCGCCGGCTTTGAATACCAGGGCGATTACGCCGAACGAAGCTGGGCGCACACCACTTTTGGGTACAGGTTTGAGGACGAGAACGGGGTAGTGGGGGACCTGCACGCCCAAACTGCAACCAACGGGTTCCGGCTGGAACATGACTTTTACGGTCAACAGCAGATCGCCTGGGGACGCTTCTCGGCTGTCGCCGGAGCGCGCTTCCTGCACAACAGTGAGTTCGGCAACACGGCCTTGCCTCGCGTTGCTCTCACTTTCCTCGCGCGGCGCGGCGGGCAGGTATGGTCAGGTACGCGGCTGCGATTCAGCTACGCGACAGGTTTCAAAGAGCCGCGGCTGGAGGAGACTTTCGCCGGTCCTCCCTTCAGCATCCCGAATCCCGGCCTAAAGCCGGAGCGGACTCGCGCTTTCGAAGCAGGCTTTCAGCAGAACCTGTTCGCAAGCCGGTACTCGATCGCAGGAACTTACTTTAACAATCTGTTTTATGACCGCATCGACTATCCGTTTGATCCGACAACCTTCATCGGCCGGTACGTCAATATCGACAAATCGTTCGCTCAGGGCGCGGAGGTCACGTTCGGTGGGCGGCTCTGGCGGCAGTTGTCGCTGAATTCCGGTTATACCTACACTTCCACGCAGATTCTGGCAGCGCCGGCGTGCACACCGCTGCTGTTTTGCGATCTGAACGTGGACGGCCCGGGACGGCCGTTGCTTCGCCGTCCCAAGAACTCCGCAACTACTCTGCTGGCTTTTTTTGGGCGCCGCTGGGGCGCGGACTTGGGCGGCAGCTTCGTTGGCCGGCGTCCCGATTCCGACTTCCTCGGCCTTGGCATCTACCACGCCGCAGGCTACGCGCTGGTCAACACGGGCGGCTGGTTCAATGTGAACCGCTACATGACCGCCTATGTCAACGTCGAGAACGTGCTCAACCGCCGCTACAACGAGGTGGTCGGATATCCCGCGCTCAAGGCGAACTTTCGGGTGGGGATGCGATTCCGCATCGGCGGTGAATAAAAAAGCGCCACGGATTTTCACGGATGAACACGGATAAAACAAATCAAATCCCAAATCCGTAGCCATCCGTGAGAATCCGTGGCTAGCTTTCCATCTCGACCGCGTCCACCACGCCGACGATGGTCATGTCGATGGGCGAGCCGGGGCGGCCGACGGCGGTCATCGCCGAATATCCTTCCTGCACTACCAGCACCCGGTCGCCGACGCCGGCATCCACGGCGTCGAGCGCCAGCACGGCATCGCCGCGCTCGGTGCCGTCCGGGTCCACCGGCTGCACCAGCAGGATCTTGCGGCCCTGATGTGAAGGATGCTTCTGCGTCGCGACCACCTCTCCCATGACCTGCCCCAGAATCATTTCGGCCTCCGCGAGTTGGCGCGCGGCTTGGCGTTGCCGTTAGCGTGAGCAGGCGCAGGGTGCGGGGCGATGCTGTCCACGATGCCCACGATGCTGCAATCCGACGGGACCTCACCGGTGAACGCCAGCGACGCTTCCTTCCCCCGGCACCAGTAGACCGTCTCGCCGAAGCCGGCGCCGATGGAGTCGATCCCCACCAGCGGACGCCCTTTGGGTTTGCCGTCGCGGGTGAGCGGCTGGATGAGCAGCAGCTTGCGGCCCTCAAGGCCGGGGTCCTTGACGGTGCAGACCACGTTGCCGATCACGCGGGCCAGCATCATGGCGTCACCGTTTCGATTTCGCCGGCGCAGCGGCCGCGAACGCGTGAGACTCGTCGGCCTCCATCCGCACCTCGTCCACGATTCCGACAATGGAGCTGTCCACCGGCGATTCCTTGAAGTTGGCCGCCATGCGCGCCGACGAGCCGCTCACCACCAGCACCATTTCTTTGACCCCGGCGCCTACGGTATCGACGGACACGAAGTACGCACCTTCCGCCTCGCCTTCCGGATTGACGGGACGGCACACCAGCAGCTTCTTGCCGAGCAGGCGCTCGTCTTTGCGCGTAGCCACCACCGTGCCCATCACTCGAGCCAATAACATGAGGATTTCCTCTATCGGGTCATCGGGTGATCGGATCATCGGGTGATCGAAAGGTCGGGGTTCAATGACCCGATGACCCGATCTCCCGATCTCCCAATGGGCCAATGACTCGATGAATCAATGACTCAATTTCTAGGCGCTGGCCGCGGTCTTGGCCGTGATGACGCGCCCGATGGGCAGCACATCTTCCAGGCTGGCATGCGGACGCGGGATCACGTGGACAGCGATCAGCTCGCCAACCCGGCGCGCCGCCGCGGCCCCGGCATCGGTAGCGGCCTTCACCGCCGCGACATCGCCGCGCACAATGGCGGTCACGTAGCCGGAACCGATCTTCTCCCAGCCTACCAGCGTCACCTTGGCGGCTTTTGCCATCGCGTCGGAGGCCTCGATCATGGCCACCAACCCGCGCGTTTCGATCATTCCCAGTGCTTCACCCATGGTTGCCTCCGCAAAATCATGTCGTTAAGAAGCCTGCCACTTTACCACCGGCGCTTGGTATCACGCACGGCGTCTTTTACGATCGACGCCAGCTCCTCGCGGGTTACCGAGAGGCGTTCGGAGCCGTCGCTCTCCGCTGCGGCGCGTGCCGCCGGCTGCGACGGAGCGCCCGCCGTCACCGGACACCCGGCGCCCTGCGCCGCCGGCGTGGTGATCCCGTACTTTTCTCGCGCCACCACCAGTTTGCGAACGTCCTCATCGCTCAGCAACTGCTGCCGCCCCAGCAGGTGTGTCACCAGCGTGATCGAGGCGAAGTGCTCCACCGTCTCCATTTTCATGTAGGCCTGCAGCAGATCGCCGCCGTAGGTCACGACGCCGTGGTTAGCCATGAGGATGGCGTCGTAATTGGGGACGAGCGGCTCGAGCGCCTGCGTCAGCTCGGCCGTCCCCGGTGTGGCGTAGCGGGCCAGGGGAATGCACCCCAGCGAGATCACGATCTCCGAAACCAGCGCCTGGTTGAGCGGCAGCCCAGCCGCGGCGTAACCGGTGGCGGTGGCCGGGTGGGCGTGCACGATGCCGTGGACGTCCGGCCGCAGCTTGTAGATCAGCAGGTGCATCGCAATCTCGCTGGACACGTTGCGCCGGCCCATCACCCGGCGTCCCGCCAGGTTCACCACCACCAGGTCCTCGGGTTCCATCATCCCTTTTGACATCATGGTCGGAGTGCACAGGATGGCGTCGGAATCGAGGCGGACGGAGAGATTCCCATCCGTAGCGGCGATGTAGCTGCGGTCGTGCAACAGCTTGCCAAAGCGGCAGATATCTTCGCGGTGCTGGCGCTCGCTCTTCATTACTACAGCAGTAGTATTATGGGCAGGACCGGCGCGCGTATGCTACCGCAGCGCAAGGACGGGAGGCAAATGGACTAGGGAGAAGGGAGCAGGAGGGAGGAAGCAGGGGCCCGCCGGGGTCAAAATTACAATGTGGGGGTTCCGGATTGCGATCATAACCCTCACGCGGGCACCCGCCTTCTACTCTTCGCCTTCCGGCGCGGCAGGCTCTTTGTCCACCAGCACCTTTACCGCCGCCTCCACACCCTTATAGAGGCGGATCGGCACCTTGAACTCGCCGATATGCTTCAGCGGCTCGTCGAGGTGGATCTTGCGGCGATCGATGGCGTAGCCCTTGGCTTCGAGGGCGGCCCCGATATCGCTCGAAGTGACCGAACCGAAGAGCTGGTCCTTCTCGCCCGCCTTGCGGGTGAAGCTCAGGGTGACGGCCTCGAGCAGCTTGGCCTGGGCTTCGGCCTCGGCCTTATCGGTGGCCGCGCGGCGGAGCGCCGCCTGCTTCATCTGCTCGATCACGGCGCGATTGCCGCGGGTGGCCTCAATGGCCAGCTTGCGCGGCAGCAGGAAGTTGCGCCCGTAACCCTCGGCCACTTTCACTACATCGCCGCGCGTGCCCAGCTTGGGGACATCTTCTTTGAGGATCACTTCCATAGGAGAACTCCGTTTCAAGTTCGGCTCCTGGCTCTTGGCCTTTGGCTTTTGGCCAGAAGCTAAGAGCTAACAGCTAAGAGCCGCCTTTCAGTATCGCGCCGCGAACGGCAGCAGGGCGATGTTGCGCGCCTGCTTGATGGCCGCGGTCAGGCGCCGCTGGTGGGGAGTGCAGACCCCGGTCAGCCGGCGAGGGACGATCTTGCCGCGCTCGGCCACGAACTGCCCCAGCAGCCGCACGTCCTTGTAATTGATGGAATCGATCTTCTCCACGCAGAACTTGCAGACCTTCTTGCGGCGAAAGAATTTACGCGGTCCGCCTTCGCCGCGGCCGCCGGGACGCCCTCCCGGTCCGCCGGGACGCCGGCCACCCGGGCCACCCGGACCGCGTCCGTAGGGACGCGGTGTCGGCGCCGACGGCGCCGCTGGCGCCGCGGGGGCGGCTGCCGGCGCCGCGGGGGCGGCTGCCGGCGCCTCGCTGCTGGTAGTCACTTCCTTCTTTTCGTCGTCAGCCATGATTCTCCTTTATCTCAGACAAACTGGTTATGCCGTGGCCGGCGCGGGCTCGCTGCCAGCGGCCGACTCGGCCGGCTGCGGACGCTGCCGCACTTTCGAGTCACGGATCTTCTTGATCTTGGCCATGCGCTTCTGTTCCTCGTCGATGCGCACGCTGATGTACTTGATCACCGGCTCGGTGACGCGCAGGCGCCGCTCCAGCTCCGCCAGCGCGCTGCCCGGGCCCTCGACGGTGAGCAGCACGTACAAGCCGTCCTGGAACTTGCGCACCTTGTAGGCCAGCCGGCGCTTGCCCATGCGCTCCACGTTCTTCACCGTGATGCCGGCGGTGGTGGCGTTGGACTCGACCGTCGAGATCACCCGATCGGTCTCCTCTTCCGGCAGGTCGGGCCGGACGATGTACATCACTTCATAAGTACGTTGTTGCAGTGGCATATTCTTCTCCGCTTTTCAATGCGCCTGCCCGCCGCGGCGGGGCCGGCGTCACGATCCTTGTTCCTCCTGGGCTTCCGGCCGGCGGTTGAACCGGCTCATGGCCTTGGCCACGCCCTCGCCCAGGATTACCTTCACCGCTTCCGCCGCGGCGTCGAGTTCCTCGTCCACCACGGCGTACTGCGACTTCTTGAACTGCCCGAGCACGTAGCGCGCTCCGTCCTTCACCGGATAGTCGGGCCCGATGCCCAGGCGCATGCGGACGAACTCTTCGCTCCCCAGCGCTCCGATGATCGACTCCATGCCGTTGTGCCCGGCGGAGCTGCCACGCTGCCGTATGCGAATCGCGCCCAGCGGCAGGTCCAGCTCGTCGTAGATCACGATCAGGTCCCGCGCTGGATCACCCTGGTGCTCCCGTACCAACTCCCGGACCGACATGCCGCTCAGGTTCATGTAGGTTTCCGGCTTGGCCAGCAGCACCTCGTGCTCCGCGATCACCGCCCTGCCCGTCAGCGCGCGGCACTGGCGGTTGCTCACCCGCACCCCGTGCTGCTCGGCGATGCGGTCCACCGCCAGGAATCCCATGTTGTGAGGCGTGAACTGGTATTCGATTCCGGGATTGCCCAGACCGACGATCAGTTTCACGCCATCGACTCTCTACGCAACTGTCATCCTGAGCGCGCTTTTGCGCGCGAAGGACCTTGAAAACGTCTGCACGGCCCTCGCCGTTGAAGAAGGCCAAAGCTTTGGGCACGCCCGGTACTGTCCAGATCCTTCGCTGCGCTCAGGATGACAGTCGCGTTGTGTTGCGCTAGCGCGGTCACTTCTTCTCTTTCTTCTCGGGCTTCTCCGCCTTTTCGGGCTTGGCCTCGGCCGCTTCGGTTTCGCCTTCCGCGACCTCCTGCTTGCCCTTCTTGATGACCTCGGGCTCGGCGGGCGCGGCAGCTTCGGCGGCTACGGCCTCCGGCGCGGCCACAACCTCTTCCTTAACCGAGATGATGTGCGCCACCGTCTGGTTGGGATCGGTCAAAAACTTGACCCGGTCGATGTGCGCCAGGTCGCTCACCCGCATCAGCTTGCCGAAGACCAGCTCGCTGATATCCGCGTCGATGTGGCTGGGGATGTCCGCCGGCAGACACTCCAGTTCCACCTCGCGCAGCACCTGCTCCAGGATGCCGCCCTGCTGCTTCACGCCCGCCGCCTCGCCCTTGAGCATGACGGGCACCGACACCTTCAGGCGCTCGTCCATGGCAATGCGCTTCAGGTCGATGTGCAGCAAGGAGCCCTTGATGGGCTCGTACTGCCAGTCCACGATCATGGCCTTGGTACGCTCATCCCCGGCCTGCAGGTCGAAGATGGTGTTGTGCCCGGTCTCCGAGCTGAGGATGCGCGAGATCTGCTTGGGGTCCACGCTGAGGGTGAGCGACGGCTGCTTGGCGCCGTAGAGCACGGCGGGGACGCGCCCGCCGCGGCGCAGGCGCCGGGTCTCGTTCTTGCCCCGCTCCGTGCGCGGCTGCGCTTCCACCAGGTTGCTTCCAGTCGTTGTTGCGGTTGCCATAAGGGCTTCGTTCCTTCCTGCGATCCTGCTTATGCGAACAGCGAGCTGACCGAGGTTTCCTCGTGGATGGACTGGATCGCGCGCGCGATCAGCCCGCCGATGGAGCGGACCACGATCTTGGGCTCTCTCTGCGCCGCTGCCGACAGCGGGATGGTGTTGGTGACGATGACCTGCTCGATCTTCGATTTCGCGATGCGCTCCACCGCCGGGCCGGAAAGCACCGCGTGGGTGGCACAGGCATAGACGCTGCTGGCGCCGGCCTCGAGCAGGGCCTCGGCGGTCTTGCAGAGCGTGCCGGCGGTGTCGATGATGTCGTCCAGGATAAGCGCGCTGCGCCCGCGCACGTCGCCGATCACGTGCATGACTTCGGTGATGTCCATCTCCACGCGGCGTTTGTCCACGATGGCCAGAGCCGAATCCATCTTCTTGGCGAAGAAGCGCGCGCGCTCCACACCGCCGGCGTCGGGCGAGACCACGGTCAGCGCCGGCAGCGCCATCTTGCGCACCTCCGCCACCAGCACCGGCGAAGCGAACAGGTGGTCCACCGGGATATTGAAGAAGCCCTGGATCTGCGGCGCGTGCAAGTCGACGATCAGCGCCCGGTGCGCCCCGGCGGTGGTCAGCAGGTCGGCGATCAGCTTGGAGGAGATGGGGGCGCGCGGTTTGTCCTTGCGGTCCTGGCGGGCGTAGCCGAAGTACGGGATCACGGTGGTGATGCGCCGCGCCGAGGCCCGCTTGAGCGCGTCGATCATCATCAGCAATTCCATGATGTGCTCGTTGACGGGATGGGAGGTGGGCTGCACCACGAACACGTCGCCGCCACGCACGTTCTCCAGCAACTGCACGTAGACTTCGCCGTCGGAGAAGCGGTTGATGTTGCATTGCGCCCGCGCCATGCCCAGGAAGCTGCAGATCTCATCCGCCAGCGCCGGGTTGGCGGTGCCGGAAAAGATCTTGAACTTCTCGTCCTGCCGCGCCCGCTGTGGCTTGCGCTCGGGCTTGGGCTCCTCGACCTTCTTCTTTTCTGTTGCCGTGACCACCGTTGTCGCCATGGATGCCCCCGCCGTGGGATTCATGGAACCTGTCTGGATACCGGGTTTGGCCGTGGAATGCATCAATCAGCCACTGACTCCTGACTACCGACTCCTGACTACTGTTTTTCTGGCTGGGCGGCCAGGATTCGAACCTGGACAAAGTGCTCCAAAGGCACTTGACCTGCCATTAGTCGACCGCCCAGTACCACACCTTCAGCATCGGATACGAGATCCTTCGCTTCGCTCAGGATTTCGGCAGCGGGCTCCCGCTTCGCTCGCGCCCGCTAAACGCCTCAACCTGCCATTAGTCGACCGCCCAGTTAGTTGCCAGTCGTTAGTTGCCGGTCGCCAGTTACCGCTTGTTCGAACTGGCGACTGGCTACTGGCGACTAGCTACTCAAACATCCGCTTCCAGTACTCCCGCCGCGTGAGCGTCCTGGTCGCGACCGCCGGCATGCCTTGGGCGCTCAAGCGTGAAGCTGCCTTCCGGGCCAACTCCCGCGACTTGAACAGCCCATAAACCGTCGAGCCGGAGCCCGACAGAGACGCATACGCCGCGCCGGCACCTTCCAAGGCACGCTTCACGGCACACAGCTCAGGATGCTGGGGGAAGACGACACTTTCGAAGTCGTTTTCGATCCCGGCATGGACAAGGTCGAGAAGCAGTGCCTCGGCCCGGTCCCCGCTACTCTTGGCGGGAACACCGGTGGAAGAGCCACTCAGCCAAGCGGACACCGCACGGCTGGACCGACCTAGTTTATCGGAGCCGCCTGTGCCCGTCAATTTAGCCGCCTCCTGCCTCCTGCCTCCTGCTTCCTGCTTTTTGGCGTCCCAGTCGGCGAAGGCCTGCGGAGTCGAGACTCCGATCGCGGGCGTGACAATCACACAGTCCAGCGCCGGTAGGTCTTCGAGGGGATACACCTGCTCGCCGCGTCCGACGCCCAGCACCGTGCCGCCGAGCAGAAACAACGGCAGGTCGGAGCCGACCTCCGCCGCCAGGCGCAGGCGCTCCTCAGGCGGCAGTTGCTTGCCGAGCGCGCGCTCCAGGGCCAGGAGCGTGGCCACCGCATTCGAGGAAGCTCCGCCCAGCCCGCCCTGCACCGGCAGCGCTTTCTCAACCTGGATCACCACCCGGCCGCGTGCCTTGAGCACTTTCATGGCGCGCTCGGCCATGCGCCAGCAGGTGTTGGACTCGTCACAAGGAACGCGCCGATCGTTGGAGCGGATCTCGATGCCGGTGCCGCGGACCACTTCGACTCGCAGCCGGTCGTGCAGGGCAACGGTCTGGTACACGGTGCGAAGCGAGTGGAAGCCGTCGGCGCGCCATGGACCGATCTCCAGCCCAATGTTGATCTTGGCGAACGAGCGCACCTCGACGGTCATGGGAGGGGCATTCTAACCTACGAGGGTTGCGTGGCGCGGATTCAACAATTCCGCCGCCCGACCGGGAACATGTCCATCCGGTCCTTTGGCGCTTTGAAGCGTTTGCGGCACTTGGGGCAGCGCAGCTCTGGCAGCTTGCTCAGCGGTGGACGCAGCAGGTCAGACGAAACCACCACGCTGGCCGGGCTGTGACACTCAGGACACTCGGCCACGCAAGCGACCATCTCGCCTTCTTCCCGCATGCGCCAGGATGGACGGTGGATCATTGGAATTTCCGGTTTCCGCTTTGGCCAACGACGGCTTCAGAACAGCGCGTTCTGCCGGCTGTTGGGCGTGATCCCAAAATGATCGTACGCCAGCTTCGTCGCTACCCGCCCGCGCGGGGTGCGGTCCAGAAACCCGATCTGGATGAGAAACGGCTCGTAGATCTCTTCGATGGCTTCGGCTTCCTCGGCCAGAGCGGCAGCCAGGGTGTTCACGCCCACCGGGCCGCCCTGATACTTCTCGATGATGGTTAGCAGCAGCTTGCGATCAATGTCGTCGAAGCCGTGCTTATCCACTTCCATCATCTCCAGCGCGGCCTGGGCGGTGGAGCGGTCGATGCGTCCCGCGCCGCGCACCTGGGCATAGTCGCGGACGCGCCGCAGCAGGCGGTTGGCGATGCGCGGGGTGCCGCGGGCGCGGCTGGCAAGCTCCTGGCCGCCGTCTTCGTCGATGTCAACGCCCAGAATCTCCGCCGAGCGCCGCACGATCACCCGCAGCTCGGCATGGGTGTAGAACTCCAGGCGCAGCAGGATGCCGAAACGCGAGCGCAGCGGCGCCGAGAGCAGCCCGGCGCGGGTGGTCGCCCCGATGAAGGTGAACGGCTTCACGTCCAGGGTGTGGGTGCGCGCCGACGGCCCCTGCCCGATGATGATGTCCAGCTTGTAGTCCTCGAGCGCGGAGTAGAGGATCTCCTCCAGCGCCGGCTGCAGGCGGTGGACCTCGTCGAAGAACATCACTTGGCGGTCGCGCAGGTTGGTGAGGATGGCGGTCAGGTCGCCCTTGATCTGGATGGCCGGGCCCGCCGTTTGCTGGAACGCCACCCCCAGTTCATTGGCGATGATGGTGGCCAGCGTGGTCTTGCCCAGGCCGGGCGGCCCGTAGAGCAGAACGTGATCGAGCGCCTCGCCGCGCGAGCGGGCAGCCTCGATGGCCACCGCCAGGTTGTCTTTGACTTTTTTCTGCCCGATGAACTCGTGCAGGCGCTTGGGACGCAGTTTCAGCTCGAACGACGCATCGTCTTCGACCGGATTCGCCGAAACCAGCCGCTCGCGGTCCTCTGTGCTCTTGGGAGTTGCCACTGGCCGGATAGTAAGCCGAAACCGCAGGAAACTCCAAACTGAAAACCACAGGGGACGCAGGGGACGCGGAGGAAAAATTGGAGGATAAGAGACCTCCGCG